>Ga0209671_1007199_pt1 | contig 11515 bp, 8 predicted proteins | sample WorMetHERISLAND2_2_FD_187401 | JGI IMG/M metagenome (GOLD analysis project Ga0209671, IMG submission 187401) | Marine gutless worms symbiont microbial communities from Max Planck institute for Marine Microbiology, Germany - Olavius geniculatus... | ecosystem: Host-associated > Annelida >...
TTTGCGGATATTCGCGAAGGTTCTCTGAAAAGACAACGTAAACGGCGATTTTCAGCGTTTTCGGTTATATCGTTTATCGAAAGATTTAGAAATGAGGAAAGCGATTACGTGAGTTTGATCTTTTGTCGACTTTGCATCGACCCGAATATGCTCGACTTTAAAATTTTAGCAGTTACAAACATATCTTAAAAACCACACGAAAATCAATGTTGGCTGATGGTTGATGGCGGGTTATTGTACGCTAACTGCGGTTTTTGTGATCATCGTTTAGGCTACATCTGAATTCGCAATCACTCAGCTGTCGTTCATTCTTGGTACATCGGTCTTCTGAGATTTTCTGCTCCTGTGTAGCGGCTCGTTATACCCATACGCATACAGGGTAGGCCAAAAAGTAAGCTATTGTACTTTTTTATATCTTCGCTAAATATTGACCAATTTGCACACTTTTTTCAACTGTAGACTTTGAAAGAAATTTGCTACTCAGTGACATGCACATCACACATATTATGTCACTACACTACCTTGCTAAATAGAAATATCCAAAAACGTACAATATCTACAGATGGCAATAAGGTCGAGTGGTAAATTTTTGTAGTATTCGAGTAAAATGTTAAATATAAGTTATAATAAGTGTCAAAAAGGTTTAGGTGTAGGTACGGAGTAAGTGTTCATGTTTCAAAAAATAGTGCACAGCTTGTAGGGACACACAATTGAAATACATTGCTCTGTATGCTGATGCAGTTAACTGAGCAAGATTGCAGCCATCAATCAGCATAAATGTACATTAAAAATTACTGCACAGTATAATCGTTAAAATTATTTGAAAAAAATGTTTAGCATATTCACTAATGTTTTTGACACTTACTATAACTAACTCGTATTTTGACATTTAAGTTGAATACTTGAAACATTTACCTTATGTCCATCTGTAGATATTGTATGTTTTTGGATATTTATATTTTACAAGGTAGTGTAGCGATATAATAAGTGTAATGTGCATGCCACTGAGTAGCAAATTTCTTACAAAGTACACTGGTGAAAAAAATTGTAAAAATTGATCAATCTTTAGCGAAGATATGGACAAAGTGCAATAGCTTACTTTTTTGGCCCACCCTGTATAGCGTTATCATGCAGCCAGTGCGCGTTTTCGTGTCTTATGACACAGTCAACATTAATCATTACTCGTGCATTATTTTCAGCAAATGGGCATCGGCGAAGGTGGTTCAGATGAAAGCTTGACAGAAAAAGATGTTAAAGAGGATAACAAACAGCTACAGCTAAAGGTGGAGAAAAACGAAAGACTAATCCAGCAGCTACACTTGGAACAGTCAGAGCATGAGAACATATTGAAAGTGAGTAGCGAGACAACAATTCGTCACAATTTTGTCAAATAATGACCGGTATAAAAATAATCAAAATATAATGCTTTATTTTTTTCATTGAAAACCACTAAGAGGCTCTTCAGTACATGTAATTGTTTGAGTTTTAAAAAAATTGTTTCGATAATGCAGACGTTGTTACAATAAATTGATAAAATACATTAGTTGTAATAATTTTGTTGTATGTAAAATCGCAGCTGCTGTGCGTGAAAACTCATGCAAATTTCAACGAATTTATTTTTGGAATGATTTTTACGCGCGACGGCACGGAGTGCTAAGCGCGTCTTAGCCATCTTCGAGGCGTTTGTCCGTCTCTCCGGCGTCTATCCGTTTGTCCGTCCGTTCGTCACACTGTGGTATTGTGTCAATACGACAAAAACTAGAATCACGAGATTTTCACTGTGGGCTGCCCCAAGGACTCTAGTTTATCGTGACAAAATTTCGTGGCCGTGGATGAGGGAGTTTCCCTCGAATGAGGGCGTCAAAGAGGGGTACCCCCTCTAAAAAGACGTTATTTTGCAGCTATTGGCTTTTATAGTGTGAAAACGGTTGCAGGTAAGTACAGACTTGCTGCATATCATAACAAGCACTTGTGACGGGTTTTTTCGATTTGTCAACATTGATGACCTAGAACGACCTTGAACCCCCAAAAGAGGGGTTTTGTTGAATTTTTCGCAATTTTTGGCTGCAGCGCACATTTCAACAGTAGGCCAAAATTGCGACGAAATGGCTCGAGATAGGCCAAGACAACCAGCGTATGTAATTTTTAGCATTGAACGTAGATTTCATTTGTCCAAGTCCCGACCCTTTAGGTTCAAGGAGGCCTGCGCAGGTTTGCCTTAAAGACGGCTACCCTTCTCCCTCTAAAAAGTGGTACTACTATTGGCTGGTGTAGCGTGAAAACGGTTGCAGATAGGCACAGACATGCTGCTTATCATAGCAAGCAATAGTGACAAGCTTCGTAAGGCACGCTACTGCGCTTTAACAATGTCGTGCGGCATATCGCTTGGTGTATGGTGGGATCTCCACTATTCCAGCTTTATATGTCTTAGGTGTACCAAAAGTTTATAGTGTGTTACATTTTTTAAAAAAACCCGTCAACATTTCACGAGTTTGCAACAAAAACTGGGCGTTCAGAATGCCAGCGGAAGTCGAAAGACGGACGACGCAACTAGCGTGGCAAAGTAGACTACGTCGTCGTTTGTAGGTTAAAATAAAATTCTGTTCGTGACTTCTTATAAGTTCGAATACTTTTCAGATTAATTTCAATTACTGTGATGATTTCAGCGAAGACTATTTTCTTTAGTATATAACTCGGCAGCAATTTCCAATTTTTGCTAAAATGCAGTGCAACTGAAACGCGCATCGGTTGTGTCAGTGATGTTAATCCTTGTCTTGGTCTTTGTCCTTAAAGACTAAAATGAAGTTTTTTTCTTTGTCCTCGTCTTTGACACAAAGTTCTGGTTCTGGCCCTGATTTGTGCCGCAAACTTTCATAATTTCAAGAACCAATAGTGTGGTCTGACCGTTGGAGTGACGCAACCAGCCTTCCTACATTCTGATGTAGCTAATTCCCTCGAACTTGCAGTAAGCAGTCGCCATCGGCTTGCTTACATTAACATCACTGGCTCGTGTAGGTGAAGGAACACGCGAAGAGGCGCAACACGGAGTTGCTCGGCGTACAGAAACGACTCATCATCACCGGCAGACAACTCGAACACGAAGCCGAACAACTGTTCGGTGCTAAAATTGCACAAGCTGTTGCTAGAATGGAAGCCATGGAGCAAGAAAACGAAAAGCTGCGTCAGGAAAACACTGAGATCGAGAACGACATTAGGTGCATTGCCATTGAACGCGTAACGCATGATTTTACGCCGTAGTTTGCTCGCGTGTGCGGCCGTGCGATTATAATTGCATAACCGATTTATAGCCCATTTTGTTTCGAATTTCGTTGCCATGGCAACGAGAGTCAGTTAATTATTATAGATATCCATGGATATCTATATCCACGGCAAACCTGTTCATATAGCAATAAACGTTTTAAAAATTAGCAGTTTATACACATGCTAACAGCGATATTTAGCGATAAACACACCAAAAACAGCAAAAAATCATATCCACAGACGCCTATCCTGCGTACATATAGCCCTAAAATCTTCGCAAAATACAGCAGTGCAAAAGCGACCCTTTTCATCTTCAAACCGACGCAAACATTACTTTCTTAAAATTGTTTTAAAAAATAATAGTAAGAAGTAAACACAAATTTGCATTGAAATAGAATCTTAGTCAAGTTTTTCCCAACTTTCGTCTAAAAATCTTAATAATTTTATTGCCTTTGTTCTTTACCGACTTTTTGGCCGAGCCTTGGTTACGATATGTCGTCTGTTTGTCGCATCCGTAACGCATGCATGTATTGTGGCTAAACGGTAAGTCGTAGGGGGTTGGCAATGGTACCGTTGGATAGAGCGATAACTACTTACTATAGGCTGTCAAAAGTAGCCACGTTTCTATATGCAGCGGTTTGGCCGCAATTTTGAATGCACTGTCGTTGCCTACAGCCATCACTGCACGTGCGTCGAATTACCGCATAGTATTCTATTGTTGATTCCAGCGTTCGATATAGTACTGCTCAGTGTCATCGTAGCGTGCATGGAACTGCAGTCACGCTGGGAAATCGCTTTCTTTCCACGACCTAAACTCTGCAGGCGCTGGCCTTTGATTATAAGCGGTACGGTCAGCCCACCCCAGCAACAGCTGGTATTCTTGTTTTTTAAGACGCAGGTTGCATTCATCTACGCCTACTGGTATAGGGTGGAGTAGACCCTTTTGAAAAAAAACTTTAGTCTGTAGGCCTACTTCCTAATAGTATTAAATATATTAGTAATCAAAAACTCATTTGTAATTTTTTACCATTTGATAAAAAATTAAAAATAAACTCTCAAATGTATAGCGTTTGTTGCCCAACGAACGGTATTAAAGCACCACTGCTATTGCTGCTATAGTGCTTATAAATTAATTTAGGATAAAATTAATATTGACGTGCTGATTATTCATTTGTTATAGCATGAATAAACGAGAAAATAAAGAGTAATAACGACAGACAGAGAAATATTATAAATAGATAAAGTGTATAAGTAGGCCTACTCAGTTTAATTATTAAGTGCACCAGCATAATATCCATGGATATATCCATGGATATTATGGATATCCACGGCAAGCCTGTTCATATACCAATAAACGTTTTAAAAAATCTGCAGTTTATACACATGCTAACGGCGATATTTAGCAATAAACACACTAAAAACAGCACAAAATCATTTAAAGTGATATTACTTATCATCCCAACAGCTGTGTCGACAATTACGTGTTGCTGATGGACATGTATACAAGCGGGTAAAATTGTCTTAGCATAGGCCTACAGTAAACGTTGCCTCATGTTCATCGTTAAACTACGTTACGTATGCAAATTGCAGTTGGTTCAAACTTGCCAAAAACATTAGCTTATGTTGTTTTGCAGAACAGCGCAAGAGGAAGCAAATATCGGAGAGCGGTATTTTGAGATTGACAGGACCGTCCTGGAGAGCATGATTGAAAAAGCGAAGATTGAGTTGAAAGGTAATTGGTTCGTTTGCATTCCAGTATAGACAAACGTCACAAACGTATAGGTTTAAATAACACAAAATGCATGTTTAATGTTCATGAATGTGAAGCACGCGGAAATTCAGTCGGCACTGATATAATTCATATAAATATGAACTGTCACGTTTAAGTTTGCGTAAGACCACTAATATCTGGCCACAATTGGCTAACGGACTACCGGTAAGCCTATAGACTAAATCAAACTTTTGGTGATTATCATATCAAGAAAAAACACCGAGACGTGTTAAGTTTGAGCTTTATTCGGTTTTTTACTGTGGCATTATCTTTTACTGAGATGGCGTTTAAGTTGCGGTTAAAGTCGATTTTTGATTTTGAAAGGACGCCCATCTTTGGCGTTATAAAAAATTCGGGTTTTCCGAAATATATTTCGTTTGCCGTCGTGGTATTTGAGACTCAAACTCGTGGCCAAGAACGTTTTTAAAAATTGAAAGTGGTAGCTGATTGACATTAGTTCGTGGTATAAACAGCGCATTATACGGCATCACTCACTAACGAACAGTTTGACGGTGGATTTTGCTAGGCCTTTGTGTATCCCATAAACTGCTGCTCATTTCTCGTCCCCATAAGGGTAGGAGACTGAGTTAGCCTGAACATATAGGGAACTTTTGTTTACTCGGATTTGGGTGTACAGGTATGCATGGTAAGTTAGATCAGCTGAAGGCAGCCAGAGCAAGGCGCGGTCGCGTATACAACAGCGTCGAAGAATTCATGGCAGAAAGGGCCATGATTATCGATCTCGCCATGGCCAGGGGCCAATTGGTACAGGTCAGTGGCGTCACGTTTTTTATTCACACTTCTTTAGAACAATGTATAATAATGAAAATATGGCAGTTAGGATGATTGCGCATGGTGCGATAGAATAAAAAACATCAAATAAAACAACTGGTGACAGCTTTCGTCGAGTCTGTGTACTGTTTGACACAAAGTGAAACGACGTGGCGCTGCAAACTTGCAGAAAAGTTTCATTTTATCGCAGGGCTCACACGTACTGTGATACGAAACGAGCTACAATGTTGTACGATGTTGACGGTTGTTGCAGGTTGTTTTATTCTTTTGCTCTGTCGCATCATGTGAGCACTGTTATAGAAATGGACTGGACAATGACTTTTTTCGGTCTCGCCCTAATTTTTCACACCCAATACTTTTTAGTAGAACAGCAATAACGAAATTACTAAAAAAATAATAGTGAACAGATTATAATGACAATTATGAAGGGAAAGAAAATTGTTTAAAATTCAAGCAGTTAGATTCTGCTTTAGATCCGGATGACGATTCAGATCTAGGAATTTTCGAAAGCTGTAGTACTGGCGGAAGTGTATACTACACCGTGTCCCAAAATTAGTGGCACCGCTGTTTCAAACACGCCTAGTTCAGTTTGTAGTTCATGAATTTCAACGAAATGTCGTACACTGCACTATCTTGACATTAGTTACGGTCACACCCATTATGACGTACGCAACTTACCGTGTGTGCTCAGTGTAACGTCATTATGACGTCAGAGTTTGTTTACATTAAGATACGTTGAGTGCATTGTTATTGACAACTAGGGATCAAGCAGCAGTGTACCCGTCTTAGACTAAGAGCTTGCGTCGAGGCCAAAAGTGGTCATTTTAAGCTAAAACTAAAAACAAGTTCAGAATGATAGTCTCAATGATTGGTCACAGTTTTGGAAAAATCTGTCAGATATTAACGATTTTACACTAACTTATCTGTAGGGGTGCCGCTAATTTTGGGACACGGTGTTGTATTACGGACATAAGTTATTTATGCATTGAATTTTTGATGGCTGATTTATACGATATTCAGAACAAAGAAGAAGAAAACGCAAATTTTAAAAAAACTGTAAACCATCTTGAGAAAACTGCTGCAGATCTACAGAAAAAGTAAGTAATTAATCATACGTGTTTATTATGTTATATTGATTACGCCAAAAAACAGCACCCTAAAGTTTTCGCTAAACAGATTAAAATAAGAAAAACTCGAAATTCGGGACAAAGCCCAATTTGAAGACCGCCCGGCGCTCTGCATCAAACTAGAAAAATAATGTAAAAGGTTGAAATTCTGCTCTCAGCAACGCCACGTGGCCCGAACGCAATCGCATTAGGCTACACAGCACGTACAGTATTGACTTACGGTGAATTAAACTCACGTCTAAAACGCTTTTGTTAGTAAACCATTTATTTCGCCAAACATAAAAGGAATCGTAGCTGTTAACGTTTTTTTTCGATTGTCGATATCTTGATCCGTTTTAAAAATATTCGCACCAAATTTTAAACATTTTCGACTGCCCAATTTTTAGAGATTTTCATGCCTGCCTCGCGGCCATCAAATGAAAATGTTTTATGAGGTTACTTTAATTGATTTCCAGTTATTATGGGTGAGTCGGAATCCAACTCCCCAATTTTGTTGTTAGTGGACCCAAGTTCACCAAATTTGTTTCGCTGAACGCCGAAGAAGTCGTTGTCAATATGTTAGTTTTCTGATTGTCGGTGTTTTGATCCTTTCCGGAGATACTCGGGATTTAAGTCATAAGTGGTTTGAAGTCGTTCAGAATTATGGCCGTTTTAGCCTCAAAATGTTTAAAGGATAAGATTATAAAACTGAACTAACTTCCGATCACGTGGCAAAGTTTCAGCGATCGGTTAAGGGAGCTTAAAGATTATGCGTTTAAACTAAAAAAAACATCAGCACAAAAACTATATACGACATGAAGGCCACGGCGAAGCTGTCTCAGCCCTAAAATAACGATACCACAGTCAGTTGAACTTGAAAAATTAAGAATGAAAATCGTTATTATTAGCTCCAATAGTTCCAATAGGCCTGCTTGAGCCAGCTCGATGTTTGCTTGGTCGTATAAACACCCTATTACAGTACGTTACGTGATGCTGTTTATGCTGATGATGTAACAGACTTGATAAACTGTCGAGCGACTGACGCGATCATACGTTCCACGCCGCACAAGACGCTCTTTATGCAGATGGAAATGAATAACTTCATGCACAAATACCCGACAGCTGAACGTTCAGTCCGTGCGTTTAGTTAAGCGTCAACAAAAACTGAGTAGGCCTAATAACTGTATGCTAACTCGCTGGAGCGAGACAAGTGAGTGTTAAACGAACTCAAACACTCCATACTGCGGTTTAAATCACTTGTTCTACAGTCGCCGATCGTGTAGCAAGAACAAAGCGTTGGAGCAAAAATGTCTTCGTTGTGTATGAATGACGTTTAGTCAGTCACTAACGGTGACAGACGCCGCGTTGAAATTACACTACACCAGTGCGATATTCGTCGTTTGTGTAGTCTAAGTAAAACGACGAAACCTAACTTGATTCTCACCACAGTTGCTGCCTATCACACGCAATGTCTATGGCTCAACGCATGCACTGTACATTATTTTATAGCATTAGCATTTCACAGACACGTTTAAGGTGTGTTAGTAATGAAACAGAACAAAAGAAAAAAAAACTTTAAAAGTGCTTAGTTAGACTCTGTATTATGAAATATTGTTAATACGACAAAAACTACCGTCGCCAACAGTGAACCGAAACATAAGCTATAAGCTTACAGTGTGGAACCGTTGTCGCACAGCATAATGACTGTTAGTGCTAATTGATCGCCACGCCCTCCCGTGGCACGCTGTGACGTTGACGTGTCAAGACATGCACCAGGAACATTGACTTTCAGCTGCTGTAGCTGCAGCAGTCGCAGAAACCTGTCATGTCTATTGCACACGCGACCAGGTAATCGACCTGTGCTATAATGCAGATCTCATACAGGCTAGCTGCCAGTGTGAAACGTAGGCTTAAGTTGTGTCCAGTCTTTGCTAGTCGCTCGGCAACACAGCTTTGGCCAGTAAGTTTGACAACTGCAACGACAACGGACTAGGCCTACGCTATGTACGGTAGTAACTATAGGAGTCTTCTGGACTAAACCATGACACAAAAACACGTCGTGCTAACAGCTGCGATGATCGGTTTTCCAGTACTGTTACTTGTCTATCAGATAACGAAAACAAGATCGGACCTTAAGTCATGCCAGAGCAAGAGTGCTTATATTGAGGCGTTAGTTCGCCATGCGTCGCCAGACCACTACATTGTATTAGCTCTGGTAGACGCCGCTTTTGTCGACATGGCCATCAACTTGTACGAGATGTCATTTCGACCAAACGCCGTCGACAACTTCCTGTTCGTGGGGGTCGGCCAACGAGTCTGCGAGATCATGAACGCGTCGTCAGCAGGGTTGCCGTGCTACTTGTACCGTTGTACGCCGACGATGTGGCGGCCGACCAGCCCAGCCGCGCGTCTACATGAGCACGGACTTCATCCGGAAGATGAACATCCGCACGGACATGATCGTCGAAGCACTGAACGTCGGCTTTACTGTCCTACACACAGACTTGGACACCGTCTTCTTCCGCAATCCACTTCCGCATCTCCGCATATGCACGATAAATATTTAATTTATTTCGAATTACATGTGTCTTTAATTTGGTTTGCGCAACAAAAAGTCCAAAAAGTCCTAAGGTTACAGCTACATGATACAAAAGTTCATGATATGCAATTTAGAAAAAAAAACAAAATACATTCATATGTCGTTTCTGTGATCTGGGTGTGCATGTTTGTTCCACGAAGATTTCGGTTTTTGCTGATGATTGTTTGGTTATTGAACTGATCCAGTTTACAGCTGTTTGAAGACTGCATTTATTGCCGCTCAGCTGAAAAAATCTGTACACTTTGATCGTGTTATTATGATGGGATTGTTTTTTGTCTTTTTCCCAGGTGAATTGTGTTTGAATGACTAGACCGGACTTATCAGCAGGGCTTCTTCTTCGTCAAGCATGTCTTTCGTTTGTCGCTTCTGTTCGAAGTCTTTTTCCTCCACCGAAAGTCTCGCTCAGCACCAGTCTCGACACTTCTTTCGTCCTTTCTTGGCCAACTCTCACCGGACACGGCGGAACTTTCATGTCCTGGTTTCCCGCAAGAAGTTCCGCTGTTCCAATGTGAACGTTGTTAATTTACGTTTATTTCGTCGTTGTTTTACTCAGCTAAAATCGCGCAAATCCGACGTCACATTGCATTCGGCGTTGTGCGCATTATACCCCGTTTACACGATCAAGCAAACATCGAGCAGACATCGAGCCAGCTCGGCGAGCCAGCTTGATCATGTAAACGGGGTATTGAGCAACGTTTAAAACGCGTAGCCTACAGAGCGACGTAACTGAACTGAACTGACACGGTTTAGTTTTTGACGAATGACGAACTGACCAATAGGGAAGCAGGGCGAGCTCATTGGCCATTGGTTAACGCATACGTGAGCGTAGTCACGTCACGTAGGCCACCGACGCCGTTAAACGGTACCTACTGTATTTAGGGATTACTGATTGCCTATTGGTTAGTTCGTCAAAACTAAACCATGTCAGTTCAGTTGCGTCGCTCTCAGTCTGAACGCGCTTTTAACTTTAACGCTCGCAAAAAAATCGTTAATCGTCGTAGGCCTACACCACGGTCACGTGCAAAACCCCAAAACGAACATTTTCAGAAATATTGTTCTACGCTGAAACTTCTGAACAAAAATTTCAAACGTCTTCACAGGATTTCGCACAGCTTCAAGATAAAAGATGGTTACAAAATGCAGTTGATGTAAAATAAAACGCCAAAAATGGTACGACGACCGACGAGGTTTATCGGACGCAATTTGTTCGGCAGAAAAGGTTGCATCTGCCGTGGCTACATGCAACGATTTTCTCGTCCGAGGTGTTGTCTGACGTCAACGAGCCTTCCGACGTTTAACAAGAAACTCAGCTGTCGCTAGGGTAGGGCCGACCGCACTAGTTGTCACTGACCTTGAGGGTCATCCAAGGTCGATGAAAGGACGTATGCCACTTTCAATTAGTCATTAATAGTAACCCAGGTACTATCTTGCACTGTTTAGCCACAACAGAGCCCACTGGCCCTCAAGGTCATCCAAGGTCGATGATTTGTCTGATTTCATCGTCCGATAAGCTCGGACCACATCTTGAACAGGGAAATCGGTGCGTGTAGCCACGGCATAACCTAACGACGTCTCAACATTCTTAAACAGTGTTGACAATGTTTGGATGAATAGTTCGACTAGTCGTTTATTTTCGTCCTGTTCGTGCTTGGTCGTTTTTATTCAGCCACCGATTTTCTTTTTTACTTTCTTTATTAGTTAATTTACGGTGTCGTCTCGTTTTAAACTAGCTGTACCGGTCGGTTTTTTTTACAAATCGCATGCTGACTGCTCATCGTATCGTAGCATTATGCGCAGCGGCGTCATTTCAGTAAATCATTGGGGGGTCTCAACCTTTTCCTCTTCCCTACCCCCTCTTATTCCCCTAGCTCCCCTCCACCCCCTCCTCTAACTCCATTCCATCTTCTCCACTCTACTTAGAAGTAGGACCTCTTAAATCTAGCTAGGGAGTCAGGCTAGTCCTATAGGCCCTAAGCTCTTCCTGCA
>Ga0209671_1007202_pt1 | contig 11513 bp, 8 predicted proteins | sample WorMetHERISLAND2_2_FD_187401 | JGI IMG/M metagenome (GOLD analysis project Ga0209671, IMG submission 187401) | Marine gutless worms symbiont microbial communities from Max Planck institute for Marine Microbiology, Germany - Olavius geniculatus... | ecosystem: Host-associated > Annelida >...
GGGTCATATTTTGCATGTTTTTGGCCCCTAAAAATTTTTTGGGGAGGCACCCACAAAATTTTGGACTGGGATTATAAAATCGAACATACTTCCGAGCATCGTGCAAAATTTCGCGGCGATCGGCCCACGGAGCTCGGAGATTACTCGAGGGGAAAAAAGAAAAATAAATTCCAGCAAAACGTAACTATCGTTTCCGGGCGGACTAATGAGTACATACTGTAAAAGTTAAGCTTGCTTTAAATTGTCACAGATCACCCGATGAAATACGCGGTGAAAACTACGAATGGTATATACGTACATGATGAAGTTTGAAGTATAGCCCACAAGCATTGCAGACCGGGTCACCCTCAGCGTTGCGTCTCCACAGAGTGGTCGTTGTCGTAAGACAGTTAGCACACTGCAGTCCCGCACGACTTACCCTCGCTACCTGTATGCAGCCAGTGTAAGTACAACATGATGTCTTTAATTTCCCGTAATAACACAAATAAAACAGCCCAAAAAAACAAGGTGAGAACTGAAAAGCTGTCAGAGTGTGTCGATCTAGCGAGTGCTTTATAATCGTTTTGTATAGTAATATTTTTATTAGACCAACTTGTGTAAATAGAAAGTATTCCTAGTTCAAGAAACAGACCCACCTTAAAAATACAGAGTACGCCTATATAGCCCTTCAAAAAGAATACACTGTATTTATACATGCTGCACATTGTTCTTAAAATAAATAAATAAAATAGTACAAATGAGATCATTACTTGTATCTGCATCGGCGTCAGTAGTGATTCTTTTACTTTTATTCAGAACACCTGTTAGCAAAGACTTGATATCGTGTCAACATTTAGTTGTATTTTTGTCTTGCACAGTCTTCTGTGAAGTAGTCTGCGTGTATAAATAGAAATTCAAAACTCAATTCATCGCTCTGATTCCAAGATGAGGAGGCCCCATGCACCAGCCTTGTCACTGTCATTAGAACAGCGACACATGTCGAGTGAAGACCGCATCATAAACTGATGATGCTCGGTCAAATGCTCTGGTGGACTTGCGTCACTGCAGGACGGGTGGTCTGTTTAACGTAATCTCTGCAGTGACTGTGCAACAAACGGTAGCGATGATGTCGCACGCACGGCACACGACTGATGAATAGATCATCGTCAAATGCTCGCTGCTCTCGTACACAGAGGTTTCAGCGGCTGATTTCAGCTCAGCCGGATCTCATCGATAGCAATAACATAACGTTATGTCACGAGTCAGTCAGTCACTGTATTGCCGCACATCGTTGCATAATCACGTCCCCCTGCCTAAATTTTGAGCTGTCCGAAAATTGTCAGAAAAATTTTTCAGTCGTGAATTTTTGTCCAAAAAGTGCAAACTTTGGGGCTAAAAACCAATAAAAATGTAGAAACAAAAAATTAAATTTTGAGCAGCCATAATCTCTTCTGTAAACTAACAGAACTAAACTGTTTAAAAAATTACACAAATGAAACAAGTGCCACTGTGTAAAAATTACTAAACCAGAAAAGTCAAAAAACCGACAAGCCAGATGGGAGCGTAAAATCGAGAAAAAACCGTAAAAAACAAAAAACCTTAAACAAAGTAAAAATTAAAATTAAAAAATTAAAAAATAAGGACGCCAGTTGTCTTTTTATTGTTACATGCTGGCGTTGACGAGAGTGCTAAAAGGTCTTACGGCGTTGGTCGGTAGAGCGGTGACAGCGTGGCCGTTGATGCCCGGGACTAACGACGACGACGACGACGACGACGAAAGGGAATGGACACTGTTGTTGTTGTTGTCGTCGTCGTTGTTGTTGTTGTGCGACGACGACAACTGGATGGACGGACGCGGCAGTGGTAGTGGCAGCAGGGCGCGGCGTTGTAGTGGTCTGCTGACGCCGTTCGTCCGGCAGTACAGACCGCACGCGTTGCACAACTGCCGTCCGGTGCCGCCTCGTCGCCAGAGCGGCGTCTGCACCGAGCCGCAGTTTGAACACTCGCGAGCGCCGCCAGCAGCTCCACCGCATGCGTACAATTCATTCATCACACCGCTGCAGACGTCTTCACCTGCATCAATCAATATCAGACATATGTGGCTTTGTGGCGTAACGGTAGAATGTTCGACTTAGGATCGAGAGGTCATAGGTTCGATTCCCGGTCGTGTCGCTATCAGGTGGTTACTATACTTAGAGTAGTTGACTGTCGGCGGATAGGTTAACCATATCGGCATATAATCAACACACCAAAGTCAACTCAGCCTTCTATCCCTCCGGGTTAGGTAAATCGAGTAAAGGACTGTATGGCTGGGCTTAAGTTTAAGGCTGGGCGCGCTCATCTGTGTCGAGTGGCAGGTAATGTGATCCCATATGGCTGGTGACGCTCCGTAGCTCTGCGATGGGTTTTCTAAAGCACCCCCTATGCTTTTGCCTGCAGCAAATATGCATTGTTGCGTAGTGGTCCTGATAGGCCGCATTATGGGTCTTCCCGTCCGTCCGGCCGTCCGTCCGTCCGTATGTTTGGCTGCTTGGCTGTCCTGAACAAAACCTAACTCAAGAAAGCAAAATATACAAAACCCATAAATGGCGTAAAGGTTCTCATCGACAGATGTAATCGGTTTGTCTGTTTTTCAGTTTAAGCTCACAGAACGTCAAAAATTTGAAAGAAAATGACACACACAAACACGGCTTTCAGTTTCCTTCCCCTTCCGTAGTTAGACATCTCATAGAAGCGTTGAAACCGCAGCTTGGTTCACAATTTAGCTGTGATTGTTGACACCTGACTGAATCACCAAAATGTCGTCAGCTAGGCCCTATACCGAGTCCGAGTCACGTGTTGAGTGATATAGACTCCTATCACGACACTGTATACGCTATTATATACTGGTATCAGAGTTAGCTGTCCATCACTGCAGCTTGATCCGTTTAATGGTGGTCAATAGTCAGTGCAGATTGACTGAAAATTGATAGACTATAGGCCTAACGTAGCACACGACTTCGTTTAACCCGCACCATTAATTAATGCACAATTACCGATAAAATCAGTCAGACACACAGACTAATTGACATTAAGCCTAACATTCATTGCTAAAATTGAAGGCAGTCGGCCGACTGTCGGCATACTGACTGGTTTATTTAGAAGCCTTCTAAATAAACCAATCATCAGGCTAATAATTTCTGATTACGTTTGGATTATGTGCAGCAGCCGCCGAGCATCTTGTGAAAATGTGGGCAACCGTTAAGTGGTTTGTTGCCAGTCGGGAACTCTGGCAGGAAAGATGCAACAACAGTAGTTTCATTTTGCTGGGAGGCGATGTAGGCCTACTCGTCCATGTAGAGCTATAGGATGCACCGACAGTTCACTGCAAATACGTACAGTATCGAACACTTATCGCCGACTTTGGGATACCGTACTTGAATTAATCGCACAATTTACAATGACTTCCGCGACGCGCTAGCGCAAGTACGCAGAAATCACTTGATGTAGTTTTATATGAAATGCCCGATCACTCAAGTTAGGCCCCATAATATATAGATAGCTATGTGCATGGGTAAGCGGCATTCATCGACGACAGCGGGCCCGGCTGACTTGTCCCAACTGGACAAGTGTGGTGCTTGCAAACGGCAGGCGCTCGATTGATTTGTTTTGTTTGCGCGCCCGCTCTCGAAATGACGTTGACTTCTGAAGGCGCGCCGCCACCACAGTCTGTTTGGTCGGCGTGACAAATCGTCATCACAGATACATTTATCTATAGTAAGAACGAGTTGAACTCAGTCTTGCGCCTCTACCAATAATGTGTTCTCCGGTAGCCGTTGCCATGCGATTGTCTTGAAGTGGTTTGCACCTAATCACATTAGGCATAAATCCTATCGTAAGATGATGACAACTGCATAGTAATCATGATGACGTTGCTGCCACTGATTGCCCCGTCTCGTTGTTATACGCAACTGTAATTTTCTAAGATCCAGTAAAACAAGAAGCCCAGCTGTCGCTAAGATAGCCGACCATACTGGTTGTCAGTGACCTTCAAAGTTATCCATCTCATCTGACAAGGCGTTTGCCACGTCCTATTAGTGATTAATAGTAACTTAGGCCGTATCTCTCACCGTTTCCTAGATATGGCCAGTTTTCCATTAAATTTCCTACACCATCTCCAGTCAACCTCCAATTTGTACATGTTCCCTTTGCACTAGATGGCTGAAATTTTGCATGCCCGAAGTTTCACACACATAGCTAATTACTCGTGCAAAAAGCTTTTCCGTATAACCTGAAGCTTAGCTACAACACATCAGTGACAGACAGACAGACAAACGGACGGACGGACGGAAGACAACCATGCCAATAGCTCGACCATTATTTAAGTACGGTCGGCCAAAAAACGAGTGAACACAATCAGTGGCTTCTATCCTACCAAATCTGAAATTGAAATCGGACGCAACTTTCCCCCAGTTTTGGGCTTTGGTTCCCCCCAATTTTCGACTCAACTTTTCCCCTTTATTTTTGAGAATTTTGTTGAGGGGATAAATTAAAAAATAGGGGAAAAAGTAAAAATAAAGGGAAAGTTTTGTTACGGGTGCAGATTGAAAAAAAACAAAAAATAAGAGGAGGAGTAAAGAATAAGGGGGGAAATTTTGTTAAGAATGCTAATTAAAAAATAAGAAGAAAGTAAAATATATAGGGAAAGAGTTTTGTTAAAGGCTAGTTTGCCCAGTAAAAAAATAAGGGGAAGTAAAAACCAAAAAGGGAGTTTTGTTAAAGGTGTAGTTTGGTAAGTAAATATAGAAAGAAAGTTTTGATCTGCAACCTTATCAAAACTCTCCTCCCCCTATTTATCACTGGGCGCAAGCTGCGCCCACCAAGTATAGGGATAAAAACCACTGAACACAATGTAACTTTGTAATAATAACACGATGAAACTGCGCTCTTCAAGCCAGCTCGTCCAGCATTCGACGAGCTGGTTTGACGAGCTGGCTCGTCGAGCCCGCTTCATCGTGTAAACCGAGTATAAGCCAAAATCAACTTTAGCAAACGAAAATACTTCCATGTTGTTATCTGCATTTCTTGTGTTCCACTTTCCAATCTCTAATTTTCAGAACGTAGCCTGTATGCGGCAAACGGAAAACTGCGGTAGGTAAGTTATAGGATTATGTGGCAGTTAGACCCCACGCAGTGTGCGGGCGGCGACGTCACCAGTGAGTTATTGTGCTAAACAGTTTACGCTACGCGTCGCCGGCCGGCTGCTTCCAGTCGCTCGTCGCGCCGATCCAATAAAAGTTTTAATTCGTGCAACACTACTACGCGGCGACGCACGCGCGGTAGATGATCTGCAGTTCGTCGACACGGTGACAAGGTCAAAAGGTCAACTGCGGGTCAGATTAGCTAGAAATGTATAAGAGCGAGAGAGCTGGCAGGCCGTGGCTGGCGACTGCGGTAAGTTATACAAGCCGAACTGTAGTGAACCTCGCCCGATCAGGTCAACGTCTTGTGTTAACACGAGTCATGTGCCTCCAGCTACGAATAGAACTGTATTCAACGCCAATAAGCTTATGTGGCAGACGAAACCAGCAGTTGCAACAGGCACTATATAAAATAGAACGTCTGAATCTTTTCGGTATTGCGCAGCAAACCAACAACGATTCAGTTTTAAACACCGCTACGTACTGAAGTCATCACTCTGGCTTCAAATGATGGCAAACATTTATCTCCACAGCACGAGCACTGCAGAAACATTTGTGTTATTAAAATGTTGATAATTTGCAAGCTACAATGTACAACAACAGGAATAAACAAATAAATGCTACGAAAGTACAAAGTGACAAAGTCGCTCGATACTTTTTTGGCATCCGACGAAAGGTAAAAAGCCGAGTCGAGATAATGGCTGATTGCGTAGCAATGTGGTTTACCTGACTGCAGTCAGTCGCCGATCCAAGTAGGCATACTAAACGACGGAAGGTAGCGATATAGACGAGTTAACGACTAGGCCTATAGACCATACGTACAAAGCGTCACAAAACTTAACTGAAATAAAATGTACTGAAATAAAGGCTGTAGCGGGCGGCTTTTATTTAAGATAACTTTATTTCGGTTCATTTCTGTCGCTTTGAACACACCTTAAGTGCAGTGCATGCGTGATACGAAAACGACAAGCAACGTACTGGGATACTCTGCGGCGCCGGGTCCAGCGAGCGAGTTCATCAGCGTAACGATGCCGCCGCCCGAGCTCCAAGATGCAGCAGCAGCTGTCAACTGCTGGTCGTTGTCGCTGTAGCTGGCCCCATCAGATGGCGGCTGAATGAGATCGCAGAACGATGACGACCGTAGTGACGTCGCGTCCTGCACGACCGGCAGCTCTGTGACTCGTCGACGCGCGTCGTACTCAGCGGGACAGTACTGCGCTGACGTGACGTCAGTGACGCCATAAATGACGTCATTCACATGTGTGACGTCATTCATAACGTCATGAGTGACGTCAGGAGTGACGGGCGACGAGTGCAGAAGCGCTGAGAACGATCCAGATACATCAACAGCTGCAATATCAACAGTTATAATATAAAAGTTTAAAATATGCATTTACCATCACTGGCAGATCACTGGCAGACCAACTATCACTGTGAACCCCCCTACGAACTAAAACAACCCCAAACTTGCAAGTTGCAACACCGATCAATGTGGATGACCATGCTTACTTACTTACTAACAAATTAGGTCCAAACTACGATTTCTGCATTTTACATGGTAGTGTAGCAACAGTATTAAGATGAGTGGACAAAACTACAGTCATTTACGTCAAGTTTTTTGCGATGTTAAATGCCACAAATTATTAAAATCGGCCAGTGTTTCACGGAGCTATTCAAAAAATAAAAGTGGCTTGTTTTTTGGGGACACGTATATGCAGCGGTATGATCCAATGGTCTATGCGTACGGTACCTGCGTGGCGGTGGGACGGGGTGGTGCAGGTGGAAGAATGGTAACACAACATCGATGAAGACGACGTGTCTGGTGCGGTCGTCATGAAGACGGGTAGCAGACCAGCCAGCGACGTCAACGACGACGTCAACAACCGTGCTTCCTCTGTGATGCAGGAATTAGAATTCTCCTCGTAGCTGATAAGGTTCTGTGACGACGGAGACGTCTCACTGACGCCAAGCTGCACCTCGGAGACTGGGTTGTAGTCGTTGTTGTACAGCAACGACGACGACAACGGCGACAGATTGTGCTGCAGTTCAGTCTGAGCAGCCTTAGGGTGATGATACTGAGAGTAGACGTGATGAGGGTGATGATGTCCGGTGGTCTGCGTGGAATAAGATCCTCCGGCGTCTATGAAGACAGTGCTGAAGTAGGTCTCGACTTCCTCGCTAGATGGCAGAACGTGTTCCGCCAACAGCATCATTGATGACGTCATTTCGTCGTGACCGCGTTCTATTTTGACGTCGACCGGAACCGGAAACTGTTGCCGCGTGACGTCATCAGCGTAAACGCTATCGACCGCGGTCGACAACTCAGCCAGTTGTCGAGCGGTGGTTGCCATTGACGACGTGACGTCACTGCAGCCGTTGTCAAGACAACGTGACGGCGGTTTGGTGGTGGCGATGACGTCATAGAAGCCAGGTGCGTCGCCGCCATCTTGTGGCGCCGGGCATGCAATGAATGTAGTTTGAAGGCCGCTGTCAAGGAGCGTCGTGTTGTTGTGGTACGTAATGCCGCCAGTAGGTGGCGTGCAGCTGCCTGCTGCCTTCTCGTTCCACGACACTTCGTAACTTCCGTCGCAGCCACTAAGTGGCTCAGCCATGAGGTTGATGACGTCATAAGACTGAGATGACGTCAGGAACGCGTCGACCGTTGACGACGGGGCAGGTGATGAATGTAGAGGAGATTTTACTTCCATCTGCCGTTAACCTACGTCAATGCAAGTCAAAATCAAGATAACTGAAAAACATGCATAGTTTTAGAGTGATGAGTTTATAGTTAAGCCAGTGATAAAAAATAGGAAACAGTGGCGCATTTAGGATTTGGCAAAAGGATGGCCAAAGCACAGCGCAAATCTGCAATGGGGGTCTGAGAGAGCTAAATGAGCTAATTTGTTGTCGGCTAGTCGGTTACACAAACAAACAGTCTGTTGGAACAGTGAGCTAAAAATAACTCTCAGGCTTAAATTTAGACCTAGGGCCTCTATACGTCTTATCGGACGCCGTTTCCATTAAAGTTGTGAATCAGTTTAATCTGTGCAAGAATGGTCGAGGAGTAATTATAGCTTTTGTACAAAGCGATAGAGTAGTTTAAAGAAGTGTGTTTCCGAAAAATAAGATTCGGGGTAAATTGCTGTTAATAACGGTGCTGTGAATCATCGTGAATCATGGATGATCGTCTTTATATCAGCTGTGAGCCTGTGATGTTGTTACGTGGCCTATATTATGATTGCCGTTCTCTGCATGAGATGCTTATAGAGGCTACAGTTGCAGACTGCCAGATGCTAATAGCAAACGATTATCTGTCGCTATATGGAAGCCAATCACTTGGCGGACTTCGACGCATGAAGGGGCCTAGAATAAAGGCCTACTAACAGTTCCACTTGTGATTGTCTCACCTTTTGTCTGCTAGCAAGTGACCCCTTAGTGCGCCGGTGTAAAGAACGTCGAGAGATAAGTGACTGAAGCAGCAGATAGGTCGGTGGCGTGGCACTGCGGCGTCGTTGTCGTTCGTTCTTATCAGCAGCCCAGCACCGTGAGCAGATAATCAGACGGCGCGATGTGCGGTTTCAGACGTTATCAGAGACGGCCGGCAAGCTGGCGGGGCGGGGCGGTCAAAGACACCCGTGGTATCAGTGCTACCATCGCTGACCGCAGTTGCTGCAACTATCAGTGTAGTGTCAGTGTCTCTGCAGACGTTTTGCTCGACGAACGCGCGTGTTAACGGTCTGCCGCTTTCGCACGACTCAAAGTCGTCGTCGTCGTCGCTGCGTCGCGTAACAATCGCAGAGTAGTCGCAAGGCGTCACGACTCACGTACTCAAACGCACTGAATCAGCGGTATGGGGCCTAGCGACGGACGCCGACTGCACATACCTACCGCCAGCCAGCACTCGCAGCAGTCGGAAGCCGAAATTCTACGACGTTCTACGCTATCACACTGTGCTGCGATCATCGATACAAACTCGACGAGCAGCATATGACTGAGCCAGCGACCGAGCTAGCGACGAATCCTATTCGCACAGAAAGGTTTGGCCGGCCGACCGCCCACACAGTGCTACCGTGCAGTAAATATTCATAGTACTGCAGCGGTCGATCGTGTCGAGTGCGTGCTGTTGGTGCTACTGCTGCTGCGTGAGAGGCCCACCCGCTGCTGCTGTCTGTCGCTGCAGCCGTCAACGTCGTCGACGTCATCACTCCTCACCAGCAGCATCCATCGTCATCATCATCATCATCATCAGTTGTTACTTACTGTTACTTACGCTAGCGTTGTCAGCCAAAGCGTTCCATTCTGTCCGGATCTCACTGTCGTACAAAGTTCTGTATCTGTAGGACCATGCCAAGAAAGTGTCAGATACTCAGATAAGCTAAGCTAAGTGGGTCAGAATATGAATAACGAAATAGAAAAGTTTCGAGTTCTTAAAACGCTGCCTAAATACCCTTCACTTCAGGCAGTAAAGACCGAAATTGACGATGCAGAGCTGCTGCAGCAGTATGGACCGAGGGATTCAATTTATTCTGTAATCTGTAAAAAGGAAAAACGTATCTTTCTATAGAATAATGACTGTGGCACCACGACGGCTTTTAATCGTCTTTTATTGCAAAATGACGGATCGAGTAATGAAAACGTCACGTATATATTAGCTGAGACACATAATATGGTGCAATCTGACCATTCGACATCATCCAAGTTTCAACTTTCATCACCCGTCTGCACGGCCGTCTCCTGTGCATACTGGAAAAAACAAGGCGGTGGAAAAAATCATGCATTTTCACAAAATTTGAAGCGAAAGTAATTATGTAAACCATTATGCTTTCCGTGGACGTCTGCATTATTTGCTTTAATTTTTATTGACGCTTAATCTGCACGCGTCCGTATGAAAGCCTATAACACACGTTTATGCGTGTATGACGGGTAACCAACTAACCGTAAAACTATTAATCGCTGTAGCGTTTTCTACAGACATCTGTTTGTGAGCAGAACTGCATGTAAATTGTAGCTGCTCGAGATCCATTGAACCTGAAAAACAGCAGCAACAGCAGTGCAGCAATCTGCATTGTTGGTCAGGGGCGTTCAGAAAATGTGAAGGGGGCCAGGCGCGGGGATACCGACAGCAGAAAATATTTTACGTTTTTGAATAGGCTCATAAGTTGAAACGGTAACAGTATAGGCTACATGTCTTACTGGCCACTCGCTTCCATCTGACAATCGTTCCAAAGAAGGCAGCAGCTGTTCCCGAAACGTCAACAAAGATGCTGACAAATAACGGCTATATTTTGATGAATTTGCATAACTTATACAAAAAAAATTTACATTGGGTATATGGCAAAATATTATCCACTTTCAAAGAAAGGGGCAGCGCAAACCCTTTTCTTCTAAATACCTCCTTGTCGATGGTGATGATTGGCGGCGATGCAATAATCACCCTGATGTACACAAGCAGCGATGCGGACGGACAGGCAGACAGACAGACAGACATAGCGTGGTCGAACGGTCGGTGAGATACATTCGTTTAGACGTCGACGCGCTGCTGCGGCAGTGTGTGGCCGACATTCGATTCCTATAAACTGGCATCGCATCGCGTGCGCCGTCGCCCAGTGGCGTAGCCAGAGAGAATGACGTAAATTTCTGCTGTAAAAATAGTAAAAGTTATGCATGCATTTTCGGGGAATTTTTATGTCCTTAAAAAGCATTTGCGACAGGGGCGCCGCCCGGTAGTCCAATGGGAGAGTTTACAGCGCTCCGCAGACCCACGAACTGCTAGAGAGGGGGCTCGATGTTTTCTTCCTGATGAACGCAACGCCCGCTCTTAGCCTTCGTCTTCGATTTTCGACTTTTTCGGTCTTAGCCCGCCTCTCCCAACTCCAATTCCTGGCTATACGCTTATGCCGAGTCGATTCGTCGGTCCGGTCCGTGTCACGTCATCACCCGCCGAGGAGCGTTCAGCTTCCTGCCTGAGCGCGCGCTCACCTCGCTTCCAGTTCGTCAAGACGGCAAAGGTTCGCCGGCGATAAATCAGCGATCTGTATGACGTCCACTGCTAGGCCTAGCTCAACAGTCGTTAAATACGACGCGGCTCGTATTTCTGACATACATCATCGCTCGCCTCAGCAGTCTCAATCTTCATCAGCTGCTCTCTGTAGTATGATGCTAATTCTGCAGAAAAAAAAATAAAGCGAGCAAGTGATGACGGTCAGTGAGCGTAGTTTGCTATCTAACCAGGAAAAGTTTGGGCTGATGATTAGTGCGGCAAACTGATCAACTTGGTTAACGAGAAAGGAAGTTTGGACCGCAAAAGCGTGTTCAAAGCGACAGAAATGGAATGAACTGAAATACATTATATAT
>Ga0209671_1007203_pt1 | contig 11512 bp, 4 predicted proteins | sample WorMetHERISLAND2_2_FD_187401 | JGI IMG/M metagenome (GOLD analysis project Ga0209671, IMG submission 187401) | Marine gutless worms symbiont microbial communities from Max Planck institute for Marine Microbiology, Germany - Olavius geniculatus... | ecosystem: Host-associated > Annelida >...
TGTTTTCGATGTGCAAGTCCTTAAATGTTGCCGTTAACAAGTGTATAAACTAATGTTTTGTACATTTATAATAATTAAAATTGTTGCCACTAGATCTCATATGTTTAAGATACAATGCACCAAATTCGATGTCGGTTTACAGCGACACAGCTCATAGCTGAATTTAGTGGCCCTATGCACTTCTAAAAAAGCGGGGAAACGAAAAGGAAAGAAAGGGGAAATAATATTAAGAGGCGAAAACAGGTGGAAAAGCAGAGAAACAAAAAGGGAAAAGAAAAGGAAATAAAAAGTGAGGGGAGACCCCCAATTCACATTTTTGGCTACGCCACTGTATGAGCGGCTCCAACGACACTGTTGCGTGATACTTTATGCAGGGAGGGTGAGACCAACGTTTCGCGACACTATCGAACGCACTGACAGACTGTACCTGTAAATGAACGAACTGGGTATGGTAAGTATCTGCAGCGGGAGTAGCCAAGCCATCTACTTGCTGACTGAGAATCAATTAACGTCAGTGTCACCTTACTAATGGTACCGTCATCATGTGTACGAAATGAACAGTTCGTCATCAAGTCTCTAGTGTTCTCTAATCTAACTGTTGCACTAACGTCCACAAATATACGTCTATTCTTCTGCTCGAACGTCGTTAGTAAACTGTAATGACAATAGGGGGTGTAAGCCTAGTAATAGTAAATAACAGTAGCAATCTACTGCTTTCATATGATTTCCTTAAGCTGCCGATTTTCCCAGATTTTGTCAGAAAAAAAATCATAAAGTATTTCAGATGAAAAGATAAACTTTAATGTTTATGAATTAACATGAATTAACTGACGTGTAACATTCATTTAGAAAAAATATGTTATATCTAAATATTTGATGAACTTCTGAGACCACTCGATGACGTATTTGGTGGAATACTGCGATGTTTTAAATTGCATTTTCTGAAATTTCTGTGTGGTCGCGCCCTCTAGCATTTGCTAAAACGTTTTAATTAAAGTTGGCCAGGAAATTACTTTGAAACTAAAAATCGCTACTTTTGGTCATACTGTTACTGTAGCCCCTAGGTATGTAAAATACAGTGTAATATGGTTACTCGACAGCAGTAGATATAGTCGCAAATATGCAGTAATAATAAATTACTCATTAATTCGAATTTTGGAGATGTTGGTCGCTAGTTAGGAATTTCATGCGTGGGGGACTTTTCACCCATCATTGTGTTTCGTCCGTTTTCCTGACGAAGAAGGACGGAGGGCAAAGAGGCTCTCTTTAGCCTCCCAACCCGCCGTCGTGAATACCGGAGCAGATTGCATTGCAAGAGAATTGCTACAAAGGCAGAAACAGAGAGTGTGGGAGAGAGAAATGGTTTGAATAGCTCGGCGGAGGTGAGTGTTGCAATGAGCAGGTGTGTTCCCACGCTCGGTCGCGCATCGATAAGCAGTCATCGTGCGGACAGAAAAATCCCCCACGACAAACGCCCGCTATGATAACCCCCCGCGACAAAGACCTCTTTTCTGGCGAAATGTGTAAGACGAGATAAGATAGTGTTTATTACAACGCAGCTCTTAATGAATCAGAATGGCAGATCAGTCGCTGACAGTTATTTAGTTTTAAAAGCAAACACAAATATTGAAATATTGAAGGTTGTTAAAACGCAGCTTGTCAGGTGCATTCTCGTTCGTATAGCGAGTTGCGAGTATAGCGAGTTGCATGCGTGCGCTTTGAGAAAAAAAAACAAATCAAAATTATTATTCAGATCTGCTTAAATGTCAATTTTGCCATCAAATTCCCCCAAATTGGAATGTTTTAACTCTGAATTCTGTATTTCTGAAAGAAAATTTTTCGATGGGCTAACACTACGCCTAACGATGCGAACTTGTGTTTTGACATATGACGCGCTAGAAATGCAGACTACTTACTTACTTACTTACTGAGGCGTTAATTGCCTCCCCCTCAGTGGGGAGGCGATTAACATTTTCCCCGCTTTTTCACGACGTCTCTGCACGTTGTTACAGTGTACTGTATAGATATAGTTTGTTGCCGGGAGGAGGGGTGATTTGTCTTGGGGGTACATCGTAGAGTCGAACAGTCATCGTGCACCTGCTCAATGTAACAGCGGCCAGATGATATCCCATAGCCCAACCAGCTGGACGCTCATACTTACAGTCATTCTTCACCCCATACCCACATACTCCCCATCTCATTCTTAACCCCCAGTTTCCCACTTACCCCGGCCGACTTTTACTGCATTGGCCATTAACATTAACAGAAAATAGCGACATTGAAGATGGATACAGATTGCAGCTAGCCTACAAGTATAGTGTCGCTCGGTATAATACTTGTAATACGAAAAAAAGCATAAGCCTACGACGGCCTGCATGCCGGGGAAAGATTTTCTGTAGTCCACTATGATAACTATTGCTATTAGTTAAAATTTAGTTTAGTTTATGTCTTTTTTGTTTTGTTCTGCTACTATAATATAACAAGCCGTATTACGGGTTTCATTTGTCCGTTTTTCTGTCTGTCTGTCTGTCTGTCTGTCTGTCTCGAATGGGCGATATCTAACTCAAAAACAAAACGTCATTGAGAGAAATGAAAATTGACGCAAACGTTTTCCATGCCAGGATTAATTGTCGCGCCAATTTTCAGCTCAAAATGTCAAGAGATAAAACGGACGGCCGCCGCTCGATATGTCGGCAGTAGGTTGACGTATTGCACGGTAATTTGTGCAACAGTTTAATATTTACAGCAGTACAGAGGAATAAATTTAATCACTAATATGCAGGGAAAAGTGGACCACTCCTTTCCGCAGCATATGATACACTCGTTCTCCGTGAGTGAAAAGGTAAGCTTCACTCACCGAAAGTGGCCAAATTGTGTATCAGTAAGAATTAGTAAGGTCACTTTGGTGGGGACGAGTGCTTGAAAATCTAATTAAAGCCATTCAACGTTGGTCGCACAGTCGTCGCGACGTTTCTGAGAAATATTTTTGAGAGCATGCACCATTCATGAGATTTCAGGCGCCGGAGATAGAATTATTAAGAAATGCAAATTATACGGCGTGAAGTGACGGACTCCAACGGACGCAGATGGTGTCGAACGATGTGATTATTTACCTCACGGAAAACGCAGATTATATCCGCCGTGCTCATTGTGTGAGGTGCAAAACTATACAATTACCGTTAGTCAGGGCTCGCTCGGGGCATTTCAAAGCCGATCGTCTCGAGTCGCATAGTCGCGCCACCTAGTGATTGTAATGCGATGGCGTATACACAGCGTGTAATAGCTGATGTACCTTTTGCCGGAAGGGGCTAACCTATAGACAACTGAATTAGGCCTACTTGCAGCACAACATTACAATACGATTTTCTAACTTTAAAGCACGTACAGAGCGACGTAACTGAACTGAACTAAACTAACATGGTTTAGTTTTAAACCAACTGACCATTAAGCAAGCAATAATGCATTACAGTAGGCACCATCTAACGGCGTCAGTGGCCTACGTGACTGCGCTCACGTACGCGTCAGCCAATGACCAATAGGCTCGTTCTGCTTGCCCGTTTGCCAGTTCGTCAGAAACTAAACCATGTCAGTTCAGTTACGTCGTTCTGTACGCCGCCTTAACTCCCATTATTGCTTATTCCGCGGACTGTTCAGAATATGCCTCTTTGGTCTACAATGAACTGTTCTCCAGTGGCGGCCTGGTTTCGCCCATATCAGTTGGAGGAGCTTACACCACTGATTTGCTAAATCCTGGGTACGCCTTTGCTCATCAGATACTCATGATAATGTGCTGTAACGAAGGCATGATTTTAACTTAGACCTCCGCCTTCCCCCTCCTTCCCGATTCACTACACTTCACTTATACCTATTCACCTAGTGCATTTTGTTTGCCGTATACGTATTATGCACATGATTATTCAGTGCCGAAAACTTGACTCAGTCATATAGCGCACTTACCGATTGCTTTGTCCCGTGCTTGATGCCATTTAACGGCCTACACACTACGCACAAGCCTATGCGACATATGGTCTATAAAATGCCTTGAGTATATGGTAGGCCTATAGACCATATGATATAAAGGATCATGACAGTTCTACATAACGTTCTCATTATACGCTATGTCGGTGTTATATAAACAGATGTTATGATTTATCAGTTTCTTTTATGCACTCCGAAGGTGTTAGACAACGGACCCTTGGAAGTCGTATTACACTGGTTCTTTTGCAAGTGGTTTCGCATAGTTCTTGGATCACGTAATATTTTGTAATTGCTACATTATTTTTCACAAATAAAAAGGCATAATGGCATAACCAGACCGAAAGTAGTAAATGTTATCGTCCGTGTTCAGCTGCTTTTTTTCTGAACACTGTGTCGACCCCGCGCTAGCGCTTCCAAAGTCACAACTGCATGTTTATAAGCTTCCTTGCCACTTTGGCACTTTTCATGTAGGCCTACAAATTATTTCTTAAGATCTGAATAATCGAACTAAAATGAAAGTTCACTTTATTTTAGTTCATTTTACTCGTTTTTTACGCGCCTTTAGAAATTAAGATCGAAAATAAACTAAACGTAAAATCCCCCGAGCTTCCCTTAGGGCGGCGCTGATCTCCGTTTCCTCAGCCTTCAGCCAGACAGGCCCCAGTTTACACTGCGAGAACACAGAGTCTGATACTTATTGCACCTACCCACGGAAGGATGGCCAGGCTGAGTTGACCTGTAACAGCATCACAGTGGAAATATTTTAATCGCGAAAGTCTTAGCTACTAAGGAAAGTTGCATATCTCCAGCGAGCCAGCAATGCTGTGCTCCAGAAATAACTAAGCAAGAAAACATGCGACGTCGAGCAAATACTTAACGTGCATGTGCATTGTGCACACTCAGAGCATGCAACTAGTATAAGGACATGTCGCTGATTAAAATCGCCCACGGGCACAACCCTCCCTTCCCTACCTCTCCAGACAGCCAGGTGGGGTTAACCCCCGCCTCCACTACAGGTATTGAGGGGCTGAATATCGCAGGTGGCCTAGCGGTAAATCGGAAATCCGACTACGACGACGCAGTTATTTCGGTGTCAGGTTGTGTTAACTGCAGCAAACTTCAAAGCAATTTCCGCGCAGATGGAGGCGATACATTAGTGAGGTGCCAGCTAACACGAGTATTTTAAAAGATCGTACAAGTATAAAACGAGTCCACTGTGATTGTAGTATTTAAATTCATATTTCTTTTAATTACGACTTCGCCGTTTATTTTTTTATCATCGTTGGTTTAGCTCACATCTGAATGGGGAACAATAATGGCTTTTGTAAGATAACATGAGGCGTTTAGTGAATGGCGTTGTTGTAAGTCAATTCAAGTAATTCGATTAATTCGATTAGTTGATTAGCTCGCACTTCACTAACTGTGCGAGTCCGACTGGTGCGGTACCGTCTAGAAAGGGCTTCAGCGCATGACAAGTTGAGCAGATGTCGTGTCAACGCATCGCTTTAGAGCGGACCGTGCACGGATAAGCAGTCCAGGAACTTCGTTGGTGGCATGCAAAGTGCTCGTCAGAATGCTTCTTATCGTATCGGTCCGTAAGCCGATATCGTATCGGCTTACGGACCCAGTGATCCACAAAAACAGGTCCTATATAATATTGCCCAACCGGACAGGGACTGTCAGTCATAAAAATAGCCTACACCAAACTCTTGTTCATGTGTTTGCCAAAACGTTGGTCGATTTTTAAAATTCTTTATTTCTTAGACTAGAACTTGATGGGCAATTTGCAAATTAAACAGCTGTTAAAGATTTCTCGACGCGAATTTTCTAGGAATGCGAGTGAATACTGCATTTATTCGCGTTTATTTATAAACGCCTAATACTTCCACAACGCGATTATGTAGTAATAATTTAACCTTTAGTCATTATTCTAGTTGGAGTGTTTTCTTTATGCTTGCTGCCATATCTTTGGCAATCGTTCTTTGATAGGCAATCTTTCAAGTGTCGTATAACATAATAAAAAGTGGAAAAAAGTTTTATGTTATAGGCCTACTTTTAAATGTATTGAACAGTGCGTCGTTCTCAAGCCCAGAGTTCAAAGCGCCGTTATATTTCACCGATGTTGCAGAGTGACAGCTGACCGGGAACCTCGCTGCACGAGTGACCGTTGAGATAATTGGCAGATGTACGCCTACCAGTGTATGCGCGAGTAAAAGAGCTTTGAGCAGCCACGAATAACTTACAGAACAGAGAGCCGCCTGTACTCCACATTATGCAGGACAGACGGGCGGAAATAGGCCAACTTGGAGTGCTCCTTGCGCGGCCTCGCTGGAGTACAGATAGGTGAACTGTCATCTTCCCTGCATATCAAAGAAAGCTTCTATCCAATTATCCTGCACTTTTGCTGCAGCGGTCTGATACACTTACGACCGTTTCGCAGTGTATACTGTATACAGCATGCATTACACTCACCAAATATATCATTATAATTTTGCGAAATAGGAGAAGGTAAAAGCAACCAATGCAGTGACTAAACAATTCGATTAACTAGATGTAAAACAGTCAATGTACGTGTGAAAACGAATCTCTAGGATATATGAGATGTGAGAACAGTGACAAGTCCTGTAATGCGATATAGGCCTGTATACGATTGCATATTTTAATACCGAATGCATTTTGTGTTTCAGCAAAGTAACCGTGTACGATTACCAGCAATAATTTCTCAATTATTGTTGAAAACCGATGCATGTGAACTTACAGTACAAAAGTGAAAGAAATTCGACAAAATATTCATATATGTGACAAACATATGCACAAAAAATTCGACATCAGGTTCAGCAATCGTATAGGCGTACGGCGAAATGTTTAAAAAGTGTAGTTGGTCAAAATCAACTCAATTGAGACAGGAATTTAGCCATCGTTTCTATAATTCACATCGGTTCGTCGAAACCGGGACTGACTAAACCGGGAACGTCAAAACTACCACACTAAACGAACCCTAACCCTATCCTTAAACCTAACACTAACCCTATTCTTAACCTTATTTCCTAAACCTAAGCCTAACCTATATCAATGTTTTCCGATCTTGTCAGGACACTTTGTTTTTTCATATCTGCGTGTCCAGCAACCGCTTAGCATGCAGTTAATTGATCGTGACCCTATATGCCGATACGTGCATTATCGCCGTGTAAGTTTATGACGCTTTTGGTGCTGATTTCCGCTGAACGCACGACGACGCATTAATCGTCGCGAACCGCTTTGTAAAAGTCACTCAGCCATTCTCATTTCACGCACGGCCGACTGCAACGAGACAAGCTCAGTATAGAGGGAAAAGGATCTGGAACGTTTTTATCAGCCGACGATCCGCAATTTCGTTTACTGATCCACCGTACAAATTGTTTTCATTTTTACTGTCGGAGAACGCATTCGTTTAGAGGCTGGGCCGCTGAATTTTGCATTTCACAAGGTAGCGTAGCGACGCAGACATAATGTGGTAAGAGTACTTAATAATATAGTTAGTCATCTGGCTGTTCTTAACTGTATTTGATGTTTACAGTTGCAACTGCTAATAGTACTGTTTTTGTCGAGTTTAATCTGTATTTGCATGATTTGTGTGTTTCTTGTGTGCGTTTTGCTGCATGCTTTTATGTGTTTTACGTGTAGGCCTATATGGGCCAAGTGCCTGAAATAAAACTCATGATGATGATGATAATAATTTGTTATTACGATTTTTCCACGGAATGTAACATTAAAAAATAATTTCGGAAAGCGGTTAGTGGCCCACTTTGTATAATAACGTTACCTGACCAGCTATAAAGATTAGTCACAATAGGCTAAATGGATGGTTTATGACAGTCTGGAGAATTGTGTTTTAGGCCTATACCTTCAATTATTATAATGTGACGTTTTAATTTTTAGGCCCCTATGACCTAATAAGGTAGCTTTCTAAGCTTATGTTTATCGTATTGGCCGAGGCCTATAAGCTTAATGAACGACGAATGATTGGTTGAGCAGTGTTTATCGGCATCGACTGCACGTTAGAGCTTTAGACACGATGCTAAAACAAGCAGTATACCTTTTGATCTGCAATATTTAGGTCACGCAGATGGTCAGGAAAAAATGCTGGCGGATTTGAGTCGAAAAGCGGACGAGTCCCGCACACCAGAATGCTGTTGCGGCAAAGAGCAATGTTACGTCCTGAGCCGCAGCGACAGGTGCGCGCTGCTCTGATTGGTCGAGACCGCAGCCGTGGGCGGGCTTACTAGTCGCTCTGCTTGCGAATAAAATCCAACACACTCGTTCTCAGTCCGTTGAGTGTTGAGTCAGTTGCGAGTTGTTCTTAGTTGATTAAGATCGTTAGGAGGCACCGGCGGCCTATTAGAATAATACACGTGTTGTCATCCTGTTGTCATCGTTGCTGACTGTGAGTCGCGAATATTTCGGTATATTAAGATGCTGATGTTGAGAGATATAAAGGGGGTCGGTGGACGCTCCAAACCGCCAATGTTGGCCGGGCAGAAAGTCTGGCGCAAATATCGTCAAGCTTCCGTCCGACTTCAGGAATACCGTAAGCTGAAGGCGATGGTGCCGTCAATTGCAAAGAAGAGAAAAGTATCGAAGGTATAAGGCCTATGTCTCGCTATGATTCGTATTTGTATACTCTTTCGTAATATTTGCAAATGTATCTAGCGAAGTATGACCTTGAACGGTTTGAAGGTCATCCGGTCTCACTGCGGTTTAATAAAAGTATAGCAATAATTTGTTGCTTACAGGCAGGAGGATTTTTCCTTTTTTTCTTACGTAGTTGGGCTATTTTTTTCCATTTTTTGTTTAACTGGCTAAGGCCTTTTTACTTTCAATGGAAGAGACGAAAGCAACCGACCCGCCATCCCCCGCATAGATTATACGTCAGTGGCCTTCAAATTCGGTTTAAAGAAGAATTCTAAGCAGAATCACGACTGTGTGTCCGACGGCTTGCGTATACGAACTTTGTAATTTCAACCTCGGTTAGTCTTTGTGATTGCCATGCGTTTGTTTTGTTGTTGAATAAGCTCAATATCGTCTTGGTTGGATTGTCGCTGCCAGTATTCTGTAGGCCTATGTCATGCGTATATTGTCGGCCTACCGGTGCACGAATATATACTGGTCGGTCATACCGTTTGTCTTCATATGTCTAGTAACATTACTGATAGACCTCTGGACTAGATTGTCGTGCATGATAATGCATTGTATTGTATAGGCCTATGACTCAGATATTTAGCCTATACGGTGTGTAGGCCTGCAGCAATCTGCTGGTCCAATATGTACAGTCATAAATTTAGCAAACAAATGCGTAGAAGAATTAGTCATGCAGCAGTCGAACGTCTTCATGCTAAGCCGGCCGCATGTTGGCATCGTGCATCAGCGTTCCCGCGTCTGTGCTTTCCCCACTAAATGAGCGTGGTTTTGGGACTTGTCTGGGTTTCTACAAGGGACAGTTTTGGTTTTGGCCATTCACATTATGCCTATTCTGTTTCTTTTGCCAAGGTAACAACTTGCCACTCACTCGTCTGTACGCGCTGGTCCAGATTCGAACGTAGACTTTTTTCGTTTGACGCTATTCATCTATAATGTAACCCAAAACTAGTTTGCAGTATATAACACAATTAAACTGCCGGCATAGGCCTTTATTGTATTTTACAGCGGCCTAACAAAAGCAGTACAAGCGGCCCGCATGTTGTGTAAAATAGGCTTTAAAGTTACTGTCGCACGGTCCCCGCGAGATTCTCTGTATTGACGAGAAGGAAGTAGGCTAGAGGCATGCCTTTCTATACAGCTATAGACAAGAGAGCGTTTTCTTCACGCAGTCGTACATGTTGTATACAGGAAGTCTTAACTATGGGACTACAGGGAGAGACCTCATTGCCGCTGTCGCCACCTAGCGGACGGGCTTTGATGTGTAGGCTACTTTCACTGCGGTTGGGTAATGAATGGTGCCGTAGGGAAAACACCGGCTAAGAGCTAACTGTCTGAGAGCGAACGTAGCTTCAAATTCCCGGACAAGTGATTGCTTGCTCAGTTGCGATAGGACGTCCGACTCATTTGCCAGTCAAAATATACGATGCACCTTATAGAGGAGGAGGACTCTGGTGGCGACTTTGATTTCAGCGTCCCTATACATTTGAGTGCGTTCACCTGACCGACTGTGGTAGGCCTAGGTCGGCCGTCCTTTCCCGAACGTAAAGTGAATTGAATTGCCGAGATGCGGGTGTACTGTATATTATGCTAATTAACTTTCTCTCGGTTTCACGTGACAAACCTGCAGTTATACAGCTAGTGCAGCGCAGCTAGGCGTTACTTATAGCGTGTCTACATGTTCAGGGACAAAAGGTCAACACAAAGTTGTTTAGAGAGAAAAAACAGCCAACAATCTTAATAAAACGGCTCATTTAAATTCGTACTGTGACGTGGGCTATCGTGGTCGATTTTACGGTCTTGGTATTAGACGTCTGAACTGAAATGACATGGTTTAGTCTTCAACGAACTGACCAATGGACAAGCAGTTGTAATGCATTATAGGGTGTCTAAACGATCCAGCAAACGTCCAGAAAACTTCCAGCAAATGTATTCAAAATACACGTGTTAATGTTGGACGTTTGCTGGATCATGTAAACACCCTATTACTGTCAGCGCCGTCTAACGGCGTCGGCGACAACGCGACTACGCGAACGTAGGCATCAGTCAATGACCAGTGCGTTCGCTCTGCTCGCCCATTGGTCAGTTCGTTAAAAACCAAACCATGTCAGTTTTCAGTTCAGTTCAGTTACGTCGCTGTGCAGGCCTACGTGTCTTAAAACTTTACGTCAAAACCGTCATCAGATGCATAATTGAATTACAACCAAGGGTAAAAAGCGGATTGCGGATGTCGCAACAGGCAACGCTGTAATTAAGCTGTGATTTACTAGTTTAACAATCCCTTAACCCTAATCTTAACCTTACCTTTAACCCTAGTTCTATCCCTGTTGCGACATACGCAGATCCGCACATCCGCCGATCCGCTTTTTACTTTCGTCCTTGATTTAGGCCTACACTGGTTTCCGTAAATTAATCTACCCTGTTAAATAAACCTACTGTACACAGATAATAGATGTTCTTGTATTACGATATGCTTATATTAGCGGAACGAAATGGGCTAATGAATCGGGCATTCGTTCATTATTCAGTGCTCAGCATTAGTATCAGTGTATACATCATTAATCATCACTCAGCGTGGTAATCATTAGCATTCTATAGTAAATAAATGCCGTAGTGTGTTTCGTGCATTACTCTCTTGCATAGCTGACACATGGCCAGGTCAAGATGATGATGCTACTGATAACGCGATGACATTAGCCATGAAGTCCTGCAGTGGAACATATGGGAGGGAGTCCATAGATTCGCGGGGGGAAGGGTGGGGGCAGCGAGTGACATCCGGGCACTGAAAGCTAGAGAGACCTCCCACCGAGAGATCTGACTCGACAGGTGCTTTGCCGACCTCCGGCCTAGAATATCACAC
>Ga0209671_1007204_pt1 | contig 11512 bp, 7 predicted proteins | sample WorMetHERISLAND2_2_FD_187401 | JGI IMG/M metagenome (GOLD analysis project Ga0209671, IMG submission 187401) | Marine gutless worms symbiont microbial communities from Max Planck institute for Marine Microbiology, Germany - Olavius geniculatus... | ecosystem: Host-associated > Annelida >...
GCAAAAGAGTGAATTACGACGAAATGGATGGAGATAGACTAAGATTACCTGCGAACAGGAACTGCTATAGGCTTTCGCGCGTCTCGTGAGCTTTGCTGAAATTACTTGTCTATTCTTTCATAATTCACTAAGTCAGCGTCTGGTAGCGTTCGCTATCTGGCCAGTCAGAGTCGACAAGCTGGCCAGTCAACGGCCGCCAGTGGGCTAGTCAGCGTCAATTCGCTGGTCAGTCAGCGTCCGCCAGCTGGTCAGTCAGAGTTGGCCTTCTGGTCAGTCAGATTCCGCTAGCTGGCCAATTGACGGCCGGCAGCAGGCCAGTCAACGTCGATTAGCTGGTCAGTCAACGTCCGCCAGCTGCCCACTTAGCGTCCCTCAGCTAACCAGCCAGAGTCGTCCAACTGGCACGTTAACGGTCGCCAGTTAGCCACTCAGCGTCGATCAGCTGGCCACTCAACTGCCATTAACTGGCCAGTCAGCGATCGCCATCTGGTCAGTCAAAGTTGACCAGTTTTCCAGCCAACGCCCGCCATCTGGCTAGTCAGCATCTTTCAGCTGGTCAGTGAACGTCCACCAGCTGGCCAGTCAACGGCAGCCAGCTGGCCAGTCGGCATCGACCAGCTAGTCAGTCAGCGTCCGCCAGCTGGTCAGTCAAGAGTCGACCAGTTAACTACTCAAAGGCCAGCAGCTGGCCTGTCAGCGTCACGAAGCTGGTCAATGAGTCGACCAGTTGGCCAGTCAATGGCCGCCAGTGGACAGCAGGCCAGTCAACGGCCGCCAGCTGTCCAATCAGCATCCCACAGCTGGTCAGTGAGTCAATCAGTTGGTCAGTAAACGGTCGTTAGTTAATCAGTCAACGTTCGCCAGCTGATCCGTCAGAGTCGGCCAGCTGGCCACTCAACTTCGGCCAACTGGTCAGTCTGAGTCGATCAACTGTCCAGTCAACGGGCGGCAGCTGGCCAGTCACCGTCAACCAGCTGGCCAGTCAACCTTTGTCATCTGGCCAGTCAGCGTCGACTAGCTAGTTAGTCAGCGTTTCCCAGCTGGTCACTCAGAGTCGACCACCTAACCAGTCAGTGTCCGACAGCTGGTTAGTCAGAGATGACTCACTAGTCAGCCAGAGTCGGCCAACTGGCCAACTAACGGCCGCCGACTAGCCAGTCAGCGTCCCCAGTCAGTGAGAGTCGACCAGCTGGCCAGTAAACGCCCGACAGCTCGTCAGTCAGCGTCCGAAAAACAGTGGGTCAGAATCGACCAGCTGACCAGTTAACGGCCGTTAGCTGGTCAGTCAGAGTCGACCAGCTGGTCAACAGTGGTCAGTAGCGTACGCCAGCTAACCAATCACAGTTAGCCAGCTAACCATCAAAGTCCGCCAGCTGGCCAGTCAGCGACCGCCAGCTTGTCACTCTGAGTTGACCACGTAACCAGTCAACAACCACCAGCTGGCCAGACGGCGTCCGACAGCTGGTCAGTCAAAGACGATCAGCTGGCCAGTCAACGGCCGCTAGCTGGCCAGTCAGTGTCCGCCATCTGGTCAGTCAAAGTAGACAGCAAGCCAGTCAACGGCCGCCATCTGGACAGTCAGCCGTCAGCGTCGACTAGCTGGTCAGTGAACGTCCGCCAGCTGGCCACTTAGCGTCTTCCAGCTAACCAATCCGAGTCGTCCAACTGGCGAGTTAACGGCGTCGAGTAGCTGGCCACTAAACGACCACCAGCTAACTAGTCAGCGTTCGCCATCTGGTTAGTCATAGTCGACCAATTGGCCAGCCAACGCGGGCCAGCTGGCCAGTCAACGTCCGGCAGCTGGTCTGTGAGCGTCCGCCAGCTGGTGGGTCAGAATCGACCAGCTGGCCAGTTAACCGTTGTCATCTGGCCAGTCAGCGTCGACTAGCTGGTTAGTCAGCGTTTCCCAGCTGGTCAGTCAGAGTTGGCCAACTGGTCAGTAAGCGTTCGATACTGGTCAGTCAAAGTCGGCCAGCTCGCCAGTCAGCGGCCGCCAGCTGACTAGTCGCATCTCCCAGCTGGTCACTCAGAGTCGACCACCTAACCAGTCAACGGCTACCAGCTGGCCAGTCAGTGTCCGCCATCTGGTCAGTCAAAGTACACAGTAAGCCAGTCAACGGCCGCCATCTGGACAGTCAGCGTTTCCCAGCTGGTCAGTCAGAGTTGGCCTACTAGTCAGCCACAGTCGGCCAGCTGGCCAGTGAACGTCCGCCAGCTGCCCACTTTGCGTCTTTCAGCTAACCAATCGGAGTCGTTCAACTGGCGAGTTAACGGCCGCCAGTTAGCCTCTCATCGTTGAGTAGCTGGCCACTAAACGGCCACCAGCTGGCCAGTCAGCGTTCGCCATCTGGCCTTCAAAGTCGACCAGTTGGCCAGCCCACGCGGGCCAGCTGGCTAGTCAGCGTCTTCCAGCTGGTCAATGAACGTCGACCAACTGGCCAGTCAACAACCGCCAAGTGGCCAGTTAGCATCGACCATCAGTTAGCGTCTGCCAGGCAGTCAGAGTCGATCAACTGTCCAGTCAACGGCCGTTAGTTAATCAGTCAATGTTCGCCAGCTGATCCGTCAGAGTCGGCCAGCTGGCCACTAAACGTCCGCTAGCTGGTTGATCAGCGTCCGCCAGCTTGTGGGTCAAAATCGACCAGCTGGACAGTCAGCGTCTGCCAGCTGGTCAGTCTGAGTCGATCAGCTGTCCAATCAACGGCCGCCAGCTGGCCAGTCAACCGTTGTCATCTGGCCAGTCAGCGTCGACCAACTGGTCAGTAAGCGTTGGCCTACTGGTCAGTCAAATTCGGCCCGCTCGCCAGTCAACGGCCGCCAGCTGTCTAGTCACGTCTCCCAGCTAGTCAATAAACGTCGGCTAGCTAGCCATTTAGCGTCCGCCAACTGGTCACTCAGAGTCGACCACTTAATCAGTCAACGGCCACCAGCTGGTCACTTAGCATCCGCCATCTGGTCCGTCAAAGTCGACCAGCTGACCAGCAGACGCCTGCCAGCTAGCCAGTCAGCGTCGACCAGCTAAGCAGTCAGCGTCCGACAACTGGTCAATCAGAGATGGCTCACTAGTCAGCCAGAGTGGGCCAACTGGCCAACTAACGGCCGCCGACTAGCCAGTTAGCGTCCCCAGTCAGTGAGAGTCGACCAGCTGTCCATTCAAGGGCCGCCATCTGGCCTGTCAACGTCGACTAGCTGGTCAGTCAGCGTCCGACAGCTGGCCAGTCAGCGTTCGCCATCTGGTGAGTCAAAATCGACCAGTTGGCCAGCCAATGCCCGTTAGCTGGCGAGTCAGCGTCTTCCAGCTGGTCAGTGAACGTCGACCAACTGGCTAGTCAACAACCGCCAGTTGGCCAGTCAGCGTTTCCCAGCTGGTCACTGAGTCGATCAGTTGGCCAGTCAACGGCCATCAGCTGGTCAGTCAGCGTCCGCCAGCTGATCAGTTAGAGTTGGCTAGCTGGCCAGTCAACAACCGCCAGCTGGCTAGTGAGCGTCCCCCAGCTGGTCAGTCTGAGTCTACCGGCTGGCCAATGAACTTTTGCCAGCTGGCCACTTAGCGTCCCTCAGCTATCCAGTCAAAGTTGTCCAACTGGCAAGTTAATGGCCGCCAGTTAGCCACTCAGCGTCGACCATCCAACGCCCGTCAGCTGGCCAGCCAGCATCGACCAGCTAGTCAGTTAGCGTCCGCCAGATAATGAATCAGCGTCGACCAGGTGGTCAGTTAGCGTCCCCCGCCTGGTCAGTCAGAGTTGGCTAGCTAGCCAGTCAACGGCCGACAGCTGGCCAGTCAGCGTTCCCCAGCTGGTCAATCAGAGTCGATCAGTTGCTACCCTTTTCCGATGGTGAATAACCTGGTTCATTGATGACAAATTCTTGAAGTTTTACAGTTGCAGCCACAAAAAAGCGCAAAGCAATCGCTTTTACGTGTCTTTTGGGAATGTTGGACTGTCACATGTTCCAGCAAGACAGTGCACCAGTACACCGAGCTTGAGACACGGTTGAGTTTTTGGATCGCGGGACACCTGATTCTATGTCGCCATGATGCTTAGTGCTACACAATGAAAATTTTACTAGTTAACCAAATTAAGTTCACCATCGAAACAGGGTAGCAAATGACAGCACCAGTTGAGACTAGCAAGCTTGTATCCGTAACACATTATTACGTTAGCGTTACGTCACGACTAACAAGAAATATTCAATCAATTGCCATATTCTGTTGAAATATTTTAAATTAACTATTTCTTCAGGTACAACTGGTAAAAATGTCATGCAAATTGATCATAATTTGAGTGAATTATAAAAAAGAAAAAAGGGTTCTTTTTATGAAACACCGTGTACTTACTGCACACAAGACAATGATCAGATTTTACGAGGTAATGTAGCGACGCGTTTGAAGTTTGGCGAAATCATTAATGTCAGCTTTGTTGCAAATTGTCCACAGAGTTTGCCGGCAAAAGCTTTTTTTAAATCGATCAATATTCGGCAAAGATATGCGCTAAGACAGAGTGGGAAGGTTTTACAAACACAGTGTGTGCTACTGTCATTAGCGCTATCGTCATCACATCGCTACCACAGTCAAAGCAATCGTCGCCGCTAGGGACAACTTGCGATGATTTTGCCAGAGCAGTTGTTAACGTGACATTAATTTTCAATGTGTTTTAATATTTTGGGCCATTTTTGGCGTCGAAAAATTTCTTACAATATTCGTTGCTTATGTTCCTTAACTTTTTCTTGCCAAATTTTCGCCTACGTGTACTGTTACTGTTACTTTACTAGTTCATCAGTAATTTTAAGTTGCATTTAGTGGACTTAATCAGACATGGCGGCATGAAACATTAGAAAAAAACGTGCATAGTTGTTTGCAATTATCGCTTTTATAACATCAATGACAAAACACTATCGCCCTGAATAAGCTTATCTAAGTCAAACTCAGAAAGATATTTAATGCCTTATAAAGGCACATTGGTTATGGAATTTTAGTGATGTCACAAATATTCTACACAGAAAGCAATTCTTAGGATGGGACGGTTTTAGCAAATATAGTCCACTCTGAATGCACTTGAAACACAGACTGGATGTCTCGTTCATCTGTATTGTCACCTGGCATGTGCAGATCTTTGCAGTTGCAGTTGTCGATGACGTAGTATGCCTGGCACTCGGCTAAGCATTTCGACTGCACGTATTCTTCTGATGACTCGCAATCTCCGTACGGGCTCGGCAACTCCTTCATCTTCATCACAATGCATAACAACTACTAATCACTCGACTGATGTTCACGTTTGCAAACTCGTGCCGGTCGCTTCTCATGCGACGAGCATCTGATGTGTCATCGCAATTACTGTGTTATAATTCACAATTTCTCAACATACGCAATACAAATAAAATTTCAGCTTTCACAGTCTACGTTTCATTGAAATACAACAAAATTTTAATTAACTTTTATTATAACACTAAGCGCTTAAAACGTTTGGCAGTCTCGCCCACTAGAGGAGTTTGAGTAACAACCGGGAAACGGTAGGGTAGACTGCGTACAATGAAAGAAATGAACAAAATGCAAAAAAGAAAGAAAAAAACAGTAAAAAAAGAAAAGGGAAAAGTGCAAAAACGGAAGAAACCTGGGAGAGCCTTTTTCAATCAAAACAAATTTTTGCATACGGCCCTGCTCTGCTACAGCGAAACTTAATTTGGCACAAAAATGATTGTGCAACTCTATTTCTCGAAAGTGACTAATTTCTGCAAAGAAAAAGTATGTGTTGCAAATACTAAAGTTGTGTACAAGTTTTTTCAGTCACACTTTTCTCAACGCAATGAAACATATGTAATAAGTGTCCTATTTCACGGAGGCTTAGCTTACATATTTCGCAGTGACAGCGATCTGTGTTGAAAAGCCGGGGGAGACTTTGAATGCGCGCTCGATCATCAAAGGTTCTTCCCTGGGATGGTGAAGCAAGATCTGCACACGTAAATAATTCGCAAATAATTCGCAGTTTTACAGTTTTAATAATATTGCTAACTTTACAAAAAAAACAAAGACACGACATTTTATTTGTATCTTGTATTACAAGCCTTGAGACTTTAAACATTCTCCTAGAACGTATCAGCATAATAAACGGACAGACAGTAGATGCAACTCTCGCCTAATTAAACAAGAGGGTGCGGCCGTAGGGGGCCGCCAGCTATGGGGCCGTCCTTGCAATATCTTTACTATGGGAATTTCGTTTTCCGTACAAGTTAAGGCTTACGTACCTAAAACGATACATAAAAAGAAGTAGACACAAGACAGACGGACAAACGAACAGGATCGATACATGATGAGCCTCCTTCCAGGAAGGACGGCCCCATAAAAATCGCTCAGTGATAGCGCTAACTGCGAGCACATTCTATACAATTTCTGAAAAGTTAAAATATTTAGATTCTAACCAATTAAAATGCGTGTTTAAGAGATTACATGTAGGTACATTTACATGCCTCAGGAAAACTCACACGAAATCCTGCAGCTGCTGAACTGGCATAGAAGTAATCATCTTGATTAACTTTTAATGCCATTGTAAAACCAGCGGTTGAGCCAGGCTCTCGAGTTGTGAGGCTCCGGTTACCTAAACGGAATCTTATAATAAAGTTTTAAAAATAGCAGCCTCCTTATTCACACATAATGTAAAGTATCAGGGCCGGATTTAGGGGGGAGGGCGGGGGCCCCGGGCCCCAGGCCTCCCACCAACAAGGGATCTCCCACCAAACCCCTCAATTTTTAAAACCCTGTAATTCGATAGCCAATCCCTTCCTGAAATCCCAAATACGCCACTGGGCCCAGGCCTCCCACCAGGGGCCCCAGGCCTCCCACCAGCTTAATCCGGCCCTGCAAAGTATCACTGTATTATATCATCCGTTTTGTTGCAATATGTGATTTATTATCTAGTAAAGTTACAAAGTAAAAAACTTACATAAATACTGATATATAACATGTACCATGACACATCTACAAGTTGGGCCAAAAACTGGCACCATTTTGTATGACTGATAACTTCATCAAATATTAAGTAATTTCCAAAAATTTTTCATTGGCAAAATTTTAAAAAATGTAATAACACTTTAAAAGTTGTAAAAACACTATTATTATAGCTCCCGCCACACCTCAAGTGTGTCACTACACTACCTCATGTCTCTTAAAAAGCACCAAGACGAATCGTTCTGCCTTTAAGGCCAAAAACTGTTTTTTAAATAACTTACTTGTACATTTTTGTTTGCCTGTGTTTAGTGACATCATCACTGATGTCATTAGCATTTGGTCGGTATTTTTGGAAAGTAATACATGTATATCTGTGTAAAAAAATTATGTGACTACTAAAAGTGGTGCAAACTGTCGCAGCGTTTTTTTTTTGATCGCGCCATTGGTTACTGGCGTCGCTGGCATGAGTGCGTCCTTCAGCAGCAAGGCGAGCATATTGAAGATTTGATGAAAATACCACATGATGCGACGGTTACTTTAAAGAATAATTGAGAGACTAAACATGTTTTTCCTGTTGTAATTTTTTTAAAATGTATTATTACAGAAGTCATCTTGTTTTCAATTGTTGCTTTTATGACGGTGACGTTTCACACGGTAGTGTAGCGACACACTCGAAGCATGGTGAGATGTACAAATTTACAATTTACAATTTTTGTGACTTAAACACTAAAATAATTTTGGAAATCGATTATTATTTTGATGAAGTTATTAGGCGTACAAAAATGATGTTAATTTTTTATCCACTTTGTATACATAGACAATATTATTAGTCCGCCCTGAAACGATAGTTTTCGGGAGGACTTAAGTTTTACCCCTGATGTTTTATTTTTTTATTTCAATCATAGGATCGCCAAGATGCGTCGGCCGATATGCGCGAAATTTTGCACGGTGGTCAGTACTAGGCCAAAGTTTATAATGCCAGTCCAAAATTTTGAGGGGGCCCTCTCCAAAAAAATTTTAAGGGCCAAAAAATGCAAAATTTGGCCCGATATCGGACGACTTCGAAGTTTGGCGGCGAATATCTTCGGAACGGATGAAGATATTCAAAATCGGACTAGGAGGTTTTGTACCGCGATTCCTCTCGCGTTGGGTGATGAAAGTTCGGTGAACATTGGTCCACTAATCACGGAGATCAAGCGGTGAAATCGTACCCACCCAAATCGACTTTTCGAAAAACCATATTTCGGCCCCTAGGGGGTGCTGCGCCCTCAAAGTTTTACACGTGCCATAGAATAACCAAGTCTTGCTAGCGCTTTCCCTACCGGGGACCTGGGCCCCCTTACAATTTTTTTCAAAGGGGTCCAAAATTGGCCTTAATTGTAGCGAATTAGCCACTATAATTTTAAAGCCGAATGGAGCAGCCTAACTAAACTTCGCCACGTGATGTAGTGCTAAATGGGGCTGATAACGTGTGTACAGATTTTTTTTTGGGGGGGGGGCACCGCCCCTTTAAAATTTGGGATAGCGAAAAACGTCCAAAATTTGGCGCGATTTAGGACAACTTTCAACTTTGAGCGCGAATATCTCTGGAACGGATTTAGATATCGACAAGTGGTAAACGGCGTTATCAACTACCATCCCTCCCGCATTGAATAAAAAATTTTTGGTAAACTTTGGTCCACTAACGACAACGTTTAGTTAGCTAATGTCTACCTACTCTATGTCGACACTGCGCGTTCTTGGTATGCTAATGCGTTGGAGTTCGGGCCACGTGACTTTGCTACGAGAAGAATGTGAGCCCTTTAAATTGTCCCCCCAATCGGACATAGGACGCCGGGCGGACTCACGTTGGGCTTTGCCCCAAATTTTTAGTTTATTTCTGTTCTCTACAATGCACTGTTACTCTGAAACGGTTATTACGCCTAAAGTGTCCAGACTAATCTTACCGCTGTTGAAGCTGAAACAGAATCCCATGTTTGTTGCGACGCGCTCGAAATAACCACCATTTGCGCACATTTCAGTATTGTATGTGCACTACAAATCAAATTTTACAGGCTCATAGACGTAGTTGTAAAAAAACACCACATGTACAACCAAAAAACAGGCAAATCGAATTCAAATGTGATCATTTGTAGGTTTTCTGGTGTACGTTTTTAAAGACTGTGCAAATAAACACAGTTTATGCATGCCAAACTTTGTAGCGATCAGATAACTTTGCCCTATTGCGACACAGTTAAGACTGAAACTTTTTTCATTCTAGAAAACGGTGACGAAATCGCAGCTGATGTAAAGTCAGCAAAACGTGTCAGACCGAACCGCACCTAAATATTAAGTTGTTCAAACATACATGTTTATTGCTAACAGTAATAATTTAAAAAGGTACTTACGAATAGCGGTTCATCATACGATAATGTTTTCTCATATATGTCGTACCAATCGATGGCTTCCTGGTTCAAGTCGTATCCAGTGAAGTTAGGAACAAATCCAGCTATAGGAAATGGCGGGAATATCGCCTTCATTTTATCCGCCATTCCTGACATATAATACACACTTATACAAAATATAATTGAAAATGTAAAAATACGTGATAGTTTGGACTGTAACGGACAACCCAAGAAAAACAATTAAAAAGAATTAAAATCAGCAAAAAGTTCAAAATCTAGATACAAGTCGTCCACAAGTGTTTATGACTACGAAATAAGCACTATACAGCTGGTTAACCTATAAACATAGACTGTCACTTTTAAAATTAAAGTCAGATCGCAATCTTCAGCACAAAAAAACGATAAAAAGCAACAAAGCACATTTTTCATTTAGCAGCTTTAGAACAATCACAAACATGCTATGTAATATTAGGCTTATACTGTTACACAATTTTGAAAGTTACTATCGCCAATAACTCCGAAACGGCGGCGACATTTTGCATACAGATCCGTGTCGTACGTGACCCGAACATGAGTTAGGTCAGATGTCACTGAGGGGTCATCCATTTGAGAAAATTTTACTTTAAAATTTTGCAGCCACACCTCTTAAGCCGCAGCAAAGCTGTGACGTCATGTAGACGTCGTCACTATGGTGACGCATCACGGCCGTCTTTAATCATGACAAGTTGCGCAAAATGACTGTCGCCCGCTGAAACAGAATCGATAGTGCAACCGGCAGTGAATGTCGCGATCACGGCTTGTGCGGTAGCAACAAGCTGTTGTATAAGCGATGTGCCAAGTCAATGGGAAGGCCGAAATTTCGACCCCCCACAGCTCCCACATTTTTCAACCGATCTTAATAAAACTTGAAACCAAGAAAGATATTCGAGATACGACCCCAGGTGCAAAATTTGGTTGATGTGGGACAACGAAAAAAGGGTCTGCGTAGGGAGGGCATTTGCTGAGACTTTTTGTGTACTTTTTTGTATTCTTGCCCACGCCTACAGGTCACACCAGAAAACCGATAACGACCGTTTATGGCTCCAAACGCGTGTTTTCGCGTAAGGTAGTGGTGGTTTTGGGGGGTCTCAATAATAAAAAAATAATGCTCGGGGGTCAAAACTCCTCAAAACGTGATTTTTGGGGCCTGAATAGGCATTTTAAGCCAAATTTGCGAAATTTTCGAATCACCATATCTCGAAAAGTACGCACTCGATCAACACGAAATTTGAAAAGGTACTTCAGGTGCATAAACGAACTTCGTGGGTAATCCAGCATTACAAAATTATACTTTAAGATGGCGGCAGCCGCCATCTTGGATTTTTGCACAAACATCAATAACTCAGTCGCCGATTGACGTAGACGAATGAAATTTTGCAGTGATGTAGACGGCTGCCACCGGAAATAGACCATTTGACCAAAATAAACAAAAATAATAAATTCAAGATGGCGGCGGCCGCCATCTTGAATTTTATTTATCGCTCATAACTTGTTTAATATTGCACATATTTGCACGAAATTTGGCATGTGTATTACGTTACATGTCCTATATACAGAAATGCCAAAATATTGAACAAAAATAAAATCTAAGATGGCGGCGGCCGCCATCTTGATTTTTGCACAAACAGCAATAACTCGGCCGCCGATTGTCGTAAATGAATGAAATTTTGCAGCAATGTAGACGGCTGCCACCAGAAAAAGACCGTTTGACCAAAATGGACAAAAATAATAAATTCAAGATAGCGGCGGCCGCCATCTTCTTGAATTTTATTTATCGCTCATAACTCGTTTAATATTTCATATTTTTGCACAAAATTTGGCAAGTGTATTACGTTGAATGTCCTAAATACAGAAATGCCAAAATATTGAAGAGAAATAAAATTCATGATGGCGGCGGCCGCCATTTTGTATTTTTGCACAAACAGCAATAACTCAGCCGAAGATTGACGTAGATGAATGAAATTTTGCAGTAATGTAAACGGCTGCCACCGGAAATAGAACATTTGACCAAAATGACATGTGGTTATGCCATAAAATTAAACAAAAATAAAATTCAACATGGCGACGGCAACCATTTTGTATTTTAAAACAACGCATAACAAATTAGCTGCCGACTGAAAAAAAGGTTAATAAACGTTTGTAGGAATGT
>Ga0209671_1007206_pt1 | contig 11510 bp, 7 predicted proteins | sample WorMetHERISLAND2_2_FD_187401 | JGI IMG/M metagenome (GOLD analysis project Ga0209671, IMG submission 187401) | Marine gutless worms symbiont microbial communities from Max Planck institute for Marine Microbiology, Germany - Olavius geniculatus... | ecosystem: Host-associated > Annelida >...
CAGGTTATTGAATGATAAGGAGATGAATAAATGGGAACAATGTGTGCATTTCAGTACAGCTACGATTGGGCATCCCGCAGATTAGCGATGGGCAATAAACAGATATTCTTCGATTCAGTGACGGACAGTAAACGTAAGACAAGACGATACAGTCCAGTGGGAATCAGGCCAAGTCTAACATTGCATTACGACGGAGTGATGGGCGTGTTATCTTGATCTGAAAGGGCTTTGTTGGACCGCTGCAGCAGCAGCAGCAGCTGCCTGGGGCAAAGATCGATATTAGGCTCGCTTAATTGATGATTTAGCCATATCGGGTTTTGTCGACGAGACGAGTGTATCTGTGGTGTCTGTCACTCATCGCGAGTGGACGAGGAAAGAGCGTAGACGACGATCGTCAGTCGTAGAAACGCTTTATCGCCCATCGTCTTAATCCGTTTCAGCTTTGACTTTGACTTTGACCTTGTCCAGCTGCAAACCTGATTACTGGCAATGATCTACTCGCGATATGTTTGTTGACGAAAAAAATTAACCACCAAATTAAAACTGACCCGAATACTACTTGATTGACGTAAAGACGTTCCGGGTGACGTAACCGTTTGAAGGTTGGACTTTACAGTCAAGAGGTCGTGGGTTTGACTCTCAGTCAGGCCATTATTAAGTGGTTACTACTTGGATGGGTAACTGCAGACAGACACAAAAACCATTTCGTCATATGACAAACCACGAATGTCAACTTAGCCTTCCATCCATCCGGCGAATGTAAATCGAGTACAGGCCTGCTTGGCTGGAGCTAAGGCGAGGTGCGTTCATCTGTGTTGGGTGGCACCCTTTGTGATCCAACATAGCAGGTGACACTTCGTAACTGAGATCGGTTTCCACAAAGAGCTATTGCACACATTATTTAACATATTTCGACTAAACTACGCCTAGAAGCGTTATTTAGACTTTATTTACTCCTCGCGCGCTACGTTCCTAACGTAGCGAAGAGGAGTATATGAGATCAGTGTAATATTGAGGACCTACCGACGACCGACCACTATTCCTGGAAGAGCCTTTCTGGAAAAACTTCAAACGGTCATATCTCCATAACGGTGCTAGATAGTCGCAGGCGTTGAGGTATAACAAGACAATGGCAACTAGCGTCATCGAACATTATTGGAAATTTTTTTCTTGTTCCTAAAATCGGGCAATTTTTTTATGAACTTTGGTGAGACAATTTCCAATAACGATCTCAATGCCAGTCACTATTAGTATAATATTAAATGGGTCTCAATTAGACGCCGGGTCTCTAATACAAGCCGAACGGAACGAAAAAGCTTTTTAAAAATACAAAAGAAAATGATGCGCGCGAAGAGTACATTAGGTTGGTCACAATCTAATAATATTTTTTTGTTTTTCAACATTATTGTGTACTAAAACAGCTTACAACCTTGCCTTAAAATAATTTTATTGTCAGCTTATTCATTCCTTGCCCGCAAATGCTTTTCAAAAGTCGGCATGCTTATAGGTCCTCTGTTTTTTTTCAGGAACACAGCATAGTTTGTCCAAAACCAAACTAGAAGTATAATATGATTCTATACTTTTTATGTAGGCCTAATTGAAGGTTGGTTTTGTCTTTCACGTTTTCATCACGGCACCGCACTAGTAACGAACCAGGTGACGTGAAATAAAGCTATGACTTTAAATCATTGTCGTCGACAAACTACGAGTTACAGGGCTCGTTCACAGATCTTGTAGCACGTAAACAAAATGACGATTGTTGTCATTTGTTAGTCGTTTGGCGAAGAGAAATAGTGTAGCGGGTTTGACTAAAAGAGCTGATCAGTGACCGGAAACGATCGATTCGCACTGAGCGTATGACTTGATCGATGCGTTGACACTGGCGCGATAGAAGCGACGTGAACAGGACAATTTCACCAGCCGTGAAAATAGCAGCTCTAAAGAAGATATTTAAACCGCTATGTAATGCAAAATAGTGTTGCCATTTAGGCTACAAAATTTATTGGAGTTTTGAACAAAATTAGCTGCAATTTATGATGGCATAAGATGAATTATTTGTCATAATGATTAGGCGAAATCGCTCTAGCGCAAGCGATTTCGGCTATAGCTGCACATTTCTCTGTAGCGTGGTTTGTCGTTTGTCGTCTGACACATTTGGTGACTTGCGGGGTCCAGCGACACATTGTGTTAGATGGGGTACTTGATCTTCAGAGAAACGGAAGATTTGAGAGTAACTACAGCACCAATAACTACTACAATACTAGGCAGCAACATCGGTCAGCGTTTCCATTTTTTCAAGTTACTTTGTTTCTGTATATGTTAGTTTCAAGTCAACGACATTCGTTAGCAGTCGAAGATAGTAGGCGTCTTCGTCCTTATTTCAGCAACAACAACAATCGGCAAAATATTTTGAGGCAGGCGGCGTTATCGACGATACGTCATACGGTGTGATGAATCGTATCACGCTTGGTCGGTCAACGCATGCCAGTAATTGGCCGGATTACGACGTCACGTGACGTAAAGTGATGGCGTGGACGTGCTCGATGCTTGCTTGCTTGACGCTGTCGACTTCGCATCAAGGCATTACTGCTGCTGCTGCTGCTGGTGCTAGCGATGCTGTTTGACAGGACGTACAAGTGATCAATCGATGCAAGGATGTCGGCCGTCCGTGCGTGGTCGCCGGTTTAAAAGGCCATTAGCTTGAATTAGTTACACGTCATTCTATTTCTGTCGGTATCGCAAAACCACGCTGGCCGATCGCACAGTCCGCACCGCCATCTGACACGTTACGTTAATTGTATTACTGTCGTTGATACTGTACACCGGTATCGGCCGGCAAATTGAATCTAAAATTCGTATCATTGAAATAGGCCAAACACAGTGCTGTAAATTTGGGGTATTTATGCCATCAACAAACCTAGGGACTCTATAGGACCGAAAGAGGTGAGATGTTTTGCTAAATTTCCATAAATTATTTGAACTTGTGTAATGTAAACCGGCTTTCTCGATCCGTGCTGGGACTGCATTCTGATCCGTACTATCTTCGAATAGTGACTGAGACTGAGACTGACAGGTGACTATGCCGGGGCATACCGCTGCCGGTGCTACTATGAGATCCGTAGCTTGACGGCTGCTATCTGTCACTACTGCTGGGTTCGAGGATTCGTCGACGGTATGTCGAGCTCCGAGCGAAGCGGAGGGTTTCGAGGCTGATCCGTCATTCACTATTGCTGCAACTGATTCGTCATATTTAACCGTTGGTTCGCTGCCTGCCTGATGACTTTCTGCGCTTCCCATACTGACGAGTATCTGTATCTGGCTACCAGTTTCCAGCGATCCGTCGACCTTTCCGGTACCGTGCTACGGGTGCCAATATCCTACGGATGCGCCCTATCAGTCCAAGGGAGATCCGTCAATTTGTCTGGACGTACGTGAGTGTTTATTGGATGCGAGATACGGGTCCAGTAATCCTTGGGGTTCGATAGAGCTCGACCGGTTTAAAGGTACGTAGCTTCCGAATGATCCGGCAGTGCTCTCCGGATACGTGATCCGTACGTAGCTTTCGGGTCAATCGGCGGTGGTTTTTTCTACCAACTTGTTTGATCTGAGTTGTGTTGGATACGAGAGTTGGAGTGACAAGTGACGGTGGACCTACAAGACGGTGCTTTTATATGCGCCGACCGGGCCTAGCGCGCACGGATTGCGCCTGCCTGCCACGTAGCTCGCTGTACGATTACATCACGCTATTGCACCGTAGCATGTTAGTGCACCGTCGCACATTATTGATTCGTAGACTTCATTCAGGGAATCCGTAGATGTCATCCGTACGGCTTTTTGGCTACACTTGTTTTCTAAAATAAGTTTCAGTCTTACTTAATGTCAAACAAAAAACGTTTGTTGCGTGTTTGACATCGTTAAAGTTAGTCTTGTCAATCGTATTTGCTATTAGAGGGTTCGGAAGGTGCCGTTAACTATGTCACTGCCCATTGGAAACAAGGAGAAAAAACAACTGTAGTTATGCTTGGCCAATTTTATTAACAGCTTAATTTTTATATAAAAGACATGATGTTAGGCGTAAAAAAATTGCGCTACCGGTTGCAGCCGGTAAAAAATTAGGGACGAGGTGACGGTAATTTTTTATTATTCATTTCTATATTATGACGTGTCATGAAGTCTAATATTACCCAACAACTCATAAAAGCAAACTGACACACTCACGAGAACTTGAGCAAAGATACTGCAACATTTCAGGCTAAATGCAAACAGTATTTTTTAGTAAAATTTGGAAAGCATGCGAAAAACTGCACTGATATTTTTAAACGTCTAATAAAATGTTTAAAGACGCAAGTTTTTTCTAAAGACGAACGGCAACCGATAGCATAGGCATTTTTAGGCCTTAGGATATCGTATATGCTTGATCTTATCAACACCATCATGCTTTTGTTTGCATCTGCACTCTCAGACAGAGAATAGGCCTACGGAAACCTGTCGCTTTTGTCATCCTAGCTACAGGCCGACGGAGCTGATCATTGATCTACAACAGCTGAACACCGACGGTCTGTCAGAAAAAAATGAACATAAGCCGGCGCAGCAAAACCAAAATAGTTTTAGGCAGCTTTGGGCAGCTGCATGCAAATTGCATGGAAATTTTAGTTTGTATAAGCATCATCTTAGTCGTCATTGACGACACTCAGACATGCCTCTATTAAACACAGTGCACAATAAAAACTGACAGGTCTCAAAAAGCTAAAATTTAAAAAAAACTAGTAAAGCTAAATGCGGTTCTTTTGCAATACACGGAAAGTAAAATTCATCACTACAATGCCGACAGCAAAACGGCTGGAAATCGAACTCGTAACCTCTTGATTGCTAGTTTGACGCAAGAACAATATTAAACGCCTGACATAGGTCAGTTCACGGACTTGGTCAGATCACGTTCAGACTTTTCTCAAGCTTAGGTCGGGTCGGGTCGGATCACGTCGGTCAGACTTCACGACGACTGCAGCGCGTTACGCTAATGCAACCCCATACTGTACGATTAGTTATCTTAGCTCTCTCCTGTCAGGATTTATTATGTCTTGGCTATTTAATGTCGATACAGTTAGCGTGTTTCCACATTTTGTTCGGGGATGTGTTAAATTAATAAGCATAAAACTTTTACGTTGGGAAGATTTCCTACAAATGTATTAATAGAGTTTTCAATCCATATGAGCTGGAATGTATGACTGGGTCGGGCTAATAAGTGGCTAATAAGTTACCCATGGTTTGCGGGTTACGGTACGCCATCAAGCAACATACAACATGATGTATGCTGATGCAATTAAGTAAGTAAGTAAGTAAGCAGTTTATTCAGCACGTGTCAAATGCGCACGCTTACAATAACACATTATAAAAAGTTAGAAAAAGATGCAAGGCAATAAAAGTATTACAAAACATACATGAATACAGGACCACTGAGTAATTGCATATAATGTAACGCAATCTAAATATAGTTATACAGAGCTTGAACAATAAAATTCTTCCTACAAAAGTCACATGGGGCTTTTAACCAAAAAAAACATGCCATCGTGTTTGTAGTCTCGTCGATCACGGTTGCTTCTCATTTATTGAGCGTCTACTCGTAAATTATGTGCCAGAGCAAGTCTGACGAAAAAGAGAATACTCAGCTTTTTCTATCGTGCATTGCATACAGAATAAAACAAAAGTACAGTACATGTATCTTATATATGAATCTCAGTCAACAAGATATAACACATCAGCAAAACAGTACATAAGCTGAACAGAAAGGCCCTGTGGACTATGTTAACTTCTAATAAAACAAGTAAGACTGTCAAGCCTTGTTCCAGGCTAAGTACTGCCCGCGGGTAGCGCAGTATCATGCATACAAAAACGCCAAAACCCACATAACTTTGATCTTTGACCTATGATTTGGATCTGCAACGAGTTGTGCATGTTCACGCAAAATTTCATCAAGCTGAATGCAGCGGATTATGAGTTATTGTTCTGACAGAAAAAAATACTGTTTTCGCTTCCGCGGGCAATAAAAATAACAGCATAAAAGAGCACAGACAGAGTCACGAAAAGTCAAAAGTCAAGGCACTTACGATAAGATTTGTCACATTTTTTGCAAATGATACTTTACACGTTCAGCGAGATATCCAACATAAACAGACAAGCCGTCCATTATATACTAATTATAATACCCTGAAAGTATTATCCTTTAGTAACCGTTTCTATCCCTCGCGCTTACGACCGAAAATGCTATAGCAAAGGAGCAAATGATATAACAGTGTTTTAGCACCGTAACAGAAGAAACGCTGATAAAAAAAATCTGGCACATTAACTTATATTGTTAAAGGGGTTGAAGATTAAACGGCACGTGTAATTCTTTATGGAAACCTATCTCAGAGCTACAGAGCATCATCTGCCATATAGGATCCCACACAGCGTTATCTGCCGTTTGGCACAGGTGAACGCGCACCGCCTTAACCACAACGAAGCATACCGGTTCTCGATTTATCTACCGCGGATGGAAGGCTGAGTTGACCTTGGTGGTTTGTTAGTTTGCGATCCGACCGGGAGTCGAACCCACGACCTCGCGATCGTACGTCCAACATCCTCACCGCTATGACACCAAGGTTTTAGAGCTTGTATCTGCAGAATTGGAGACATGGTTTACGAAAGCGGAATCGGCCAACACTGAAACGTCGGCGTTTCGCTTCGTGGCCTTTCAACAACAAATGATACTGTGAGTCGATAACGGCGATGAACCTCAGTTAGTATGACAGCATGTCGTTGTCGGCGATTGTCTGCGTCTGCTGGTAAGTGGGCAGGCCGCTGGTGTCGCTATGAGTTGACTCGGTATCGACGTCAACGATGGATTTTGTCGCACTTGGGTATCCGTTCTCGTCGGTCGCGACCGGGTCCAGATGGCGTCTGTTTCTCTTGAACCTCAACCGAGTCCACTTGCGAGGCTTCTTGGCGTCGTCGTTGACTACGCTCGGCGGCGGAGGTCTGGGCGACGCCTGCACCGACGATACCTCAGACGCCTACAACCGCGCATTAGGACGTTATTACATGTAGTCTGAAAATGTTCAGCAAAAAACAGCAGTTAAAATATACGGGTGTCCTCAAATTTCGGCTGGTATCCCAACACCGGAATATGAATGAGGTGCACAGCTGTTGTTGTGCCACGTTTTCAGTACAGCGCGATGCACGTAGTGTCACCCCATATAGCGCGTTAAAATTTGGCTTGAATATTATTAATATAAAGAGTTAGGCTACATTAAATGTTCTTAGCGGTTATAGGCGCATACTAGCTTATTTTTATTGCAGCAAAATTGACGCGATGTCACTGACGCAAACGGCTAACGCATATCGGTCACTCCAGGCCGTCCAGGGTCTTGCATCTTCTGGGCCTCCACACTGTGTGGCCTGACGTGTGAATGGCGATGAAGAGCTATCCGACTTGTGAAGCCACGGATGACAAGTACAATGCCATCGGCGCCGAGTAATACTTATAAGCTTACACAAAGAGTCGTCGTTTTGCTGTGCGTTTCGTCACGTGTATTACCTATGAGAGTTAACAATGTATAATAATGCATGTTATAAATAGACGTCGGAAAGGTTCAATCCTCACACTTGACCGGAATGAGGTCATGAAATAATGAGCGCTAAAGCTCGAACTCCACCTTTTTAATTTGTTGTAGATTAGTTGTAGGCTATAACGTGCTGTACGACAAATCCACAACAAAAATTCACAACAGGTTGCAGAGCAAGCAGCAAGTCGTACAACAATCCGCACAACTTGTCACACAGTAAGCTCACAGCAAATCAAAATAATGTACATCCTGATTTCAAATCAGTCGTCAGATGCTGTTGTGATTTTGATCTGAAATAGCTGTAAACGGGTTCATATTACATGATTTTGTTTCGGAAAAGTTTCGTTAATTTCTCGAGGAACTGCCCTGTGGTTATCTAGTATCTGTACGGCTGATCACTGACCGTAACAGAATGTGTTTCGATGTTCTGCAGCTCAAAGACTGGATTGGCGGCCTCCGTGCGACTGAAGACCATCTGCAGTGACTTGTCTCGTTGTCGCTGTCGCCGATGACGCGCCACACAGATGACCACGACGACCAGGGCGATCAGCAGCAGTGCAGCCAGCGGCAGGAAGACTGCGAGCAGGACGATACAGCTGTCCTGTTCCAGACAGCCGGTGCTGCCCGTTGATGCCCCAGTCGGCGGCCTGCAGACGACTTCACCGTCGGCAGCAGGACGGTGACCGTGCGAGCACGTGCAGTAGAACGCGTCCACGGGATGCCAGCTACAACGACCGTACTGTCCACAGCGTCGCACTGGACACGGCCCGTTCTCTACATCGACAAAGCTTCGAGTAAAAACAACAATTATTGAATTACTAGACCAAACAAATAAATTCCTACATCATTTAACATTATAACATCGCAAAAACATTTCAAACATTTTCCTCAACGTCTGCAAAGTTTCACTATTTCGTTCAGTAGAAATGTCGTACCGTACTTTAAAAATCAATCTGTCACGTATTTGAAACCGGTCTTACCCGTTATATCTACGTTTTTCTTCAGAATGCGATTAAGACCGTTGATGGAAAATAGCTCACCTGTCCAGTTATAGATGCCGGTTGGTGTAATCGTCTGGTTGTCGATTCGGGACGTGAGTAATCGCGGTGTCGTGTCGGCATTTCGACGACTTCGACTGCTGGTTGGCAGAAGACTGCGCTTCAGGTTGACGACTGCATTGACCGCGCGGCTGTCCTGTGCGTTGTCTATGCTGAACTTAATCACCAGCGTACCTGCAGCACCATGCAGCTTCTTTCAACAGACATGCATACAATAGTTCGTGCATCACGCATAAAATTAAAAAGGCAATCGGATAGCGTAAACCTCAGCCAACGCTCTCTCAATTGTTTCGTCGTGTCCGCAAGATGGCAGCATATCTTGCAATTGCAAAGAATTCTTCACTACTGGATCCAGATGCTGATGAGAATGTTACTGGCGGATTTGGTTGAAATTTTTAGGAACGGTGAGACTTGGCCCAACTTAGAGGCGATTAGATTCTGGTGGTAACCCGGATCAGCATCTGGATCCGAGATATGGTTGAAGGATTCGATACCACTGCCATATAGTTCATGGGCCAGACCAGATATTGGTACCACATAAGAGGCAAAACATTGGTGGTACCATTTTGTTTGTAGGGCATATATATGTGTAGTAAGCCATGATAGCCTTTCCAAATGAGTAGCTTAGGCATGACACACGGTACCTCTTTTTTCAAGAAAAATGTATCATATTGCGTAATAACACATGTAGCCCGGGTCTACTTATAGGGCCTATTCCTGTCAGACTTGCTTGCTAAAATTGATTTTATTGCATTTTCTGTTAGATTCGGTTACACTATTTTGAAAAGTGATGGGGTACAAATTTTCCTGACCCTCGGTGATGTTCTGTTGCCATGGCAACGAAAAAGCTTTAGAAACAGGCTTACTGTGGCTATAACACTTGTGTTGAATGTCTAAATGTCTTCAAAATTATGACTGTAATAACTTGTACATTAGGTTATTTACTACACAACGCAAAAATTACTTGAGGATTGCGCTGTTAATGCGCCCTTCTAGTTAAGTAATGCGGAACTGACCATTGGCTGGGTTTTCCATGGCTAGGACGTTGTTGACACGTGACTCGGTGACGTCAGCTGCTTCAGCAATGTCAGGCACTAGTGACTGCGCATACTTGCTGCTACTTCCTGCTAGACCACCAGTCACGCCTCGCTCCGCCGTCTCGTTGAAACTCTCAGCGCACGTGATCGCCACCCACTGCGCTGCATCGACCACTGGAAACACTGTGCCCAGGGTCGGCCGTGTGACGTCACTCGGCGTCGTCGCGTTGCCTAGCAACCACCGTCACGTCATCGACGATAGACGTTGTAACGAAAAACGGTTAAATGCGTATAGCTCTGCATGAAAGCCCATCTTAGAGCTACGGAGAGTCACCTGCAATGTGGGATTGCAATGTTAGGGCCTACTTGCCAGGCTGCCACCGACCCGACACAGGTAAACGTTCACGACCTTACCGACCGTTACTCGACTTATCTACCCCTGAGAAATGGAAGCTGAGTTGACTAAAAACAAAATACCACGCGTACGGTACTTGAATGTTTTGCCAAACGTTGTAATAAAAGTAGTATTATCAATTCGTGGACACCAACTACATCATTTTTAAGCGTTCCAGTATTTACACAGTGGGCCAAAAAACCCGACCTGTTTGAGCGTTGATAACTCAGCGACGGTTAGAAGTAGAAAGTCGTGTGATACGTCAAAAGTTTCAGAATGCTGTAAAGAATTAACGACAAATTTGCATAGTGAAGCATTTAAATATTCTTTGCCTAATTTGCATAAATATTCATCACCCCGAAATTCTGTGAAATGGTCGCTAAGTACTGTCAAAATGATTCCTGTATACCTTCCATGAGCGCTGTAGTATTGCTAGTAGTACTTGTTGTTATCGTCGTCGTAGCAGCTATCGTTGTTGATGTTTTAGAGGGCGTCTGGCAAATTGTTGTTGTAGTAGTAGCAGCATTCGGCGTCAAAGTAGTTGTAGTTGTCGTCGTCGTCGTCGGCAGACCGTTCGTATTTGTCGTCGTCGTCGTTGTTGATGTTGTCGTCGCAGACGTTGTCGTAGTTGTCGTTGTTGTAGTGGTCGGCGTCGTGGCTGCTACTAGCAGTGTCGTCGTTGCGAGTCTGCGTCTAGTAGACATCGGTCGTGAGCGACTTGACGTTGGCAAAAAAGTGGGAAGAGGCGTAGTCGTCTGACGGCGAGGTGATGATGTGAAGCGTGCGGGACCGGACGTCGGATACCACCAGACTCGACTCGTCCGAGGCACCAGCGCTGTACCTGTTCATCAACATATGAACATCTCTATTCAGCACAATATAATCAACAGCATCGTCGGTTTTTTAAAGCTTAGAACAGAAAGTTGCAAATTTCCCACAGAAGAGAAACAGGTGCTCAAAACTTATAATTTTGCCATGGGAGATTTCGTACCCCAAATTTGCGTATTTTACAGTCAATTTTCGATAAACAAATTTTTTCCGACATGGTAAAGTTTAAAAAAAGAGGGCAGTTGCCTCTGCCCTCCCTGCCATGACGCCGTAAAATACAATAAAACTGACAACTTAACTGAGTCATAATTAATCTTAACTACTAGCAATAGTTAGCAGAAAAGCAGGAAAACCAAAAATGTCTTATTTTGTTTCTCAATCATGACGCTATGCAAATCAAAGTCAAAATAATAGATTTTTTAAATATTAAAAACCTTTAAAATGACACCATTTTGTAATTTATTGACAAAACACAGTTAACATTTCCAATGCGAAACAAGTAATTTGAGCAAAGCTCATGAGACGCGCGACAGCCTTAGCAGTTCCTATTCGCAGGCTGTCTTGATTTAACTCTATCCATTTTGACGCAATT
>Ga0209671_1007210_pt1 | contig 11508 bp, 9 predicted proteins | sample WorMetHERISLAND2_2_FD_187401 | JGI IMG/M metagenome (GOLD analysis project Ga0209671, IMG submission 187401) | Marine gutless worms symbiont microbial communities from Max Planck institute for Marine Microbiology, Germany - Olavius geniculatus... | ecosystem: Host-associated > Annelida >...
ACTAAAAGTTTGGGGCAGAGCCCAATGTGAGGCCACACGGCACCGTAAATCCGACTGGGGAAAAAGTTTGGGGAGGGGGGTTAAATTTCCCTGGTAGCAAAGTCACATGGCCCAAACTCAAATGCATTGGCATATGCAAAATGCGTGTTGTCGACTTGAGGTAAGTCTACATCTGCGCCTATAACTTCTTTGTTAGTGGACCAAAGTTCACCCAATTTTTTTGCTAAATTCTCCACGAATCGATGTCGATCAGGTTTGTTTTCAGTTTTTCAATATCTCGACCGATTCCTGAGATATTCGCATTCAAATTTGAAAGTTGTCCTAAATTGTGCTGAATTTTAGATGTTTTTGCCATCCCAAATTTTAAGAATCCGTGCCCCCTCCCAAAAAGTTGTATAAAAGTGATAATGCCCACCTTATGGCATGTCATGTGGCAAAGTTTCGTGGGGTTACTCCCCATAGCCCCAAAATTATAGGTGCTAATACACTAAATTTTAAGCCAATTGTTGACCCCCCATTGTAAAAATTGTAAGGGGACCCCTGTCTCCAATGGGGTGTGCACTAGCAAGCCTTGGTCATGCTGTAACACATGTGAAAATTTCAGGGCACAGCACCCCCTAGGGGTCAAAATATGGTCTTCTGAAAAATTTGATTACACCTCTAAATCTCCGTAATTAGTAGACCAAAGTTCACCAACTTTTTTTACCGAGCATGGGAGTAAATACTGTCGATCACCTAGTTTTCTGATGTCTCCATCTGTTCCAAAGATATTCGCACTCTAAATTAGAAGGAATCCAAAATAGAGCTAACTTTAGCATGTTTTGGCCCCCAAAATTTTTTGGGAAGCTTGCCTCCAAACTTTTAAACCGGGATTACAAAATTGCACATGTTTCCAACTATGTGGTAAAATTTTGCAGCAATTGGCCGAGGGACCACGTGGAGATTTCGCGTTGAAAAAAAATAGCAAAAACTATCGTAAAACATACCAGCCTCCCCGAACTATCGTTCCGGTTGGCCTAATAATGACAGATTTTGTATTTAAATCTATGAACTTGTGTATGCTAGCAAAAAACCCCACTAGGTAATTACCAAAAAAATGTAAAAATATTCCAAAACAATGAATAATGTTAACATGTCACGTAGAAATTGGTCACTTGCAGTCAATGTTTACAAATACATTTCTAATTTTTCAAAACGTTTACTAAACGTTTGCTTATGAGTACGTACATTCTCGACAGTGACGATAATTTCTCGTCTGCGATGTCGATGAGCTGACCTCGCCGAGTGCGCCATCGTTGGTTTGATCCACGATGCATGCTCCAGACCCCCGAGCTCACCGCGCAACTGTTGGCCGATGTACCACGTCTCACCCGCAAACTCACACTCCTTCACAACACACAACCCAACAGCACGTGACGTCAATCACACACTTTGTTTCAAACAAAGTTCAAGACAAAATGCATCGAACCCCATAACCTTGCATGACAATTGATAAGTGTAATGTTCAATTTCACAATTGTACGTTAACCAGTCATAATTCACAATTGACATAATGCACAGCACAGTAGATCAATACCTCATATAGGCATATATATATGTACATGAGAGTGAAAAAATGGTAAAACCCTGATATATTCATCATCAGCTAACAGAACAAGAAAAGAATGAAGAAATAAGCTCAGATACATGTAACACTACAAAACTATTTTTCTGTATATGTATGCATATGCATTTGTTGTGAGGCCAATATACAAGACTTACACAGTTGTAGTGAATGATTATAAACATTTTTTTGATTTTTCATAAAAATGCAATTTCAACATTTAAAATGTTCTGGTGGAGTCGCCTTTTCTTGGTGGAACCAACAGCTGGCTGGTGTGTCTGCCGTCAAAAGAACATCGACAACAAGCCTTGGCATGGCATGTCGACATCTGTACTCGACGACAGTCCATCCAGCACAACAGCTGCAAGACTCACTCTTCTCATATTGTCTCCAGCATCGTCAAGTGTCACATCCTCAACCTTGAGGATGCGTGACAACAAAAAAAGGAATTGGTTGGCTATTACAACAACATCAATACCTCATCACGTTTGTCGTGAACATCTTCAAACAAGCTGAGATCATCTTCACTTGCTTCACATCTGCAAATACACTCTATCCACTACACTCCCTGGTAGCAAACGAAAAAAGTTAATGTTGGACAGACCACCATATCATAAACCAACTGATGCAGCTGAAAACATCGAAACAGCATTTTGGTTTGTATGGCCCATTTATTGAAAAAATGCACGAACAGACCATACTCTGATAATGGAACTCATGTGGTAGGCTGTACGCACAACCATCTATGCACCCACCGACAGTGTTCCTCCCTATGTGCTGTTAATAGCAGAGTTGTACACTGTGTCTCAAAAAAACATCCCCAACATTTTTGACTGTAACTTGAAAACCAATGATCAGATTTTGATAATTTTTGATAAGAATATTCCTGATACAACTTGCCATCAAATGACCATTCAGTTTTCCACCTTGCTTAAACCACTCAATAAATTTGCAAGCGATTTGGTAGTTGCACTTGCGAGCTTAAACAACACACTGTCCTTAGAGATGGAGGTCCTGATTCCCCAAGAAAGTTGATTCACCAGCGGCAGCATCAATCGGTGACCAAAACTTGTACTTGCTTACTTATGATTCACCAGTGCTAGCACAATCAGTGATTTTGCCTTTAACCAAATTACTTCGGTCACTTGTAATTACATTATCATAATAGAAAAATTATCATCAAATTATTGATCAAGTTAATCAAAGTGAAAAAAATATACTAATGATCAGATCAAAATGTACGAAACTCTGCATGTTCAGTAAGTCCCCTTTTGTTCTAATCAATTTGAACCTCTAAGAACTGCAAGTTCTTATGCTCTAAATGCTCTTCAATGGCCAATAAAACAGCATCAAAGCACTAGAGGATCTAACAATTCAAACATTTGCTCAGTCTCAATATAAACAACTGATGACGACAGCAAAGCTGAATAAATGAATACATTTAGCCTAAGTTAAATAATTCACTATGCATAGACATATAGAAAGCAGACAAATGCCAATATTAACCTGGCTCCATCAGGCAGCCGAAGGGCGACTCGTCGTGTAATGCTCTCTAGTTTTCCAACCCACGCACCCACAGAAACAAAACTAGCAGTTGCCAAGTCAAATTCCTACACAGCAAGCTTGTTTTAACAAATTTATCAACAGCAGCAACCAGGTTCATGTAATTTGTCAACTGTTACATTATAAGAATGAATCAATGTATACAAAGTACTGGAAAAAGATGCTCTCTAGTATTATTATATTATTAAAATACTTATATTTATACAGTGCCATATGCAGAGCTTCAGAGGTGCTACTCTAAATGTGAAAAAATAAAACTACTGATGGATAACAATAATGCTAAATATGATTATAGCCACAATGAAAAAATAAATTGGTTGGACAAATTAACTGCTCAGCTACGACTAACTCAGTTAACAATGTAAAAAAAATTAAGATGTAAAACTATATAAAGTCATAACCAAATAAACTAAGTGTTATAATATAATGTGCAGTATTACAGGCTTACAGCATAATATTTCACATGGCACTGTACAATGTCAGATTATCCAACCCGACTATGCTCACAGGGCCACAGTGCTGCTAGTCTGGCAGTTGCTGAGCAAATGTTTGGCTGCACACATGCATGTAAATTTTCTCCAACTACATTTGACCAAAGCGAAATACTGGTGTCAATTTTTGTGAGAATTTGACCTCATGGTAACAAATAATCTTCTGTTTCCTGATCCCCTCACCAGGGCTCTGCCCCTGATCCTTACTGAGAGCAGACCCCCAGCACCCCAAGACCCCAACATGGGTTTGCACTCCCGTGCTCGCCATATATGCTGGACCAATCCAAACTATGCTGCTACAAGCCTGGGTGATACACGTAGCAAATAGTCCACAATAAAACACGAATAAAATACAGATTCATTATACACACTTCAGTTTTTCTCAAACAAGCAGCATAGGGGAACACAGATGCAACCAGAAGTTAAAACTACAGCTAAAAACCTACGAAAAGACTAAGATCAAAAAATTTTAAAAACCAATTTGTTACCATCTTCAAATAATTATCAGTTCACCCGGAAACGATAGTTTTTGAAGAGGTTTTACGTTTTGCTGTAGTGGATGCTGCACGCATATTTATATATGCGCTAAAGAATGACCAAGTCTTGCTAGTGCACCCCCATCAAGGATAGGGGTCCCCATTACAATTTTTTACAATTAGCTTTTCCCTGACTTTTCCAGTCATGGAATGAAAATTTCCGTGACCTTAGACCATATCGCCCAAATGTCAGAAATGGTACACTATATCATAAGTAATGAAACAGTGTTAATAAAGCAATTTATGCAAATGACAGAGTCCCTGGTCAGAAGGTCAGGAGGGCAAAGCCTTCTGAAGCCGAAACACTTCCAGCTTTTGGACATTTAATGAAAGCTGCAAATTTGCCTGCTTGTTAATATCTGAAGATGAAAAAAATCACAGATATGTGCAGCCTGCATCATCCAAAATCATTTTCCCTGACTTTTCAAAAATAAAATTTTTCCCTGGCCATTCCCTGACCACACAAATTCCCTGACTTTTCCAATTTTCCCTGACGTGTAAGAACCCTGAAGAACTTTGGAGCAAAAGGGAGCACGACTTTTGGGGGGGCACTGCCCCTTAATATATGTGAGAGGGCAAAGAAAATCCAAAATTTGGTGCGATTTGTGACAAGTTCAGACTTTGACTGCAAATATCTCTGGAACGGATGAAAGCTACCGATGAGCAGTAAATGGCATTATCAACTACCATCCCTCTGGTGTTAAACAAAACAAATTTGGTGAATTTGGATAACGTTTACCCATCCTAATTTGACTGTGTGGCGTGTGTGCATACTGCGTAAGCTAATGCATTTGAGTTCGGGCCACGTGACTGTTAAGGGAGGAATTTCAGCTCCCAAAATTTTTCCCCCAATCGAACTTACAGCACTGGGAGGACTCATGCTGGGCTCTGCCGCAAATTTCTAGTTCTGTACATAAAGTTACATTTTCTTAGTAGTATCCATTTCAGCACCTCAGTGAAGCTGTCAACTACTGACCACAATGGGCAGCAGATCATGTGTGTTGATGTTACAGATAACTGCCGGCTGGGTGAGCACTCGCGCATGACACTGCACATACGTGTACAAGACGTATCCTCGCTGACTGTCGTGACCTTCCACCAGACGTCTCACCACATCACCGGGCATCAGTGCTCGATCACTCAGAGTTATCTGTGCACAGACGACAGCAACACGCATTAGCCGACTTCAACAGCATGTTATGATACTGACGGGCTACGTGAATTAACAAAGTTGCAAGTCGCATTATCTTCTTAACAGTTCTAGTGATAAAATTATGAAACAACATGTTTAACTGAGATTAGGGATAGAACGATACTAGCATTGGGGTACTGAGTATTGCCCAATATTCTCTAGTACTGGGTTGTATTGGGTACTGGGCAACACTTTTCTGGACTGTGGTATCCAATACCAGTACTGCCACTAAGTTCTTAGTGGACACCAGCTGCCCTCCGACTGCTGTCTGAGCGGTGCAGTACTAGTCGTCGCTGCACCCATCACTAGATAAGCAATGACCATTACAGGAGAATGGAGACATCCATTGGGAAAGAAGGACTATGCACGTTATACATGCACATTGTACAGTGGTCAGCATGCAGCACTGCGACACACTTGTTCAGAAGTGGGAACTTGGAAGTGAAGGGCTACTATTGTTATCAACGCTGGCGATCTCTGTTCACTGCAGCATTCCCGGTACAGCGTGTACTCTCATGGCACAGCCATAGGCTGAGAGGCAGTGGACAGAGAGTGAAAAGATATTGCACCCTTAAATGGTGGGCTGAGTGCAGGTGCTAACAAAGCAGACCAAACAGATCCTAATGCATAGTTGACACCATTTGGCTAGCATGGTTAGCACAACACACTTCACTTCTCATGTCTAGCTCTAGCAGGACACGTGACAGGAAGCCGATGTCGATATTGGTATTGAGTATTGGTATCGGCAGGACCCAATAATATTGGGTATTGGTTACTGGGTAACTTTTTTGGTATCGTTCTAACCCTGAGATGCAAACTATGCTGCAAAAAGTCCTCACATGGTCTTAGTATGCACTGTACCAAGTGCTCTGTAATCTGTGCTGTTGGCAATTTTTAGGTACAGAGCTAGGGAATATGGATATGGCTGATATTGTGTTAACCATGACAGTGCAACCGATGCAGTAAGTGACACCTTCAGATGACAAATTGTTGAACAACACTTACATAACTAGAACCGCACATTACAGTATGCAACTATTTAAAACGATAAAAACCACTGTGACAAAAAAAATAAGTATGTACACTAAATTCATAGGCAACAACTGCATCGATGCACCCTTGTGAATCCTAATTCTATCCCTAACCCTAAGCCTATTTTAAAGCTATTTTAAATTTTCTGGTGAAAAACTTTTGATAGTGCTAGAACTAGATTTTGACACGACAGCATGAGATGGCTACAGGTAAAAAGCGAATTGCAGATCTACGGATGTCACAACAGGTAACACTGTAATTAAGCTACAATTTATTATTTTAACCATGTCCTAACCCTAACCCTAATCCTAACCCTAACCCCAGCCTGGTAAAAAGTTATCAATCTGTCCTCAAATTTTAACGATTCAAAAAGTTTTTGCAAACGTTTACATCTTATGACTAGATGTCTGTAATAAAATTGTTGGGTTTTTTATTAGTTTTCTGTTTATGAGCTATTTTCTTACCTTTACATACATTTGAATCTGTAAAAATCATGGTCAATATGGCGGCGTTATGAGAATTTTACTGACCAATGAAACGCACAGTATTTTTTATTGCCAAATGAAAAAACCTAGTTAAAAGATTTTTTACACATATGCATTTTTATTGTATACATGTTCGGTTAAAAAGCAATGTTCAGTTAAGATTTTTTTTAGTTCCAGCTAATTCTGAATTATACTGAAAGAGCTAGAAAAGACTAATTCCAGTACTAAGCTTAACCACAACCCTAACCCTGAATGTTAAATCCACTAGACCTAACCCTAAACCCTAGCCTTAACCCTAACCTTAATCCTAATCATAATTTTTGTACCTGAAAAAATGAATAAATCTAAAAAGTCCAAAACCTAGGTTTTTGCAACTATTTGGTATTAAATTACTGTAACCAGTAAAAAACACTCTTAACAATAGCCAGAACACCGTGATATTGATGGCGAGATGTACACTTAATGCAATGCATATAAAGGTAAGAAAACTGCTTTTGAACAAGAAATAAGCAAAACTCACAAATTTTGGGTGCCAGTCTAAAGTAGGATACCCTGATTTAAGCAATATGATGTACCTCAGCAGAATCACAATGATGTTTCTTTAAGTTGTTTTTCACATTTTTTTTGCGTGAACGATTTGGGTTTATTAAGAGTCAGGCTTGGGGTTAGGGATAGGGTTAGCATTAGGGGACAGGAATAAAGTCAGGTTTGAGGTTAGGATTAGGTCGATCTCGCTTATTTGCACAACTGTTATCAAAAATGTAAACAGAAAATGGCTGCCCTGTAGTATATTAGCATTGTGTTGCAATTTTCAAATAAAGTAATGAAGGTTTATGAAGTTGATAAATTTCAAAATAAGAAATTTGAGCTAATGCTCACGAGACACGCGAAAGCCTACAGCAGTTCTGGTTCAGCAGTTTAGTTAAAAATTGGAATGTTCACGCTAAGTTGATATACAAATACCAAATTCTCTATCTGTATCACAACGATAGTAGCATGCCACCACCTTGTGAATGATATAGACTTGTGTCGCAGTCCAAAATCGCCAAAAAATCCATAAAACCCCCTATTTTGGTATTCAAAGTCATTGAATGAGGTGCCAATCGACAGCCAGTGTACGACTTCCTATTAGCGATTAACAGTAACCTAGGCCCTACCTCGCACCATTACTGAGATACAGCGACTTATTGGCCAGAAATCGCAAAATGCCCCCCCTCTCATTTAGTGTCCTCGTTCGGGGTGACCCCCTTCGAATTTATGGAAAAGCTTTATGGTTCCTGAAACTAGAGTCTTCCAGGCAGCCGAAGGTGAAAATTTTGTGATCCTAGCTTGCACCGTTTTTGACTGATCCACCCGTGTGACAGATGGACAAATGGTGAGACAGACAATAATCCATGGACAGGTTGATAACTTTTGGCCCCCAGCCCTAACATTGTTGCGACATACGCAGACCCGCACATCCGCCAATCCACTTTTTCCCATCGTCCGCATGAGATAATTTGAAAGTACAAATTGCATGTATGCCAGACTCTTCATCTCGTGGAGCGGGAAGCTCACCGTATTTTCGTCGACGACTTCCTCGGTGCCTTCGGGATGCCAAGCGACACGTACAGTGCCTCGCCGCAGTTTGTCGTCAGTCAGCATATCATCGTCGTCTTCGTCGTCGTCGTCACTGCTGACACACTCCGAGCTCTCGACAACGATCCCGCAACGAAACTGTCCGTTCTTGGCTCGCGACACCGCGTCCTCTTGGAACAGCGCGCACAGCGTCATGTGTTTCGACGTGTTCGTCAACTTTCTATCTGCCATCATTCACCACCCGCCGAAAAAAAGTTATAAACTTATAACCCCAACTTGTGTAAACCACGAGATGTAAACAAACCCCAGTGCATTTCGGTAACGATGGCAAATATCAGGTAAAGGCAGTACATTGTTTATGGACCGGTTTAGTGATGACTCCATAATAAGGTTTTCAATGTCGATACAATATCGATATTTTTTTACAGTAATAAGTACGTTTACTAAAAATGCGATAACTAAAAACCAACGATAACAGACGTGAAGAAAACATTAACAATAACGTCATTAAGCTACACTCGTAGCGCGAAAGAGTTATCGGGATTTTGGATTTAAAGTTTTTAGCAGTTTTTAACGTGTTACAGCTATGCTATAGGCGAATTGGCTGCTTGGCGCGATGTTTCGTCTGTCGTCTGTATGTCGTTTGTCCGTAACGGATGTATCGTGGCTAAACGGTGCGAGTAGGGCCTATGTTGATATTTATCACTAGGAAGTCGCATACTGGCTTTCAAATGACATCAAAATAAATGACCTTGGATAATCTTGAATGCTCATTACGCACGATTAGCATAACGTATGCCAATCGTGCAGTATTGTGGCTAAACGATTAGTCGTAGAGAGTCGGCTATGGTACCACCATCTGCTGAAGTTCGGCTGCAATTTTCAGTGGAATGTTTCAAGCTACGGTATAAATGACCGTATCTGGGAAACGGTGAGAGATAGTGCTAAGGTTACTATTGATCACTAACAAAAGTGGCATTTTTCATATTACATGAAAATCGTTGACCTTGAAAGTCACTATACTGCAACAGGAACAGTATAGGCTGTAGCGTTTAATTGATCACTGGAATGCACTGTCTGATGTGTGTGGTGTGTGCAACCAGCAATACAATAAATCAATTTAAAAATTGCTTGAAAGGGGAACTGCAACCGGAAACACATAGTTACAGTTAGTTATTAGGATAGTAAGCGTTATATGGCTTCTGCCTGTGCTTACTTAGGCCAACAGTAATTCTGGTGGTTTCGGTGAATTCCATAGCGACAGCTGAGCTTTCTTCTTATTTAATGAGTGCACAAGGACAACAGAAGACAAAATTAATACGACCCAAGAAAAGCACCCCCTATCACATCGTATTTGGGCTGACCCTTAAGTTGTAAGCTTAAACCTAGCCCTTTGGTATGAGTTGTCGTTTCTCTGTCTGTCGTTGGTATTTTGTAACCAATGTATTGTGGTTAAGCGGTAAGTTTTAGAAGAAAACTTTTAACACGAATAATTCGCCCCCTGTCGAGACTCTTTGCATGCAAAATTTGGGCACTGGATCAAGGGGGTAGGAAAAATGTGCATTTTGCAACAAAAAATGGCCATATCTCGGAAACGGTGAGATAGGGCCAAGGCTGCTACAGATGACTAATAGGAAGTCACGTAAACCCTTTCAGATGAGATGAAAATCAATGACCTTGGATGACCTGGAAGGGTCGTTACACACTCTGCTATGCCAACCGTGCAGTATGGTGGCTAAACGGTTGAGTCACAGGGGGTTGACGACGATGTCGTTGGACAGGGCGAGAAGTTCCTAGGTTGTCAATAATAACAATGTCTCTAGCGTATGTGCAGCGGTTTGGCCGCAATTTTCAATGCAAGGTTTCTACCTTTTAGTCGCCATATCTCAGACACGGTCAGCCCTCCCTAGCGACAGCTGGGCATCTTGTCTATGCATATAGCAAAACTGAAAAAATATGATTACAATATAAAATTTAAAAATTATATGTGACCTGCAGTTTAAACTGCAGTGCAAATGAAAACGCGAAATGTTAGCTTGTGAGGTAGTGGGAGATGTAACTGGTGTGGGCAGCATATGTCCGGAAACTGGTGTAAAAAAATTTTAAAAACTAGACTTTTCAAACCATTTGTCATAGCTCCGCTTAACATGCAAAAAACTTGTTTTCATCCTACATCTCATCTAACATCGCACACAAGAACATACTCCTATGACGGTTTTCCTAATTTACACATAATTCAATAAAGATCAAACAACGGAAAGCTTATGATAAATGAAAATGTTTGACCCATACAGGGTGGTCCATAATAACAGACCCCATATTTTATTATGCGATAACTTCCATAAATGTACACCGATTTTAACCATTTTTTCACCCACATCTAAAAATCCATAGTGCACATAAGTAAAATTATGCCCATTACCTTACCTTTATTCTGATATCACCCTACCTAGCAAAACACACACTACTCCTTATATCAATGCTGCATATTTGATTTATCACTGCCATCATACGTTAATGCTTAATAAATGCTTAATACTTGACAACGACCGTCTCATGCTCAGAAAGTCTTTTATTAGGCGTTTGAAACTCTACTTTTTCTCTTTTTTGCAAACCCATTATCAAACAGCGATTGTCCTACGTTATTCTGCCCAAAGGCCTACTAAACCACATAATGATGTGAAACCATTAAAACAAAAAATATTATGCATAAACATAATATTATTTATTTGATAATGACGTCACAATGCTATGAATTAATGAATATGTAAACAAGTATGAAATAAGTATTAAATCGCTGCACTGAGTAAACTTTAAAACGTTGCACATTGGAAAATATAGCATCAATTTTAGGAGTGCTGTGTGTTTTGCTAAGTAGGGTGATTACATAATAAAGGTGAGGTGTTTGACATAAATTTACTTTTATGCATTGTGGTGAATTATAGCTTTTTCACTCCTTTGCCGTTTCGCCCCCTGGCTTGTTCGCCCCCTGGCTGATTCGCCCCTTCACCCTGGACAATTCACCCCC
>Ga0209671_1007211_pt1 | contig 11507 bp, 3 predicted proteins | sample WorMetHERISLAND2_2_FD_187401 | JGI IMG/M metagenome (GOLD analysis project Ga0209671, IMG submission 187401) | Marine gutless worms symbiont microbial communities from Max Planck institute for Marine Microbiology, Germany - Olavius geniculatus... | ecosystem: Host-associated > Annelida >...
TTATTTTCCCTTCCCCTTTTCTTTCCCCTATTTCTACTTCTTTTCCTTTTACTTTTTCTTCTCCTTTTCCTTACCCTTTCCCTTTTCCTTTTTTTCTTTCTCTTCCCTTTTTTTATTTTTTCCTTCCCTTTACACTTCGTTCCTTTTCTCATTCCCATTTTCCTTTCTTTTTCTTTTTCCCTTTCTTTTTTCTATTTCTTTTTTCCTTCCTTTTTCTCTTTCCCTTCTTCCGTTTTTTCCGTGTCTACGTCAGTGCGTCTAATATTTGAGGCGCTATATCTTCATAACGGTGCCAGATAGACGCATGGTCACTATGGACCACCCATAGAAAGTCGACCCCCGGGAGTCGAATGGTTACGTAAGCGATGACATTACGTGACCCCAAAAGGTCAAGTTCGTGACCGCATTATCTTTGAGACGCTATATCTCCGTAACGTTGCCAGATAGACGCTTGGTCACTATGGACCACTCATAGGAAGTCGACCGCCAGGAGTCGAATGGTCACGTGACCGATCACTATCCCCTTCCCTGTAAACTATCGAAATCACTGGACAGACTTTGTGTTCGTATGAACATTGTCTTGTTAGTTTCATATTTTTTTTATTATTTTTATAAAACATACAGAGCGATTTGTGTGTCTATAGCTTAACGTCGTAGTGGATAGAGCGTCAGACTTGCAGTCAACAGACTGTAATGGGTTTAAATATTATTCACGTAGCCGCCAAGCAACGACCTTTTGTCAAATTATTTGCGCACATCCGCTGTCATTACTATAAAAACAGTCAAGCACCGCATTCGTACGTTGCAGTTGTAATAGAACGATTTCACTAGAAATGTTATCTTTTGCCTTACCTTACACAATACTTTAATGGCAAACGGAAAAGATGAAACTTATCATGTTTCGCGGAACAAAAAACCCAATGTGCTGCAAATTAATTAACAAGTGGCTAGGGGAAGTCCATAAAAGACGTCACGCAATTTTAGGGTAAAAATAACTCCCCTCCCCTTCGTTACGTTTCGTCACGCTGGTCTAAACCCCTCAAATATGACGTCACAAACTTCTAACCCTCCCCCTTTGCAGTCTTTGATGTAGCCTACAGATGTATATCAGTTTCAAACACAAGCAATTTTTTGTATGATTTGACACATTTGCAACAGTAAGCTGAGTATATCAAGTTCTGATATGTAAAAATGATCTCGGTTGTGAAAATTGTTAAACCTGTATACTAGCGCTATCATCCACGACTACCTGGCCAGGCCTTGTCGCAGATGTGACCTGCGTGACGTCACACAACCTTTCAACCTCTTCTCCCCTCTACATCACACTTCGTCATCATACTGTGAACCCCCTTCCCCTCGGCGCGTGACGTCATTAATGGACGAACATTAATGGACCCCTACAGCAGTGTTTTTCAACCTTTTTGCTGCAGCAGAACCTTAAACAAGCGTGGAGGTCACTCACGGAACCCCAGCGACGTACGCGAGGTATAGAAGTTACAGACTCATTTGCCTAGCAAGGCAGAACCCCATGGAGACAACAAAGCAGGCAAAAATGACCAATTATAATATGAAATGTCACCGCTTCGTAGCTTTGAGATGGGCTTTACATGAAGAGCTATATCATTTAACCATTTAAGCAACAATAAGTTATTGTATTTAACCAAACACGACGGGCGAGGCGGTAGTCGACGGCCGCTTAGCCCCAGCCACCAAACCAGAAAATTTATCACGTAGACGCCCTCGGACATATAGGGCCTATGCGTCTTTTTTAGTATAGTGTACAAAAAACTGAATTAACCAAGTAAATGGTCAAACGATTTCGTAGCCATAACTCTAACCAATACGTTCTTCTTTTTTTTCTTTTTCATTTCCAATAATGCATTAATCCTCGGAGTTGAGTAATGCCGCGCATAGAGGCCGACGTTATAATATAAACCTACAATGCAAATATGCCAAAATTACTAACAAAAATGATTAAACACAGTAGATCTACGCAAAAATAGACGCGCGGAAGCGCAATTTAGTTCGGTGCTGATTTTCTACGACTTTGTCTGGCGTGACTTCGCTGGCTAAGTTATTTTTTACTAGTCAGCTGCGGAACCCTTGGCAGATGCTCGCAGAACCCTGGGGTTCCGTGGAACCCCGGTTAAAAATCACTGCCTACAGGATTATCAAGTATTTTTAGGTGTGAACGAGAGTACTCACCTGTCGAACTGCAAGTAAGCAAGTAAACGTTTGCTGCTTCTCGTTCTGTCAACACACGCAACAGCATGGAGTTTAACAAGCTGCCGTATTTGCCAAGAGAAACTGACTGAAGTTGGTAGTAATCGCTTCAAGCCCTAGAACAGGATGAAGTAAAAACTGGTGTCGCCTAGACATCCGAAGACTAAGTCTTTGACAAGTTGACTTTGACCTTTAAAAGTGACACTTGAAATATAGGTTACCCTTATCCTGGTAGAAGTTCGCGTTTATTTTTTCTAAGCATTTTTAGCCGACCGTACTTAAGTAACGGTAGAGCTATTTGCATGGTTGTCGTCGTCTGTCTGTCTGTCGCGGATGTATTGTGGTTAAACGGGAAATCGTACGGAGTCGGCGATAAGTAAATTGCGTAAATTGGTGGCGTAGCATAGTGGTTAGAACGTCGGTCTTGGCCGGCGGACTTGTCCTATCCTGCGCTTGACTGATGGATGGCTGCTTGGCGTCCGCTATCAGTCAATCAACAAGGCCAACTCAGCCTGCCATCCCTCCGGGGTAGGTTAAAAGAGTAGTAGCCCATTATATTGGTTACGAACCTTTGTACAGCTGACTGGGCTGCCTGGCCGGCCGATGCGCCAGCCTGTGTTTGCAGGCTGCACGCGGCGGCTGTGCGATCGACGGCTCTGGTTAGTGACGAAAAGCGCATTAGAGGTGTGTATACGCGACGATGCGCTAGGCCTATACAAATCACATCCTTTACCTCTTTTACCTTTAACGCCCATTTCCTGGACAGAGCGAATGTTTTGTAGTAGTATTATTGACTTCATGTGATTCGTATTGACGGTTCTTGTTACTTGGATGAATACTGTAGTTTTTTTTAATTTTTATGCATGTTTTTAAATGTTTTTTAATAAAAAAATTTTAAGAATATGTTTATGTTTATGTTTTTTTTATTTGCAAACCAATGTTTTAACATTTATGTTAATCACCAACAGGAAATGGCATACGCCCTTTCAGATAAGATGAAAATTATCGACCTTGGATGACCTTTAAGGTCACTGACAACTAGTACGGTTGGCTATCCTAGCGACAGCTGGGCTTCTTGTTCTTTTCGAGTTAGGAGTGCGTAGCTGACAGTAAACGTATACGGACGGAAAGACGGACAAGGAATACCTGTAATGCCAGTAATGCGGCCAATTGAAACTGCAGCATATAAACGTAGGCCCCTATCGTAAGCCTAGTTCAAGCCCTGTGTTAATGGCGACAACTTGTTCTTATGGAAATGCCCAAAATTCGACCCTCACAGAATCTAAACCTTTAACCTGGTTGAGATCAAAATTTGGTACAGCTACAGTGCATGTCTTAATGATGACCCGCCGTGCAAAATGTCATGGAAATCCGTCCATGGGAGATTTTTCGGCAAATGGTTGAAATATAAGCAATTTTGTCTTTATTTTGAAAAGAAGGTTACCACACAAACCGTATCGAGTATATGCGAGAGAGAGATTGCGACGAGAACGTTAACGGTGCTGGCATCGTCACGAACTGGTCGACTTGTCCGGTCATAATGACGCAAGATTTTCTTCTTTATATGATATTCGTTTGACTGATGTCTTGCAGTCTGCAGTCCTACAGTAGGCAGAACGGAATGGCAAAACCTTATTAAGTTGAAGCTAGAAATAAATACGTTCAAGACTGATACGTTGACTGACTGACTGACTGACTGACTAGACAATATAGAATGCACATTTCTTTTATTTAAGTCGAAGTTTGTTGAAGCATGTTACATAATGCATGTAACTCGTTTTTACTACTGCTGCTGCTGCTGCTGCTAGTACTACTATTAATGCTCGCCATTTTTTCGAGGTTATGTTGGATCCCCAAAACGTAAACATTCAGGAATCAAACTGGTTTTCCTATCATTCACACAGCTAACATTGACAAATCCTTGAAGATAACAAATAAAATACAAAGCATCATATTGCTATTACACATTCTACTAGTACTCATTAGGCTACTAGGCCTACCAAACATTTATGATGATAATGCGTGTTTTATGGCGTGTTATTGTCACCAGTTGTACAGCAGAATCTGGTCTGGCCTGTGCTAAACGAGTTTCAGTTAGTTGAATAACGACCTATATATGACTCAGTTGATCGTGGGAACGTTTTGTACTCATTGACCGGGTCACGCGATGACGGCTGCTGCTGATGTTGCATGCTGCTGCTGCATCTACTGGTCAGGATGATAATATTGATGATGATGATGATGATAATGATGATGTAAATGCCGTGGGAGTGAAATAAATGGCGGAAGCTGTAATGGTTGATGAGAGAAGAGGAGGCAATTAGATGACGAGTGCAGGCACTGATGCTCACTTCTGGTGTGCATTCCACAGCATGGGCGGCACTAAGCAAATAGATCGTTCCATCTCACACTAACGACACTGACACTAGGCTACATATGATATGACGCGACGTTCAAGATAAAGTGGTAGAATAGTGAAAATCTTTCAGACAGTTACGACCATAGCCTACTTTTATTTTTTGACGTTCCAAGCATCGAGAACGCCAAATGTTGCGTAAGCGCAACAAAATAACTTCGGCTTTCGGAGTTGGCTAGAGGCGAAACCAAGCAAAAACTTAACGAATATAAGCTTAAGCTAAAACTAAGCTAATATTATCTATTCGGTCACTCACTGCCAGCATTGTACATACATAAACTGGCCGAACATTAGGCTAAAAACCACTTGAAAGCCTCATAAGAAATGATTTTAATAAGCGAATTGTCTGCATTTCGTAGTCTTAACTTTATTAACTCTAGCGACGTTAACGCGGAAACTAGCACAAACATACATTGTCATCATCACTATTAATTACCACCGCTGAAGGAAATAGGTTAAGTATAGGCTACTCACCTTCGTCTGTTTGTCCGTTAGTCTATCTGTTTGTCAGCAAGAAGACGCACAAAATCATGCACATGCACTGACATGCACAAATCACAATTTTCGGAGGACCGGCCCAAGTAACAAACAATTAAAGTTTTGGTCAAAATATAGATCCGCGGTTTCTAACTTATGCGAAAGACACTACAGTTCTCAGCGGACGTTTAGACGCTCTGATTACTTTCCACTTTATGTTACAATTACGTAAGTAAGCAAAACATGAATTTATATAGAGCATCAACGCCAAAAAATGCCCCTAATGCGCTGATTAGCCCAAGAATTATTATTACTTTATGTACATATTCTACGATGACATGCTAACCATGACGTGAGTCTGCAAGGCAGATGCTTAGCAGTAGCATCAGCAGCAATTGATGCAGTAGAGATACGCTACGCTCAACATCAGCCATTGAACGTATTAGGCCTACTACAACGACCTGTCAAACGTTACAGTAACAAATGACGATGCCGCTGCTGCTAACTTCTGTCGTACTGAGCGCACTGCGCTGTTAGGCGTTTAGGCAGTGCGAATTGGGCCTGTACTAGCGCTTCTGCGCAACTACCAGACAGCTGTCATAGAACAAAAATTATATGCTCAAGGCGGCAGTTTGATGTACAATGTCATGTAGTGGTTACGGTGTTAGTCTTGATCAACAATGTCCTACGACGGTCCGGGTGCTGCTTAGATAGACGACTGAATGTCTTCGAACAGCTGAACCATCTAGGCGTAATTATATAACCTCAATTAGCCACTGAGGTCAACTTAGCCTTTTATTTTCAGGGATAGGTAAGTCCAATATCGACCGCTCTTGCTGGGATTAAAACGGGATGCGCCCACTTGTGTCAGGTGGCAAGTGCTGTAGGATCCTATGTGGCAGGTGACATTCGGTAAGAGTTTCTATGCATTTTTGTACTTGTTTACCTTTTCACATTTTAGTCATAAAACACCGACGCAGTATTTGCGATATTTTTGGCAATAATATTGTACACTGATTGCAATAGTTCGTTCACTATTGGACTCTTGATTGAAGTAATGAACTGCGAAAAAACTTTACCTTAATTATGCAGCCGCTTTACTTTGCAAAATGTAAATGTTTAACTTTGCAATTGTACAGCTACGTTATTTGATTAAAAAGTGTGTTTAAACAATCGTTTGCTTAGATTTAAATTAAACATCTGCCTGATATCTTACGTAAGTTTTAACCGTTACGTCAATGCGGATGCAGATTGATTTAATGTTTTAATGTCGATCGCAACAACTTGTTAAGGCAGCAAACAGTGGCATCGTAGTTTTTCCAAAAACTTTATTAGCGTGCGTGAGTGAAAGGAGTGTAACAGGGGAAAGAGAAACCACTCTAAGGCAACGTCTGTTGCAAAATCGGCGTCACTGACGCTTTTAACGATGCTGACTAAATATGAATGCAGTTCGCCGGCTGGCGCATTTTCCGAATAATACCCGTAGCCTATAGAGTTTAAGACGTCTGTTTGCTCCATATTACTGCTGCGGACAAGAGGTTGTTTGTATCTTATCAGAATTGCCACGGCAACTAGTCTAGTGGTTAGAGTATCGGACTCGTAACTTTCACGTTGCGGGTCATTTGCAAGCAACCTTGAGCAAGTTGCCGCTAGCCTATTGTTTGCTCAGATCAACTCAGCCTAGGTATACTTGTCGCCATGGGAAATCACTGGTAGAACAGTTTACGGGCTATGGGTGAAGACGCGGGCAGCGGATGGCCGCATAATATAATGCGCTGCGATATCATTAGCAACGCTCAATCCATTCAGTTGCCAGTTCCGAGGTTGTAAGCAGCAAGTACCCGGATTTTTGCATTTATTTTTTTATCTTCCTCGAAACAACTGCGAAAGGCTTTTAGTCACAATCGGGTAGCGGCAGACCAGGCCCTATGTTGGACATTTATAGGCGGACACCATGACCGAACATTGCTACCCAATAGCTACTAAAATATCGGAGACGACTATAACGACTGTACAACGGCAGCATAACTTCTCATTACACGTTTTATATAAATAAAGTTAATTATTTTAAAAAAAGCCCACGAAAAGACTGTTCAAATGTATGCCAAGAATTGTGTTTTATTCTGGGCGATGTGTCAGAATCTTAATAAAAAATAAAGAATCCTTCACAAACATTTTAGATCCGGATTGTTACCCGGATCGCCAACAGTGCCTAATCAATTATTTTTTTTTTATTCGATGCCTACTTTTCAAAAAGTTTCAACTGCAAAAAGTTTGTTAATGATCATGTGACAGTAATTTTTTATCTCGCATTTTAAAACGATTTTATCTAACGTCGAAGGAAAGACGTTGTAATTTCCACATTTTCACTGCAACATGCAGTATTTAGACAAATAATTCTGAACTATCTGTACCAATCCCTAACGAATTTAATAAAGCACAAAATGTTGAAACGGTTTTACACTGTAGTGTAATTTGAATAATTTGGAGCCAAAGCTTAGTGACATTTGCGACTATTGAAATAAAGAATAACGTCGACAAACAAAGCACAGTGACAACAAAATCTTAGTCAGTTAAAACGTAAAATACTAGCAAAACTGAGTGATTTTAGTGCACTTGAAAACTTTTTGTTCGAGTGACGTGTGATCTCGTGTACAAATTTAATTTCCGCAGTGTCCACTACTTTCACTGCAGTGTTCGTATGACATAGTGTTCATATGTACAGAGTGTTCCAATAAACGGCACAAAGTTTACGGCACTATAATTTTGCAATCGTTAGTCGCAAAGTCGTGCGGTTTTTAGCCAAATGTTCAGAAGGAAATTGCTCACATAAAAAGGCCAATATCGCAATAGAATCATTAAATATTTTTGTTTAGTTTCGGTTTCAGTGCGAGGAAACGGACTTTTCTGAAGACCACTGTTCACAGTTTGTTGCGTGTTCCGGGAACCATCTGAATGAAGAGCAGCGTCTGCGCGCAGGTCGACAGAGCCAGGAAGATCCAGAAAAAGACGCGATCCACGAACTTAGCAATCAGCCTCCACTCTGCGTCATAGCGCTCCAGGTCAAAACTGCTTGTCGCCGCCATCTTATTCTTCTTCTTGCCGTGGAAACTCGCAACTTCCGGTTGTTTCCGGGCCGGTCCATTTCCAGCGTCGTTCATGGCAACATCTTTTCCCTGCAACTTCCGGCAGTAGGCGAGCGGCGACCTCTTCAGCGACACCACCGGGAAGTGATCACACCCGGGAGTGATTGTAGAGATACTCGCGTCGCATCCGTCGTCAGCAGCGTATTTCCGCTTCCGCTTTGCGTTCTTGGTCCGACTTCCGGTTTCTCCAGACAAATCGTTGCTGGGACGTTCTGGTAGGAAGTAAGCGGGATAGAAGCGCGAGACGATAGCGATGCACCAGTCGGGTGCGCGTTCAGGCGACTCTTTCTTGGCGTAAATGTTGGTCACAATAACTGCCATCACCAGCGCGATTGTCACCATCACCATCGTTGACGCGAAGAACATTCCTGACAACGAGAAAGAAACACTCTCAACCTCTAGCGCAAGCGATTTTGTTTACAGCTACCTATTTTTCCTTAGCGTGGTCTGTCGTCTGTCGTTTGTCGTCTGTCTCATTTTTGCACCCTGCTTAAACCGTTCTTTGTTGGAATTACATGCCCTTGGCAAGTTTGCAGGTAAACTTGAAAGTCGAATAACACGCTATGTTATACGGACTCCCTCACTCCCAATGAAGAAAAGATTTGAGAAGTTAAACACCTTCCCGGACACAGCTCGCAATCGCCTACTTATGATACACCAAGGGCAGCACCAATCAAAAAAAAACAAAAATTTTATTTTTAAGGGGATGGGATTTCAAATGTTAGCATATGCTAAGCGAAATAGGAACTAAATTCTGACACAAACAAAAACTTTATTCATAGTAAAGGGGAAAACGTAATGTTGCATGCCTTAAACATTTTACTAAGCTACATTTTGTACTAAAATACGATGCATCTTTTATGTAATGAAGTTAGGCCACTAAGCATTATACTTTTGTCGCTAAACATATGTTAGTCGCAAGAAGAAGAGCGTGATACATCAATATTTTAATTGTTTTAACGACCAACAACAGATTTTGTTTCCTTTAAATAAGACAGACAAAGAAGGAAGAACGGACGAAAAACTTCGCATGACAATATGGCGCTATACATAACATATGCGCATCTATTTCATAAAAGAGGGATGGTTCAATTTTGACTGCGATTGGCTGTGACGTCATATAGAGGTCGTCACCATGGTGACGCATCGTAAGCGCTGTGCTATACGCTGCAGCTGCAGCGTTAAGCGTAGCGTTGTGTATCGAGGTCGCAGGCCGAGTTGAAACCCGAAAGGCCGAAAATAAAGATCTCGGGCCAAAATCGAGGCCGCAGACCGATACTATGGAAAAGATCAAGTGGATAAGGAGCGTTGTAATAATAATAATAATATAAAAATTTATAAGGCGCGCAAAGTCAGCGAGTTGAATCTGAGGCGCGTTAAAACGATTTATATTGCTTTACTCTGGTAACGCAATTAATGCAGACATTATTACATTATACCTAATATCGGAATGGCATCGGGTGTAGGCGGCATCGTCTCGCCGACCATCAACAAAAACACGACCAAGGCGAGCAGAATAGTTGTCTCCAGGTTGACTTTATCACCAGACTCCACCGGAAGAAAGAATCCCAGAAACGAGATAAGAAAGATGAGAAAGCATGGCGCGATGAGATTGACGACGTAGAAGAGACTGCCTCGACGCATGTGGATTGTAAACGTCACGTCAGGGTACGGCTCCACACAGCACGCATAGAACTTCTCATGGCGCTCCGTCGTTATTTCGTCCACCATCCACTCCTGTAGTAACAATGATATTTGCTAATAGTAATCGCTCCTGAAACGTAGCTCAGTAGGCCTAATATACTTTTGCTAGCTGCCACGCAGTGAGTACCACTATTTCATCAAAAATGTGATTATTATAATATTTTCGAATAAACTGATTGATTTAAATCATAATCGGGATCGACAAGAAACTCAGATTACTTGAATTAAGCATAAATTGTTTTGTTTGAATTACTTTATCGAAATGTGTTCATAAGTTTTAGAATAATCTAACTAAAACATAGGAACACGGGTGAAAAGTTGAAAACACAACTTGTTTGCTTCACAAACTTCTGTCCAAAGTAGACTTCTTTCTTAATGCAATATTTCCTATTAGTAAGCTTAATATACAGCTTTAGTGTGCTACAGTAAACGATGCTGCGAACGTTCTTAAATAGCATTTTCGTTGACTCCGTATTCTGTAAAAAATATTTTTGGATCTTGGTCGACGTTATCTGGACCGCCGCCGAAATATTTAGGCTTAACCGATTGTTTCCCACCAGCCACCATCGTAAAGCTTAATGAGTTAAATAAACCCTTGTGTGGATTATTAATGACTTGTCATATTTTTTTGATAAACTTAATTGACTGAAATCGTCTCGTTCGAAATGTCTTTCGTTATTGCGACGATCGCGGCGACGGTCGCGGCGGCTGCTTTAAAATGAAGGACCGGAAAATAAGAAAAAACAAATTGCCAAAGAATTAGAAAATGAAAAACGGAAAACCGGAAAATGGAAAACCATATTTCCGAAAAATCAAGAGGTGAAAAATGAAAGACCGAAAAATGAAGAACCTAATTTCAGATGGACCGCTATAGCTAAACAGTGCTTTTGAATAACATGCTATGCTGACGTCGTGTAACAGTGGAAGAACACGTAAGTAAGTAAGTAAGTAAGTAAGATTATTTGGAAGATTATTTAGAAGGCGCATTTAACAATAGCCACAATGTGCCGCGCTTTCAACGCCCGAATAAAAATGTTTTCAACTGCCATTTGAACTGTTCAAAGTCAAATGTCCGTTCTAGTTCTGCATTTTACTATACTTTTGCTTTTATAAATAGTGCCTTCATGCCTTCATGGGCATAATGATGCGTTAACAACATTTTGTCCTAAATTTTCCAGGTCAGGTCAAATAGGGTTAACGTTAGTAATAGGATCAGTAGTTAGGGTTAGTGCCAGTGTTTCTTAATTAATTGATTATGTAATTATACAAAATTAAAGTGGCGCCAATTTCCGGGGGTGCTGCAGTAAACAGCTTGTCGATCGTATGGTGTACGTATTCATTATGTACAGGGTGGTCCAAAAAATGGCAAACAGTTAATAACACCATAATTTTGCAACCGTACGTCATAGAATCATGTGGTTTTCAGCAAAATGTTTTGAAAAAATTCTATATGTGATTAAACACAATATTTAAATACAGCAGTTAAATATTCTTTGTTACTGCCGCTGGCAATTGAACGATGCAAAAACAGTATTACCCTC
>Ga0209671_1007214_pt1 | contig 11506 bp, 4 predicted proteins | sample WorMetHERISLAND2_2_FD_187401 | JGI IMG/M metagenome (GOLD analysis project Ga0209671, IMG submission 187401) | Marine gutless worms symbiont microbial communities from Max Planck institute for Marine Microbiology, Germany - Olavius geniculatus... | ecosystem: Host-associated > Annelida >...
CGTCTTTTTAAGGGGGGTACCCCTCTTCGACGCCCTCGTTCGAGGGGAACCCCTGCACCCAGTGGCACGGAATTTTGTCACGATAAACTAGAGACCTTGGGGCAGTCCACGGTGAAGATTTCGTGATCCTAGCTTGCACCATTTTGATACAGCTCACGAGTGTGACGGACGGACGGACAGACGGACGGACGGACAGACGGACGCCCAGACGATGGCAAAGACGTGCGAAGCATTCTGCTTTCGCGCGTAAAAATTGACATGACCGGCAGTATTAAGTCGTTTGACTGATAGCAGGCAAGTGGTCATTTACGCAGTGACGCAGTGCATGTAAGGATGCGTGGATCAAGAAAGTTGTGGATCTCGCACTCAGCCAAAAAAATAAACCACGAAAACAGTTCAAAATGGAAAACTGCGTGACAGATTAGCATATTTTTGGGTTCAGTTAACACAATGACCAATTGATGTGTTTTTACATTTCATCAAATGCATGTCTTCAATAGTAAAACCCGCAAGTTACAAACACAGAAACATGACGTCAGCCTTACGTCACGAGCAGCAAAGAATATATAATTTTTACCAATAAAGTAATGTTTCCTATAATAAACATTCTTTAAAAATTTTGTGCAAATCTAAACATTTTCCACGGAGATATAAAAGAAAATGTGAGTGGGTGTTTTTTCTGAACAGAGTGCAGATCTCTCTCCCTTCTTCTACTGTCTAGTTCAGTCGAGTCGATGTCGCAGATGTGAATTGAATTGCCGACGACTGCTGACAAATTTTGCAATAAGTTTCGCATATAGCCTACGTATCCGACCACGAATTGAACTCACGATCTGTTAATCATAAGTTTTACTCGTTACTCAACAAAACCACCATTTGTGCACATAAAGGGTTGTCAGATTAAAGAGTGCCTTCTCTTTACGAGTAACCTATCGCTGCGCTATGGAGCGTCATCTGCCGTATAAGATCACACAGTTTTACTTGCCATCCTACACAGGTGCATGCGTCCCGCCTTAACCCCGGACCAGTACTCAATACTTACTACGTTATGGGTAAAAAACTAAAAAAAAGATTGATTGATTGTATTGGCACTAACTGTTGATCCACGTTGCATCATTGGGCAGCGTTCTGAGAAGGTTGACGAGATCAGTCGTAGAGGTTCTGTTATAGCGTAGCGCCGGCCGCACCAGACACATGTCTGAGTTGCTGTCCGTAGCTGCAACGGCCGTGTACAACGACGACACGTTGTGCGGGTTTCCACCAGCTACAGATAACACATTGTTGCTACTATTAATTTATCATTACAACAAATTATCAATTTAATCATTGCTATTAACGCAAAAATTTGGCATGTATTGCCAAAATACTTTGCCTTCAAAAAGCAAATTAATTGCCGATCGAACCAAATGAGGTAGTAGTAAAATTATTGGATAAAGTTGTATTTAAAGTTGGCTGGCTGGTATCTGCCGTGTTTCATGTTTACCTAACAGTTTAACCCAATTTTAATTCATTTTTCTGTGTTTGCTGCCACATTTCAACTAAAAGGCGATCGTGAGAGTGCATATCTTCGCCAAGTGAAGTGATTTAAATATTATTATTACCACTATTACACCTACAAATACAACACCTACAATTACACGATACAACAAAGAAAGGGGAGGGAGAAGGAAGAACAACTTAAAGAGGAAGGGAAAAGTAACAGCCGGCGTTGCTGCTTGCGCTGTTGGTGCAACGACGTCATTGCCATTATGAGTCATCATGTACACAGAAGGAACGAACGAACGACGGAAACACGGGAAAACGACCAATCTCTTACTTAATCTCCTCCAATGTTCACTACGTTCACATTCGGCGGAGATAATAATTAAAGATGAAGATGCATACTGTATTAGACTAGTGTTATAGGCTTACAGCATAACTTGGTCTATACTGTCAACCGCTTAGCTACAGGGAGTGCGAAACAAAAACTAGTCCACCGAGCACCGTTTGTGTTGCCGCTTTACCTGGTAGAACATGATCACAACTCGAGCCACACTCAACTAATTCAATTAGTCATAGTTATTTCACGACTTACTAAATATCTGTCAGTTTGATGTCTGTAGTGTCGTAACTTTTTATAATCTCACTCCACTCGATCGTGACGACTGATAGCGTCTCGCGTTTGTATATCACACGTGCATCCAGGTAGAACACGCCGTCAATCACGGCCATGAAATAAGAACGTTTTAACACGTTTTGTTGAAACCTTTACTCATACAGGTTAACACAATCTACTTACTGACGTATTTATAGGCAAAGTCTGCAGCTGGGTCGTATGGACACTTGTAGCGGCCGCGGTCACCAGTGGTCGGCATTGCTAATATTCTGTCTAGCCGGTTCTACAACGTTCCCGCTCCTCAGCGTTAATACACTGCTAAATAAGCCAATCAATCGATCAATTAAAAAATAACCACTTGCAAAAATGATCAGTGGTGTACAATAGCGGTATATTCCTAAAAGCTAAGATAAAACTTAAAGATTCATACTCATAAATAAACTAAATTAGAGATAAAATTCTTGCTCAATTTATCGGTCAAAGTTAACTTAATAAACCTACTAGCGGAGCTACAAAGTTATTAGTAAATTGTCCGAGTCAAGTTCGAGTACGATTTTCTGAATAGCCAAGTCTTGGGGTGTTGACAGAGGATCACTCTAAAAACAGGTGTTAACGTGTCTTCTGGCAGAGTGTTTGAGACACGAAGTCCATCAGCAACCGTAAAGGCTTACCGACTGTTAAAAGCATGACGTTGCAAGAAACCTAGCACGAAAAGAAGTTTTATTTTTATATTTAACGCCGATTTTTTGGCTGGTTGGGGCGGTGGTATGTCTGCTTGCTGCAAACCGCGGATCCACTATTGTTCGCTGACGGATGGCCGTATCATTAGCTCACGCCAATCAGTTGCCACTTCCGAGATTGTAAAACGCTCCTATTCACGAGTCCGTCTCGTGTAAAAAGCACTATAGCAAGTACTGGACCCTTACATTTGCATCTGTTTCACCTTTATTAGGTACGGCGGTGCCGGTTACGCACTACAAAACAATTGGCGGATCTTATTTTTTGTAGTTAGAACAATTAAGGTTTCCGATAAATTTTTTGACCAAAGTACATCATGCTCCAAGTTTAGCAAAGACCGAAAAACGGCGTCTTGTTAACCGGCGAACTTCGATATGCTAACATGAGAATTCTGTAACGATCGGGAAAATTAAGCAACTTTAAGCAATAAAGCTCAGTAATAGGTTGCGTTTCTATACAGGTTTATAGCCACTATTAATCTACTTGAGTTTTAGCCCTGTCCACGTTATTCTCGTGTCTCTACTGGTATTTTTTGCCAATATTTTCAAAAGCCCATTTCACATTAAAAAGGCATCTTAAGATCTGTCTTACGTTAAGATAGAACTCCTGCGGGTTATTGGCTCCGGTTGCACAGACGTAAATTTCATCACTTTCGACCACTCGATATATCGTTCTCACGTGATTGCGACAGCGCATCATCTGACATCAACCAACGACAATATTTGCAACAACTTTCAACGATTCACCCGTTTCGTATTTCGCCATTAATTTATTTGTCGTGTAAAATTTCGGTAGTTTAAGCTTACCGTCAACCATACAACAAACCTGAGAAAATAACAGTCTATTAATGCGTTTGAAAAATTGTAAGAAAAAAACCATTTGCAGACGTCTATAAAAAAAATTCCTTAAATATTTAGGCGCGCATGCTACTCTTCAAACCATGCTAATTATTTGCCACGCACATAACTTTTGTTTAATCAAACAATCATTCAAAAAATTTTAAGCGTCGTAAGTAATGACAACTACTGCCAAGTCTACTGCAAACAGTAAAATAGAGTTCTCCATCCCAAGAAACAGTCAGCAGTAGTAACCGCAAAATACAGTAGGTCTATTTAGACAAATAACGCCAGCACTGTGCAATACAAGTCCAGAAAAATGTTGTAAATAACGCGAGTCTTGGGGGTGATTTCATTCGATACTATGTTGTATGCAAACCATAACGGCATATAGTTTGTGCGAGAACAGCACGAATTCGACGAAATTATAACTCGAATAATAACCTTGTTCTGTAGTGGGTGTTGCTGCATGCATATTTGCCTGCTTCTACCGAAAATGTCAGAAAACCGGTCGCTTGCCGTAAGATTCACAGACTGAACGTACTGCAAATTAAACACAGCCAAAGCTCTTCCCCATGTTGTAATAATCGTTTATTAACGTTGTTTTTTTTCACAATGTTTTTTTACAGAAAACGCGTTTCTGCCGTTTTTTCTCTATTTTTGCAACATTTCTCTTTATTTTTGTTAGTGTTTTCATTATTTTTAGTAAAACGATATACTCTCGGTATAAAATTATGGTTATCTAAAATATTTTACACAAAAACTAAATTGGCGTTAATGTATAGACTTTGTATCTAAATTTAGTGATTTATGTATGCTGGCAAAAGTTGACGGATATGAATAAAACTGTACGAAACTTTATTGATTTAGTCAATAACATACTTCAAGTAGAATGCATGTTTTTATTTAACGTTTACAAATGTTTAAGGAAACGAGCGTTTTTAACTTTTTAAAAGTTTTTTAGCGTTTCTTACGTGTGTGCTTTGCGTTTCTTCAAAACACTTTACATTGTATCTAACGGTAAAAACTTCGTGTTTAAGACTTTTAGGAATACATAATTTCAAAGTTTCAACGAACGTTGACGTCGTTAAAATACTTACTGCACAGACGTCTAAAACTTAAAAAAACAAATATGACAGTGTATAACAAACGCTTAATGAATTTCTAGCTAATATTTTAATGAAATTCGGCACGAAAAAACAAAAAATGTATGTAATTAGTCATCTTTAGTCATATTCTCTGATCAGACTTCCCAATCGCTAAAAATTATCTCCACAGCGAACTAAAGCTAGAAATTCTTCTGTACGAAAGCAAGCGTTTTTCTTTACACTTTTACTTCTAGGAGTAGGACGGTAAACATTTCAATTTTTCCTCAGTCGCAAGGCTCAATCACTTCATTCAGTTTATTCTGAGCCAATAAAATCGAAGCATTTCCAAACGCAAAAAGATTTGCAAAATACGCGTAGGCGCAATATTGACATGCAGCCATACCGTATTTGTAATATCTACTACATGATAATTACCGTACACGGGATATGGTAATTATTACCTCCGCCAAAGAGGTTATGTTTTTTGCCGGTTTTTGTCTGTCTGTCTGTCTGTCTGTGTGTCAGCAAGATAACTCAAAAAGTTATAAACGGATCTTTTTGAAATTTTGAGTGCATGTCGGGAATGGCAAAAACTACCAGGATTTCAATTTTGGGGGTGATCCGGAAAGAATCCTCGATTCTGGATCACTTTGAAATTTTCGTTACCATTGCTTTCAATGGGGCATAGGGGAAACCGCTGCAAAACCGAAAATGGTGCTGCCACACAGCGAACAACATTGCCTTGGCGGAGGTGTGCGGGCTCTGACTGCTTTCTAGTTGTGTAATAAATTTCGCAAATACAGTATAATTGGATACGCCTACGCATTTATTTAGAAATCGTTCTGCATACTTTTTGCAATCATTTTTTTCGTGTTTCTAATCCAACAATTTATACTGACGTAATGTTGTTTAGCTAAACAACACTAGGCATCTTGGTATTTTAATTCGTTAAGGCGCTATGGAAATTGTATCACGGCGGATGCGGTAGCAACAAGTTGTTGTATAAGTGATGTGCCAGTGCCAAGTCATTATTATTAACAGCTGATAATATAATATTCAGTTTTATCAGACTATAGACGTTACTATAAGCTACAGTTACAAGTAACAGACTAAAAGCATCTTACACCAACGCTGATGTCCTTGGCATTTAATTGGTACACGTAGTCGCTGCAATACATCAGCAAAATAATAATCTTAACCAGGGTTAATAAAAGTGCTAGTTGACAGCAGGGGGAGGCTATAAATATACATTAATTGCCTCGTCGGTCATTGTATTAGTACTAAAACTGACAGAAGGCCACGAACTGACAAAATCAATGCAGAGAACTCGTCCCGGACTTTGTCGCAAAGTCGGCGTAATGGAATTTGGGCTTTTTACAAAGCGAACAAAACGAACTAAACTGAACAGAACCAAATTTCCCAAAGTCCATAAGATTGCGAATCGATTCGGTTTCGTTTATTTCTATCGCTTTGTGTACGCTTAAATGCTCCGTTAGCATCACTCAAAGTCGCGTTACGTAACGAGACGCGACTTCCATTATCTACATATATCTTGGCGGTTTTTTCAGGTACAGTATACACTGTGCCTCAAAAACGTTTCACTTTTATTTTTAAACGCCTTTGTGAAACGTTGTCCGATTAAGCTCACCTTAATACTGTTGCTACACTACCTTGTGAAATGTCGTATAGTTTGGCCGCTTACAACAAAGAATTCATACTGAGTAGCGTACGCGTCGGCTCAAAAATGATTAACTGAATATAGCGACGAACGCGACTGGCAGTTGCTGTCTCTCAAAAAGTCACACATGTCAAATCACATCATCTTTATTACTGCATGTGCTCAAAATGTCTTTCTCAAGCACGAACGCAAGCGCGTAGACGCTGACGCGACTCGCCAACAGCACTGGCGTAGCCATGGAGCACTGGGGGTACGTGCCCCCTAGGAGCCTATTCAGTCACTAAAAATAGTGCCAAAATGCACAAAAAACACGCCATTTTTACTCAAAAATTCTAAAATTTTCTGGGGTGGAGGCACAGCACCCTGACCAAACCTCTTCTTTATGGGAAGGAGACACCCCTTCCCATATTTCAGCCCTCAGGTGCCCCCAATACAACAGTACTAGATTCTGGCTATACGCCACTGGCCAAAAGTGCGTTCAATAACCACGTGCCTCAGAGCGGCCACTCGCTGTTGATGCGTTGTTTCAATTTGTCAACGTACGATCTTTAAATAGATGCAATTAATGTTAAGTAATCAAGTAACAAGTTTCAATGATTTTGTTATTTAGATATTTTTTTTAAGCCGACACGTGCTATCAAGTAAAGCGGATACCCACATCCTCATATATACACATCTTAACATTCTTAAATGCTGCAAACACCCTTTACCTACTTCTATGCGTCATCTAAAACATCTTTACTTTTCCTTCTACTAAGTTACTAACACACCGAGCGCGTTCGAGGTCATTATAGTTAATGCGCTATATAAATTGCTTATTTACTTACTCACGTCCGATAAAAACAGCATTTTTGCCATTTACCCTTTCACTCGGCGGAGATAATAAACACACAAATTAATATCAAGTCATACTACGTATTCAATGGATCGCAAAAGACTCATAGGGTGTTTACACGATCCAGCAAACGTCCAGCAAACTTCCAGCAAATGTATTCAACATACACGTGCTAATTGCTGGGCGTTTGCTGGATCGTGTAAACACCCTATTAAAGAGGCCCGATTGTGTACTGTATACTTACACGGCTCCAAGGAACAGAATGTTTGCGTTTTGTGAGTCGACAATCAGCGTGTGATAATAATCTGTCCTTCTCAAGCTGAATACGTGTCTTGTACCGGCCGGAAAATCTACAGACAACGAACCAACCGAATTCATAACAATGACGTGTATGCTGACCAAATCCGTTCAATCCATATGTCTGATTTCAGATATCTTCTTTAAAATAATTCGTTTATTAATTCACGTATAGGCCTATACTAGTCACAGCACCAACGCACCAACCTTACAAACATTATCAAAACACGATTCATTTTTGACGTGCTACAGCTATGTTGTAGACCGTCTATGGCACAAAGTGTCATATGTCTGTCTGTCGTCTGTCACGGATGTATTGTAGCTAAACGGTAAGTCGTAAAAGATCGGCCGTGGTACCATCGGATGGGGCACTGACGACTTCCTACAAGCTGTCGATAGAAACCATGTTTTTATCTGCAGCGGTTTGGCCACAATTTTCAATAAAACTAGCCATATCTGGAAAACGGTAACAGATAAAACCACGGTTACTATAAATCGGTCATAAAAAGTGTCATACACCTTTTCAGATGAGATAAAAATCATTGAACTTGGATGACTTTGAAGGTCAGTACTGCAATAAGAACTGTATAGGCTGTAGCGCGTCGTCTCCAGAGACAGCTGGGCTTTCTTGTTTTAAATGTCAAAATGTGACAAAAAATGCAACAAAATGTAGAGCATGTCATTAAAACTTAGTACATCTAGTCATCTACACATTTCACTGCTTCGTTGGCGCTCATCGAGCTATAGCTTCGCAAATGTTTGCAATATCGCACCGTTTAAACGACAAGATTGCCAGCTCATCAAACAAGCTCGTCAAGCGTTCGACGAGCTGGCTTGATGAGCGCTCGTGGTGCGTACATTGAGTTAAAATTACAAAGTTTGTACTGCTAGTACAGCGTACTCGTCGCGCGCTCGTCCAGCCTGCTTTGTCGTGTAAACCGGGTATCAGTTTGCATGCAACGCAAAAAGCTTAAGCAGAGCTAGCATTTTCAAAACCAAAGCAAAGGGCAAAGTTGCGATTTTTTTGTTATCGAGGACAGTCCTCGAAGACCGCATACATGCTGTTAAGCCCAAACTACAAACAGGCGTAAAAACGGTCCATGCAAAATGACGTAACTGAACTGAACGGAACTGAACTGACAAGGTTTAGTTTTTGACGAACTGATCAAGGCGAACAGGGTGAACCCATTGGTCATTGGTTGACGCGTACGCGACTATAGCCACGTATCACCGACGCCGTTAGACGGTGGATACTGTAAGTAAGTAAGTAAGTAAGTAAATAATTTATAAAGCGCCAGTCTCAGAAAGAATCAGGGCGCATATGATGATGGACGCTAGGTGGCAGAAAAGGCTGACTGAAAGTAGTGGGTCTTTAAGTGACATCTGAATGTAGCCAAGGTTTGACATTGACGAATTTGAGGAGTTAAGGAGTTCCAAATTCTCGGAGCAGAGACGCGAAAGGAACGAGAACCAAAGGATAAGTTATGCCTGGGAATTGCAAGTAACTGACTGGTAGAAGAGCGCGTGGACACTGAGGATTTATGATATTGCAGAAGATCAGTAAGGTGAGGCGGATGGCCAGTGTGCAGTGCCTTATAAGTAATGCATTACTGCTTACCCACTGGTCAGTTCGTCAAAAACTAATACCGCGTTTACACGATCGAGCAAACATCGAGCAAACGTGAGCAATTATACGATAATTATTAGGCCTAATTATTATTCGTATACGTTAGCTGGACGAGCCAGCTTCATCGTGTAAACGGGGTATAAACCATGTCAGTTTAGTTCGGATACGTTGCTCTGTACGCGATAAGACGTTAGGTCTTACCATTAGAGGTTTTACGATAACGCACTACATAAATGTACATTTGACATTGACATTGACATTGACCTATGAATGTCGGCGGCGTAGAAACAGCAGCAGCAGTGTACTGTTGTAAACGACAGAGTAGCAACGTCAGTAGAAAGACGAAACTTAGAAATCGTGACATCGACCTCATCTCAACAACCGTTCCCATCATGCACTTGACACACGCAACACCGACACGACCAGCCGCGCCTCGTCACTGACAACCAAACTCCACCACTTCACGCGCGGCGGATTCGTCGCCGACTACTTGGACGACAAGTCGCTCAACAAGTTGACAGCTGTAGCAACTGCTCTGTGAACGAGCGACATCCATGTCCAGCTGCTGATAGCGGAAATGACGTCATCGTTATTCGCAGATGGTGCACGGTCTCGCGGTGTTGATTTTACAATCTATAATAATTAGTACTGATGATGATGATGATGATGATGCAAATTTCTCGTCGATGGTGCTGATCTCACGAACCCAGTAGGCCTATAAGTAGAATATCGATCAGGGTATCAGACAATTATAAGCCACAACACTCCCGATGTATTCCCAAACCAAGCAGAACCCGGAAACAATTGGCAAATCGTCGCCGCTGAGGTGTATTTCACTGATTCCGCGCGAAAATTAACACAATGCTGCTTGCCGATGCTATTCGCTGCAGAGCTCTAATTACTGTCAGCACACCTGCCTCTAAAACAAGCACACACATAGTAAGCTATATAGGTACACCTGTATGTAGTCACTGCTAATTACAGCCGATCTTATGCATCCCTGGAAGGCGACGGTTTCGTGTCGCAGTTAACGCGCTCGTTTTAGTTAATGCCGCTGCTGTACTATAATTGGACGGATGACAGAAAACCACATCGGCCAATCGCCCAGGTCAACTCAGCCTTCTATTCTTCAGGCGTAGGTAAATCGAGTAGCGGCCTGCCTGGCTGACTGTCATGAAGGGGGTTTGCCTTTCTCCCCACACACATATCAAACGTCAGTTTCATTATAATTCCGCACGAATTCTCGATAGGCCTACAACCTGCAATGCGTGCACACAGACTGCAAAACATCGTGATGTAAGCCTGATTTAATTCTAACATAAATTATAGCCAATAGTCGCGAAAGACCGGTCGCGTGTGATCAGTTTCCTGGTTCAAAATGGCGTATAAAATTGCAGAAATAGGTCTTCCCGACGGTGTTAGACTGAAAATACACCACGGTAGCAAGCCAATTCATACAGATCCAAACAGCTATTCTAACGGTATTGCGAGTATGTTCCTCAACAGTTAGAAAGTATAACAATCGACAGTGAATAGAACTGTACAGCGGTACTGCGTGTGTCAAATATAGTGCACTGCAACATAAAGACGCCATTGCCCAATGCCCCGTGGCAAAACATGGGCTAATATCATCCTTGTCACGTAGGCCCAGAAAGTTGGCGGCTTCTGTCGTACTGACAGGACTACGTTATGTTATTGGTAAGAGATGACGTAGTTTAACATTGAGCAGACCCAACTAATTAACTCAGGCAGCAACTCGGCAGCTATCGCTATATTGTCAGTCGCTACCGTGACGTGGAAGCGAACACAGTCGCTTCACATTTGTGTAGAATAAAGCAGAATCTAATCAGAATTGTATACAGTATTGAGTGTGTCTTCCCCTTAACTTTCCTCGGCCCGCTACCGCGGAGCTAATTAGCCCCCGCAGACAACAGAGCTAATAGTACAGTGCATGCTTGCAGGCCTAATATATAGCTACAGCTAGCTGCCTAAAATAGGGACTAAAGAGACAGGCCGTCACTCTGCATGGCATCGTGACATTAGCTAAAGTGCGACGCACTAGCCTCGTATATCCGTGATCTGGCAGTGTAAATTAGTGTCTCGCTGAGAGCTAAGGAAACAGAGATCAGCACTGCCCTGCATGGCTCAGAAAATCACGCTACGTTACTTCCTTTGCGTTTTGGGGTTTCCGCGATGTCGTCGACGCACCTTTATCCATAGCTACGTTTTGCAGCTGGCTTTGCGAAAAGTGCTGATCGTTAGGGTATATGGTGCACATAGTTTATTTCTTTAGGTTATAGTTTTCATTCAAC
>Ga0209671_1007215_pt1 | contig 11505 bp, 8 predicted proteins | sample WorMetHERISLAND2_2_FD_187401 | JGI IMG/M metagenome (GOLD analysis project Ga0209671, IMG submission 187401) | Marine gutless worms symbiont microbial communities from Max Planck institute for Marine Microbiology, Germany - Olavius geniculatus... | ecosystem: Host-associated > Annelida >...
TCCAACCTCAGTCATTGAAGCAAACAGTTTGCCTGTTTTCCGTCGTCGACTCAAGACACATCTGTTTACTGTTGCTTTTGAAAACAGTGGTTAACTGTAACGTAGCCAGCGCCTCTGTATCTTTACAAACGTTTAGTTTTATGGCGCTTTATAAGTTCGTTTTTAACTTTAACTTAAAAACATATATTTAAGACCTCAAAAAATTAAACGCGACTACCTAAAATTGGCTTAGTGAAACCTTCAATAAAATTGCCAATGAGAATGAATTATTTCAATCAGAAAAAATGTCATGAAATTTTCAATCTTTTACCTGTAACGCCGACAGCTCACGCTGGTATTGCGCAGCTTCGTTGGACTGACCGATACGTTCGTCCGTCATTTCACGTGGCTACACGTTGTCTCGTCTTGACAACAATAGTAAGAAAATGTCAACTTTTAAGCTCAAAGTTATCAAAACGTTGTCCTCGTTGCGCAACCACGCGTAGGCTGAAATCTAGATGCTCGTGGTTTCCTCTGCTACTGTATGTAAGTTGACAAAACGCTTGGAAGTTCCATTGTAACAGGATCACGAAACAGCCAACACAACAATTAGCTCTAAATTGTACCTACTTATAGCCACATTGAGCATAGCAGAATATTCAATCGTTTAGCAGATTTAGACGCCTGGCACCTGTTACTACACTGACATCTGCTGGAGCATAAGCTGCCGATCGATGTGCGAAGTTGGAATCGGCTTTAGCCAAAGACCGTGACCCTGATAAATAATATAATAGGCTACTAGCTACTGGCATGGAATAGCATACCGATCTAGTGGGCAGTACGCCAACGCCGGTGTGCTGAGCTTAAAAAGTAAGCTAATTATGAGGTCAGAGATTTTATTTTAGCACAGCCATGTTAAGACTGTCCATGATGCCGACAGCAGGTCCTATAAATGTCTACGACATTCTTCAAGTACCACAATAGATAAGCAACTCTTCGAAAGTGATCAATTCCGCAATAGGCGGCCTGCTGATCGACTTATGCAGCACATACGTGAGCACTGGACAGAGTTTATCAGCGGCTAGAGCCTACCCACCACGAACCCACCAACTAAACTTATTAAACCATCGAAAAATGATTACAATTATTGAAAAATATAACCTAAGTACGAAAGTTGCTCAATAATAACTTACTGAAACTTAATTAAGAAAAAAAAATCACAATCTATATATCGGTACCGTTTACATTTCTACGAAAAAAAGTCTGTTGCGAATGTGACGTCATTGTAATTTATGACGTTACAGCGAGTTAAACAAAACAACTTTGTGTGTTACTGTTAACGCAAAAAGTACAGAATTAGGCTCGTTGTTCTACGAAAATTCTCCAGTCTGTAGCCAGATTTTCTATTTAAGCCATAGACTAGGCAAGAGCAACTACCAGGCTATCATATATTAGGCGGATTTAGGCCTATCATCTGGGAAGAACTGCTCAGAAATGTCAACTCTTCGCCCAGAAATCGTTTAATCATAATCACCATTCCAAGAGCATGCAGATCATAACACTACGCAGACTACGCCAGTTAGCCTAACGTCAACTACATACAAGCGAACTGCAACAAACTGCATTGCATAGCAAGAGCAGAGCTACGGTATCATATGCAAAATAATGTGCTCACACTTGGTCCCATCGAGTTACGTCAAAAATACGTCTCTTCCACGCAGCGGCACTTTCAACAAGTAAATACGACACGTTGCAAAACTAATAAGTGACAAGTGAACTAGTTATAAGTTAGCCGTAAATTACAATGAAATCATCTTAAATCAATACATTTAAAATCAGTTTTACAGTAACGAATGTGTTAATAATAATAGTAATAATAATAAATCAAATAAGCATATTTATTCGCCACAAAGGCAAATGTACAAATAAACAAAGAAAAAACTACAAACTAAAATTAATTAATTCAATGCCTTCTGATAAATTATAACTTATACACAATAGCAACCACCACCATGACGAAGAACTACCACACCACATACTACAAAGCTGGGTCCTGCTTTGATCAGTATTAACTTGTAGCAAAAACTACCAGCTTATGAAATTTTGTCAAATGCACATCAACAACTGTCCATAGAAACTAAAATAATAAACAAATAATTAACAGGCAATAACACTATCTTCAGTTAGCAATCAGAGAGAGTAATGCAAGGCATTATGCGTTAAATTAGAGTTCTTTCTTGGGTTGTCAGCTAACCTAACCCGGTGTACTGGTAATTCCTGAAAAACTGGGTGGTAGAACAGAAAGTAGCAGTTGTTAAAAACTGAGCACTTATTAAGATCTTTAGATAAGATCAAAGGTTGAAAACGATCGCTGTGATACACATCAGAAAAAAACAAGACAAGTCAATGAACTGAGAAGAAAGATCCTACCAACTTCCTCATGTCTATGACAAACTGTTTGCTGCAGTGGCATTTGGCGGTGAACAGAAATTGTTTAGTAGAAGACTGCTGAAGGCAGCAGCGGATACCAAAACGTCAACAAATTACGAAATATTTGTTGTACTCTGATGAATTTTTTTCGATTTATCAACACAACAGCATAACATAAAATGTTACAAGAAATTCGAGCTAATGCTCATGAAACGCGCAAAAGCCTACAGCAGTTGCTGTTTGCAAACTGTCAGTCTATCTCCAGACATTTTGTCGTGACTTTTACAGGGGTACTGCTTTTTGATGCCCTCGTGCACAGGTTTCCTTGAACCTAGAAAATCGAGACTTGGACCATCGAAATGTACGTGCAATGCTGAAAATTTCATACACAGCTTGTCCATGTCTATCTCAATTGATTTCGACGCAATTCGCTCTTGAAATGTGTCTAGTAGCCCAAAATCGCCAAAAAAATTCATAAAAACCCCTATTTTAGCATTCAAGGTCATCCAAGATCATTGAATTTGGTGACAATCGAGAGCTAGTGTATGACTTCCTATTAGTGATTAATAGTAACCTAGGCCCTATCTCGCACCGTTATTGAGATAGAGCGACTTATTGGCTGAAAATCACAAATTTTTCTCACCCCCCTTTCATTTTTCGCCCTCGTTTGGGGTGACCCCTTCGAATTTATGGAAAACCTTTATGGTTCCTGAAACTAGAGTCCTCCAGGAAGCCAACGGTGAAGATTTGATGATCTTAGCCTACACCGTTTTTGACTGATCCACCCATGTGACAGATAGACAGACAGACAGAATTGCGATGGCTAAGATGCACTGAAAGCAGTAGCTGCTTTCGCACGTAATAAAATGACATAGCAAAATATCATGTCATCTACGTGACAGCAATTCAGCCACAATCTGCAGACTGAATGCAAGCACAATAACAACTTGACAAGCAAAACACATGTGAATACACTCAGTGACAGTTTAAAATATCGAATGTGACTAAATAGTCAATCAAGTGAAACTGCTTTTCTGACAAAACTGTGCTTCAAGGTTAACAGCAATAGTCAATCACTGAGCAATCATCTTTAAGACACTATAATAAGGCAGAACGGTGGTCTATAAAATTCTACAATACGACAGGCCACCAAACATCAGTGCCAGTTGCACGTAATGTTTGCAATCCCAGGATCCCAAATTCTGGAATTCCGGCTGTTTTCACCAATCCTGAATCCCGGAAATGGTGATATCCCAATCCCAGGATTTTTGGATTTAAAAAAACTTGTTAAAATAGTACTTTTTCTAGTGTTAAGTGATGCAAATATCAATTGTAGCAGACAAATGAAATTTAATATTCATGCATAAGTTGCATTTTCACAGTCAGTCACTTGATCCTACAGTTTTGATATACCTTCTGTAGCGACCCACTATGTCCAATGCAGGAAATAAGTCTGTATGCCTAATCCCAAAAATATGATCCCAGGATTACAAATTTCCCAATCCCAGAGTGAGTGAGTAAATGAGTAGGGTTTTACATCCCATGTGACACAGTATAAGTCATTTTCGGGACGGCCTTTCCAGGCAAAATGCACGTACACATAATATTGAAACAAAAACTTTAACCTTTACACAAAGTTTAACCTTTATGAGACACAAAACCTAAAAACACCCTAAATGTAAATTTGTAATAACTGCCAATCCAAAGTGTGCATATGTAACTAACAATAATGGCAGTTCTAATAATTTTCCCTCTTATGCTCCATACAGCCATCAATGTCAGAATGCTGTCTATTCGGGATTCCGGAATTGAGAATTCAATCCTGAAATTGCAATCACTAGTCGCACGTTGCAATAAAACCAATAAAATATTTTGCCATGATACTGAAGAAGAACGGCAAAGCACAAGACCGTTAGAACATGACACAGCGCTCAATGCTTCTGCTCACTGTTACCCTGAGCTACTGACCGCAAAACATAATAAGCTCATCTTTGTCAAGATGCACTACAGACAAAATTCTGTTGAAAACCGACCAGTGCATAGAATAATGCCATGAAAGCAACATCAAGAAAAGTCAAACTGATGAAAAACAATGTCACTGGCATCAGCTACCAGTGGTCGGTAGGCACCGCCTCCTCAAGGCAGTTGGCAGAAGCACAAAAGCAGTTTAATATTGAGCCCAGTTAAACAATGAATGGTACATAGAAAGTACAGACGTAGAAGACGAACAATAGAGTTCTTAATGAGACAGCAGCATATTGTATATAAAATAATAAAAACAACAGAAAGTCCATCATGTGGTTGGACTGACCAAAAAATAAAGAAAATCACCAACCCCCCCCCAAAAAAAATTAAACCTGGCCTATCTTTGATTAAATTTCACCAGACACGTTTTAATTTAGATGATAATTGAAATACATTACATTACTTTATTATACAGTTAAATTAGCAGTATTAATTATGCAACAGGCATGACAGCTGACAGCAGTATTCTCTTAGAAAAGCTGAAGACCATCAGCACACAGAGTAATTATACCACATATGAAAAGTGTAGAAAAAAAACAATATGGCAATTATAGCACTAAATTAGCACAGTAAGCAATGGTGAATAAAACAATGTACACTGTAGGTATATTTATATTAGCCAGTAACACAAAAAACCGTAACTCAAACATAAATACATGGGCCATATATGAGTGGTATTAATGTACTTGCATAAATGGATAACTGATGATAAGTCGAATATTAACTACTGCCAAAGAGAAAAAAAGATAAATAAGATGAGGAAAAATTCATACTATCAAAGAAATGTACAAAAGAAAAACGAAATGCAAAAAACATAGGTCTTTACTGTAAAAAACCTACCACATCAGTTGATTTCTTATGAGCTGTAATCAACACTTCAACTACAAGTGACACTAAAAGAAGAAACCAAGTGCGTAAAACCTCAATAACATATTAAGCAAAGACAGGAAAAAGCACATAAATGAAACACGCACCAGTAATTAATACAGAAATTATAATGTCAAGAAAATCTACACTAGTTGCAAATGAAAAAGTGAAAATGATTAGTCGCCGTTTCAACTGTGTAACTATCTACGCACAAAATAACAAGCTGCAAGTGAATGGACAACATCGGATGTCTATTCAGAGTTGACAGGCCGAGCAAACCAGAACATGAGTGAGCCTGAGACTAATATTCACAGTGGATTGTAGTTTCACAGTGGATCGGCTGACGGAATCCAGGACACAGGTCCTGACTGATCACGGATCACATCCTTCACACTGGAATAAACTTCATCAGCCGTCTCACCCATTACCACAGCTGCACACGCAATCACAACGGCATAAAATACTTTGTAAAGAAATGTAAAAAATACAAGTAACACACAAGCCTTAATACACATATCAGAAGTCTCGTGCTTTTAAACACATGCCTTTCTTTTTGAGCTGTCAGCCATCATATTTAGATGTGGAATTAATAAGAATGTAAACAAATGCAGTTTAGGCAATAACTAGTTGCTTGACTAACTTGGATATCGGGACCAAGATAATACACCAAGAAAAAATAAACAAAGCACTATAAAATAAAAAAATATATATTAAAATGTTTTTTAAAAATGAAACAGCATGTTCGTAAAAGACAGAAACGCTGACACATATAGCTGATGAATGTGAAACAATCATCTTTTCTAAATTTCAAGTCACCGCTGACCTGAATCAGTTTTACCCAATTGCTGCAATAGCTTATATCAAAAAAGTGTCATCAGAAGCTACAGCTCTAAAGCGCCGCACAAATCCACACTATTATAATAATTGTTACTACTGCTAGTTGATTGATACACAAACTTTACATTCGTGAAGAAGAAGTGGTTGAGAAACACCTGTGAAATATTCCGCAAACTCCTGCTCTAATTTGACAGCTTGATCATACAGCTTCTGAGCCTGATCAGCCGACAAGCGTTTGTTCCACTCCCTACACAAATTACATGTCGTCAATTACAGTACAGTGAAATAGATATTTTCTGTCATCAAACACTACAATGTTTGGCAAAGGACAAACAGAGACGAAATGTACATCTTACAAACTACGTTAAATTTGCGTCACACTGAAGATTTAAAAAAATATGAGGGATTTCACCATTCCACGGCGCCATAAAATCAGCAGCAGCAGAACTTAGCTAAAACTGCATCACATTAAAGAAAGTGACAGACAACCACGGCTGCAGCATTTGCAGCACTTACAAACACCAAATTTTATTAGAAGTGTTTAGTTTGAACTGAAGCTTAAACACGTTAAATTTGCCAGTGATGATTAAGAGGCACAAAAGCAGAGCAAAGAGGAGACTCCAGTAATTTATTTTATTTCAAATGCAGGAAAACTCCATGCTAAATTGAAAAACCATGTCATAAAAAATAAAAGCAAAATATCAAAACAAAACTCAATACAACAGATGCTCCAAATAGCATGATGAGTTGATTGATTTACTGTGTCAAACTAATAATGGTTCAATACATCAAAACTGCAAAATTTCAGTGCAAGTCAACTCATGTCATAAATTGCAGCAAAGTATGCCATTAAAAGCCATAATGAAAACTTACTGCTGCAACACAATGCACACTTTACAAAGCATTTTACCACTTTGCCTAATCATGGAAATTATACATGGTTTTTAATTTTAAAAATGGCACCCTTTTTCTTTCTTTATTAATTCACTCAAATGATAATCAATTTATATGAAATTTTTACCAGATGTAGCTGAAAAAATATTTATTCAAAATATTTTGACACAATATGGCTGATAGTTAAATATTCTTTGCTAGTTGTGATGTAATGCTGACGTCATAATGTGCTGTGAGTACAAACTTGCTTGTCGTGACTAGTGCTGACAGTTGCTGAACAGCTGCCCTGCTTCAATGGTGAGCTTGCCCAAAATGATCACTTTCAAACACTTGTGGGGATAGCTTGACTTTTGCACCTTCCAACAGGACAGAGCAAAAGCACTCACTGCTTGTGAGATGGTTGAGTTTTTGGTTCGCTAACCTGATTTCATACCCCCATGATGCTTAGTGAACATTTTTCATTAGTGAACCAGATAAAGTTCATCATCGAAGCAGGGTAGCAACTGACACCCACAGTTGAAACAAGCAAGCTTGAACTCATGACACATTATGACGTCAGCATTACATCATGACTAACAAAGAATATTTAACTATCAGCCACAATTTGTTGAAATATTTAAATAAGTATTTCTTGAGCTACAGCTGGTGAAAATTTCATGTGAATTGATCACCATTTGACTGAGTTATACAAAAAAGGGTGCCTTTTTTAATGAAACACCGTGTATACATATCACTAATCAAGCATATACATATCACTAATCAAGCACTACAAAATGATAAATGCTGGAACTTAAATTCAGACAAAAATCAGTATCAGTAAAGTAAAACAAATACATCACAAGATACACACATGATTGCATCGATAGATCTGGGTCGAATAAAGATAGATATTGGATAAATTTCAGCAGCATGCAGTCTCCGAATGGCATTTCCACCAACATCCAGAATGCAATGTTTTCCCTATAGCACAGCAAACATGTACAAACGTAAATTGAAACACAGACAAAGCCCTTCATCAAAACAATAGCATCAGTGTGTTTAAAGATGACCAAAATTGTGTGATGGCACCAGAAACAGCCTAACTGAACAAAAACCAATGCCAGCAGCAAAAACAGCAGCAGCAATAAGCAGTGTAATGCTTGCCAGCAATGGTGGTTCTGCTTCTAGACCACAAGAATTTGAAGCATCAGCCATTCAGGTTTCAGAGTTTACAGAATAAACAAATGATCGATGTGCAGTTTTATTGTCTCCGCCAACGTGAATGTAGTGAACACTGGTGGTGATAATGTGATTGCTTTTTCTGTCTGTGTACATCAGTGACTCAGCAGGCATGACGTTGTTGCTATTGTGACATCAGGCCAAAACAACTGCAGTGGCGCCTTGGCGTGACGTCACAAGGGGTCAGCCTATTAAGCCATGTCATTTATACTTAGGGGGCCTACCCTTGACCGACCCCTGTTGCCATATAACACGAAATTGGCTATAACTCATCTTGCACAAGAAATATATCCAAGATCTTTGCATTTAACAAGGGGCTTTGGGGGATGGGCTACCAAATGAGGCCACAGCTGCCAGACTACTTACGTTTGCAAAGTTTGGACAAAAATTAACAAAAGTGGTAGGTCTAGTAGTAGTAGTAGCATAGTCGTAGTACCTTCTAGTTTTTGTATCAACTAATGCAAGCAAAATGTACTCTTGCCAGTTTCTGTCAGCCCACAAACCTCCTTAGCTGGTAGAGAGGGTGTTGCCCCCGGTCCAAAAACCCCACCACCGCCTTGCCTCTTCAGATCTTGATGCCACAACTCAACATTAGCCTACTTACTCTTCGGATCCTTAAACTATCACCATGTGCAAGCACTTGCCTGTTTAGCCAAATCGACCACTGCTGCCACGCTTGTGCCATACAGATTGCCGTTGTATTGTCCAGCCTCAATGAACATGTGATTCTGAATGTCACGTTCCATCTGTTCGCGTGATGTAACAAAATGATAGTCACGGCCGTCAACTTCATAATCACGCTTCGGTCGCGTCGTGTCTGCAACAAGAGGTTCACACACAAACTACCAGCATAGCATTCGGAGTCACTTGAAACAAGTACATAGTCAAAAACTACTGGTTGATCCAAAAATTCAATCTGTGCCATGTGACAGAAAAACATCTAACAATGCTTCTTCCATTTTATTCATCATTTATGGCATGATCGTGGAAAAATGCACATGTATGCATGCACAGATGGACGAGCACGTTCGAGGTTTTTACAGTTAACGCACTAGATAAACTGCATACTTACTAGCTTACTTACATAAACATAATGCCAATGGATCCGTCTAGTGGCTGAGACACAAAAAAAGCAATTTAAAATAGCCTCAGATTTAATGAGTCAAAAATGGTATAACTATTTACTTATGACTACAACTCAATCCAACCTTGGAATATAGTCGCAATTTTATCTAAATGTTCTCTGCTAAATGAGACAAACAGGTCTGCAATCTAGTTTTTGTAGGTATGAATTATAAGGGTACTAACAATGCAAAAAAGCACAACGTGGCAAATTGGTACAAGAATGCTGCATGCTCTTAGACTTTGATAGCAGACCAGACATTTGCCTGAAATACATTTCAACTGTTTAGAAGTAACTGTAAACACAGAAGTGATGAACGCACGTGGAATGCAGCTGCTGAATTTGTCCGGGTATTCAGCAATCAGATCGTCATTGACACGGTCCTTGAGAGGCCCAAGTACGATCACTGGTCGAGTGTATTGCACTGACACACCAAACATACCGCATCAATCACTATCCATAACTTCAATTCCATTCAAAATGCAGACAACATTATTCAGAGCTAATATCTAAGGAAAGGGGGAGTCCACAAAAAGTATTTAATCTCGTCATTACATTATAAAGAAACAAAATGACATTAGTGTAATAATGGATATGTATGTTTTCAAAACATCTGTGAGCCAATTAAATGTAAATTTATCCACCACAACTGTGCACAAAGTGCATCGGAATTCTGAAGTGAACGTGCTTTTTCAACCAGCAAAAGATCATAGTTACAGTACATCCTAAATGTGTTAACCTAGTGCTTTTCACAGCAAAGTGGCTGTATGCACAATCAATAAAATCAGGATGAATGGTCCTGTGGCATCCTTGTCAAAATATTATTAAAATAACTTGAGTCAAAGTAAAATGACAAAACCAAATGAGTTTATTGTTTGGAAGCAGTGTATAAATATGGGTAAAATACATAATGTACATTATTTTCTGGTACTTATGTACTGCAAATTACTAAAATCTTCAGCAGTATATTCACGCAACAGAACAGACTTACATTCTTGCTGCATGACTGGCTCATACGAAAGAACAGGCTCATCGGCTGCAAATATAACACAATTTACCTTGCAGAGTAGTAGTGCCTAATAGAAATGTATAATTGTATACATCACACCATTAACCCGAAACTCAGTTAGATATATTGGCAATGTCATCACTGGCAAAATCGTGTCAATCGGCGAGCCACACACTGCTGCTGTTGCTCTATGCCTCAATTGGTCATGAGTTTGGTAACATAAAGCAGTTCAAGGTACAAGTAGAAGCTAATGACGAAACTTCAAACTGTTCCCAACAGTTCACTACAGAAAGCTCTTACCAACGTTTTATCACCAGGCATGTTGACACTCAATTCACTACGCTACCTTGACTTGTGTTTAACGAGACATTTTCTCTCCACTATCGAATCCTCCAAAATCTCAAAGAAAACCTATGAGAATGACCAGGGCGGCATTTACACAGAACTGATGCCCAACCTATTGCATTGGAGCATTAAAGATAATTATAACTAAGAATGAAATGAAACAAAGATAACATAAATCCACAAGAGTCCTGAGGTCTTGAAGCAAAAAATTTCTGAAATGGCCAGTGTAACTAAATCAGTGTAAATGACGTAATGATGCAACATATCATGCACAAACAAAAAACAACATAGTGCAGTCAAGCAACGTTTAAGCATATGCACACACAGACACTGCAAATAAATATGTTGCTATAATACATGCTAATAAATAACATTTAAAAAACATCGGACAAACACATGCATATACTGTACATAAATAACTGATGTAACTGCACATGCAAAACTAATGAACTGCTACAACAGAGTATTGAAAATAACACAACATGCTCATAATCATGTAAGATTTGCAGACAACTTAGACAGTGACGGTAAAAGTAGCAGAACTCGTTGTCTTAAAAGACAATTATCGATGACCACATAATATGCAGAAGAAACTGAGTGGCTGACAGTGTTTAGCAGCACTTGCAACAAAAGAATATTGCCAATAATGGGCTAAAGTTTGCTTAAGATGTCAATTATCAATACAAATTGGAAATACTGTTTGCACATAGTTTGTTTGCAGTATTAATGTCTAAAGTGGCAAACTGACTGCACCATGTATATGTAGCTAGGAGATGCA
>Ga0209671_1007216_pt1 | contig 11505 bp, 4 predicted proteins | sample WorMetHERISLAND2_2_FD_187401 | JGI IMG/M metagenome (GOLD analysis project Ga0209671, IMG submission 187401) | Marine gutless worms symbiont microbial communities from Max Planck institute for Marine Microbiology, Germany - Olavius geniculatus... | ecosystem: Host-associated > Annelida >...
GCAAAAAATAATTGACATTGGGGGCCTGGGCCACTGCCTCAGACATATGTGCCTCCCATAATGATTCGTAGATACATTACATAGTGAACTGATGTAGTTTTTGCTTGTTTAGGCTTACATCCTCATGCAATACTTCCGTGACACAGTGATGATCAACATGTGCATCCATTGCAGGTCAGGCTTTTTGTGCAAAGTCGGTTTGAGTTTCCTGTTTTCACAAAACCAGCTGCCACCGTACATAATGCTGAAAATTAACTGTGCAGCCGGTTTTTGTCATCAGTTCAGCGAAGAGATACGCCCAGACCCGTGTGTAGTGCATTCTAATACCGTCCTGTGTTATTTCCCTAACCACTGGGAATTTTGACACCCGAGTTTTTAAAAGGGTATGCGTGCATCAATATTCAACATTGATACATTATATTTTGTAGTTTCGTTTCGTTCATTAAACTTGAGTTTTTACGCAGTAGCGTCTTAGCCATCGCAATTCTGTACGTCCGTCCGTCCGTCTGTCTCTCCATCCGTCACACGGATGGATCAGTCAAAAACGGTGCTAGCTAGGGTAACCAAATCTTCACCATCTGCTGTCTGGAAGACTCTAGTTTTAGGAACCGTAAAGCTTTTCCATAAATTCGAAGGGGGTCACCCCGAACGAGGGCGCTAAATGAGCGGGGGTGGGCAAAATTTGCGATTTTTGGCCAATAAAACGCTGTATCTCAGTAACGGTGCGAGATAGGGCCTAGGTTACTATTAATCACTAATAGGAAGTCGTACACTGCCTCTCGATTGGCGCCGAATTCAATAACCTTGAATGACCTTGAACGCTAAAATAGGAGGTTTTATGGATTTTTGGCGATTTCGGGCTGCGACATAAGTCTGTATCATTCACAAGGTGGCGCCACGGAACTATCGTTATGCGATCCAGTTAGAGAATTTGGTGTTTGTATATTAACTTAGCATGAGCACCCCAATTTTCAGCTAAACTACTGAACTGGAACTGCTATAAGCTTTCGCGCATCTCGTGAGCATTAGCTCAAATTTCTTGTCATTCTTATTGTCTGTATTTACGATTTTACACGTAAAATTTAGCACCAAGCCATCAGCAAATAACTGCTAGGAAACAAAGCGCACTGGCGGAAAAATAAGGCAATTAAACAGCTGTTTGGTTGGTGAATTAATAGTCACGAAGTGGTATATAAATGGTCTCAGGCGATGATGACGATGCACGATGTAGGCGATATGGAACGAGCTTCCTCAAACGCCAGAGACATGGGCTCCTTCTGGGCTGTTCGGTACTTTCGCGAAAGTCTAGTCGTCCGTATAAAAGAGTGGAAAACACTGAGCATTTTGGATGACTACAAAAGATTTTGCTTAGGACATTTTTTTACTTAGCTGCTGGTTTACAACCAGCATGTTCTAGCAGTTTTTAAAAAAAAAATTTATAGGCTACGTAATTTTATTCTGCCGTTTCGGTAGGCCTAGTGTCGTAGACTTTCTTACAAGCCGACTGCAAGCGTGGAAAGTTTGAAGATTGATGGTTGGGAATTTTAACAAGAAATATTATTAGATTCTGACCAATCTAATGTACTCCTCGCTCGCATCATTTTCTTTTGTATTCTTTTAAGAGCTTTTTCGTTCCTTTCGGTTGGTATTAGAGACCCGGCGTCTAATTGAGACCCGTTTAATATTGTACTAATAATGACTGGCGTTGAGGTCGTTATCGGAAATTGTCTCTCTTAAGTTCATAAAATATTGCCCGATTTTAGGAACTGAGAGGGAAAAAAACTTTCCAATAACGGTCGATGACGCTTGTTGCCATTTGTGTTGCTATACCTCAACGCATGCGTTTATCTGGCACAGTTGTGGAGATATGGCGCCTCAAACATAATGGGGTCACGACCTTGACCTTTTGGGGGTCACGTGACGTCATCGGTCACGTGACCATACGACTCCCGGGGATTGATTTTCAATGGATGGTCCATAGTGACCATGTGTCTGTCTGGCACTGTTATGGGATTATGGTCGTTTGAACTTCTTCCAGGAAGATTCTTCCTGGAACAGAGGTCGGTCGTCGGTCGGTCGGTCCTCAATATTACACTGATTTCATATAAGCTTACTTCTCTTCGCTACGTTAGGAACGTAGCGCGCGAATAGTAAAAATTAGACTTTAGCGTTGAGTCTGCTGAGTTTGCTGCTCCGCGGCTGACAGCTGCTGAGCTCCATTGGCCCCGTCTGGTTGTTTTACAATCAAAACATAATGTGGGCTCTGTCGTCAGATAAGCCCAAATTCCATTACGCCGACTTTCACTGAAACTTCCCCGCGGGGCAAGTCGTGGACACAAATCATGAAAGTCGGCGACGTGATTTGTGTCGCAGACTTTCATGGTTTGTGTTGTAGTCGGCGTAATGGAATTTGGGCTATATTAGACAGAGATGCGGATTCTATGCAACCAGGAAACGATTAAACTTACAAGGGCCCGGCTTTTCGTCCTAATGATGCGCTAGTTACCGTACGCCTACTTCAGCGGCCGTTGAGGGACTGCAGATCAGCTACCTCCAACGTTGTCGCGCATTCTATCGCACGACGTCCGTTAAAGGCATTGCATCGAGCAATAAAGAATACCGCTAAGGTAAGTTTAGGCCTTTTTGTGAAGACTTGCTAAGGAGTCGTCGTCCGTAGACTTAAGGACGTCCACACCGAGGGGATGTGCCACTTACGTTGGCTGGCCAGACACTTTTCATAGCCATCATTTTAAATTTGCGTGCAGTACAACATCAGGTGCACGTAGGAACTAAATACACAAGGATATATGATATAGAGGGCCATTCTGAGAATTTTTCAATGTGTAAAATAAGTGCTTTTTTGACCGACCGTATTTAAGTAACGGTTGAGCTATTGGCATGGTTGTCGTCGTCTGTCTGTCCGTCCGTCGCGGATGTATTGTGGCTAAACGGTGAAAGATAGGGTCTAGGTTGCTATTGATCAGTAATAGGAAGTATCATATTGGCTTTCAAATGACAAAATAATGACCTTAGATGACTTTTAAGGTCACTGACAACCAGTACGGCAGTTATCCTAGCGACAGCTGGGTTTTTTTGTTTATCGTAGAAACTGATGAAGACAAGATAATGTTCATACGAACACGGCGTCTGTCCAATACATTGCGATAGCTTACAGTATATGTCTGTATAAATATAATTAGTGAGCTCTTTAGACTAGTAGAAAAAAAGTCAAAAAGAATTTTAAATTGTACAGCAGCAATGTTACTGTCATCCTTCGCTATTATTATAACTGAACAATTAACTTTGTCAGTCATGAGACCATTCAATTCGTCACCAGCGCTTTACTATAAATGGTCCATCGACACCATGCGTCTATCTTGCACCATTATGGAGATATGGCGCCTCAGAGATAATGGGGTCACGACTTGACCTTTCGGGGTCACGTGACCATTCGACTCCCGGCTGCCGACTTCGTATGGGTGGTCCATTGTCACCATACGTCTATCTTGCACCGTCATGGAGATATGGCGCCTCAAATGTTGGACGCACAGACGTGGACACGGAAAGAATGAAGGAAGAAGGGAAAGAGATAGAGGAAGTGGGAGAGGAAGGGAAGGGAAAGGGGAAGGAAAGGAAAAAGAGAAGGGATATGGGAAGAAGAAAAGGAAGGGGAAGGGACGGGGAAGAGGAAAGGAAGGGGGAAGGAAAGGTAAATGGAAGGAGAAGCGGAAGGGAAAAAGGAAGGGAAAGGGGGAAAGGAAAAGGAAAAGGGAAAAGGAAGGGGAAGGTGAAAGAATGATAGCTAAAAGTTGGACGCACGGACGGACGCACGGACGCTCAGGTGATTTTGAACTCTGTCCAATTGCAATGCATTGCATTGGACAGACAATAACATTATTCAGCGATTGTTTTGAGCAGCTGAGTCTTGCACAACAGATCGCTTTAGTCACAGCCGGCGGAAGGGCCCGTACCCCTCGACCGGGGGGAGGGGGCTCACGTATGCTCAGGGTCCTCATGCTAGGTGTGAAAAAAATTTATAGTTTTCAAAATATATATCTTTAAAATATAAAATAAATAAACATGTGGAAAGCTTATCCAAAGTGGACAAGTCTTACTTTTCATTACTGTACAGTAATCTGTGAAGTATTGCGGCCTATAGATGTCATTTTTTGGAAAAGACAACACAAATTGTATCTGATTTTTCGCGTTTCAAATATGCGACTTTCAGTGAACGTCCAAAAGCCAAGTGTTTCAGCTTCAGCAGGGCTTCGCCCCTCTGACTAGAGGCTATGCCCCTGGGCCCCGCTGGGGGCTCCGCCCCCAGACTTTCCATTATAGAGGCTTCACACTTGTATTTGGGGGCCTCCAACTCGCTAACGCCAGCACTGGCTTTAGTCTTCACCAACATGCCAGTTTGCAATTATTTAGATCTATATACTTCACACGGTAGTGTGGCGACGCGTTTAATGTGTAGGGGAATTTGTATTGATCGATTTCTTGCAAATTTCCCGTAATCGCGGAAAATGTGACAAACTGACATTTTTAAAGATCGGCCAATTGGGGCCTATTTCTCAAAATGTGTAGCTTATTCCGCTGACCACTAGGCCTGTGTATAAAGTCGCATGTTATTGCAGGTTAGCAGTTGAAGCACAGGTAGCTGGTTAACAACTGCAACTAAATTCACTCGTTGCTGCAGCCAGTTTCCTAATCTCAACGACGCATCTATTGTTTCTCATCGCACGACGTTACTAGTGCGTTCACTTGGCCTACAATGTCCGTCAAGGCTCTGTCATTCACCATCATTCTTTTGACATCAACATACGCCGTTCACTGCCAGGGTAAGCTTATACGCGTGATTCTTAAAATACATGACATACAACTATTGCTTCGCTTCACAATTTCTGTAGACTTTGAGTAAAAAAACTTGTCGTTAGCAAAACGTTAGCAAAACTAGGTTGGGGTGCTCACGATTACGCACAGCACGTTTCCCTGCAGCACCAAAATTACCTTTTTCACGTTTCAGCGCTATGAAAAAAGGTAATTAGGTTTTGGCGCTGCGCGAAAACGTGCTGCGCGTTACGATCAACCTATATTTAGGCTAACTTATCATCAAAGAGTCGCCGATTGTACACAAAGGTGTTATCCTGCCTAAGTTTTGGGCGAAGGGTTTCATGAATATGCTGAGCTGAGGCTGTTGAACTGATCTTGAACTAGATGATTTTAATAGATTATTATTTACATCATTTTGTCAGTTTGTCATCTGTCAGTTTACATTGTATATTGAATAAACGTGTTCATAACACTTTATCTCTGGCATATTAAGCTATAAAGGCTTCTGAGTAGGTCTACGGCTAATCTGATAGTGTGACTGATGGCCGTGACTGATCTGCGATTACTGCTGATCTGTATTATAGGATGCTTCTTCAACAGCTCTCGAATCAGCGGACTAGGTTTTCATTATCCTAATCTATAAATTAGTTGATCCATGTAAAATGAACAAACGCAGCTTACTTTTTCACGAATTGCTATTGTAATACAACAGCAAATTATAATATAAAATACCTTAACGTCTTTCGCGGCTTGAGTCGTGTACAAAGGCTTGACTAGAGATTATACGGACGCTAAGCAGCACGCTGCAAATCACTTCAGTCGAGTCGACATACACTTCGAACTTCACACAATAGGCCTAGTTGGGGCCTTGGAACCTACTCAGCAAAAATTGACGTAAAGCACGTTGCGCTGAAAAGTGCTTTACGTCAATTTTTGGCGCTGCGCGGAAATGTGGTGCGCGTAATCGTGAGTAAACCAAATAGTTGTGTTTTGGGCTTCATAAAGCCATAGTCTAAAGACAGCTTATGGTGCTCACTTTCTCGTAGACACGTAAGCCTATGGATTACAGCAGCATGTGTTGGTATGTGCAGATGTCAGGCTGATAGGAAGCTCACTGAGACACGAAGGTCGTCTAGAGGTGAAATATGGCGAAGTTTGGGGGACAGTCTGCAATTATTTATTCGACTACATTGATGCCCGTGTTGTCTGTCGTAGTCTTGGATTAGGGTTGGTTGGTGTTTATTCTATTTATACAAATTCAAAGTTGCTCAAAACTCGTATGTAGATAGACACACAGACGCTTCTTAGATAGCGTTGGTCTGCTAGCATTTTTAGCTGACTATAGTTTAGTAGCGGTCGAGCTGTTGTCATGGTTGTCGTCCGTCTGTCCGTTCGTCTGTCACGGATGTACTGCGACTAAACGGTACAAGATAGGGCCTAGGCTAGGCTACTATTAATCACTAATAGGAAGTGGCATACGCTCTGTCAGATTAGATGGAAATCATTGATCCTGGATGAGCTTGAAGGTCACTGACAACCAATACGGTCGGCTATCTTAGCGACAGCTGGGCTTCTTGTTTTGTTAAGGCGCGCACAGAGATAGTAGGCTAACTGAACTTAATTGACCTGACATGGTGTAGTTTACGCAAATGCAAAAAGGGACTTTGTGGTTTTTTGTTACGTAACGTCAAGTTGGTAACGCACATACTTTGTTATCGATATTCGGCATTATTAATAGACTAACTTCAGTAACAAATCATATTTTTCAACAAAATTCGGTAATCGTTTCAGAAATTCATTTGGAACTTAGTGTACAAAATTTTAATTAGATTCATTCAGATTTGATATTTCTATTGCACGACGTCTAGGGGGTTACCTTTTTCCGGACACAATGTAGTTTGCTTTAATAAATTAAGACTATCATCATCATCATCATTTATCGCGCCGATAGGCCTATTCGTTGGACGTTGCTGTCTGCAATAAACTTAATTGATTGATTGATGGATTAGACCTAATTGTTTGTTATCTCCGCCAATGGAACGAAGTGAATTGGAGGAGATTATGAGATTACTTTTGTCCGTGTGTGTGTCTGTGTGTCTGTCGTCTGTCTGTCTGTGTACACTTCGTTTGGCGGAGATATGCACTCCAACGAGCGCCTTCTAGTTTGTATGTGTGATTGGTTGTATTATACAGGGTGGTCCAAAAAACGGATACCCAGTTTTATTTTTGGTATAACTTCGGTAATTCAGCACCGATTTTAACCATTCTTTCACTGTTACAAGCAGAAATTTATGGCGCGTAGCATAAAATAGTTAAGCTTACTTACTTATTCGCAGTAGTGCCTTGTGACGTCATTGTTACGTCATATTGTGTTTATTTACTTTGTTTACCAGTTATAATTTTTTTAGAATAAATCGTTTGATATGGGCAGAATAACAAAGGATGATCGCTGTTTGATCATGGGCTTACGAACTGAGAACGGTTTTGCTAGGTAATGTGGTCACACAATAAAGATGCGGTGGGTGGAAGAACTTCACATTTACGCGCCATAAATTTCTGATTGTAACAGTGAAAGAATGTTTACAATCGGTGCTGAATTACCGAAGTTATCCCAAAATAAAACTGGGTATCCGTTTTTTGGACCACCCTGTACGTATTACTTATTTTCAGGAACAGAGGAACGGTGATAGGAATTCGTTATAGTCCGCCAAGTAGCGCGCCTATCCTGCTGGACGACGTCCAATGTATCGGCACCGAGACTTCTATAGCTAACTGTACTCACGCCGGCTGGGGCGTTCACAATTGCGATCATAGTGAAGACGTGTCTCTGTCGTGCGGCGCATCTCCCGTACAATACGGTAATAGTCTACTGCGACTGTCTAACAGCGATCAAAGATCTCAAAGCTTTGCCGTGGGAACAGTTCTGCCACCTGGCCAGTACAACGGATCTAACATTATTGCATCCTGAGCCGCATCCCATTCTATCAAACATTTTGTCCAAATAAAATTAGTCAAAAAATTGATCCAGATTTAGTTACTCTGGATTCGGATCCTGAAACATATCGTCGCCAAAGATGTATCTCGAGACATTCTCCGTCTGTTTGTAAATGTTCGCCAAAATTCGTTCATAACTTGCTGAGATACCAAACATACAGCAAAAGCAAAACAAACAGACAGACCTTTGCCTTTTTCTTCGAGGTACGTAAGGTTCGTACGATGTCTAAGGTTTTCAGCGACATTTGGCAGGGCACAGTGCGATCATAGAAAATGAAGAATCCAGATAATTATTAGTGCCAAATTTTCTGTCTGTAGGCCTGTCTCTTTTGTTTGATGTGCTCTGTTTGAGTTTTATTGGATGCTGCCTGAATCAGACAACTAATTGATTAATTTATTGATTGACAGGGCCGTTGCCGAACGCCGACAATTTTTTCGTCGTGACGGACTTAAGGTTAAGAAACATTTATCAGGTGGACGCAAGCAGTGGAGCAACGGCTCAACTTCTGCCGTTTGGCGCGGCATTGAGTCCTAAGGCACTGGCTTATGACTTCACAGCAAAGAGTTTGTACTGGACCGATGTTGCCACTATTAGCAGATACTCGCTACTTACGAACACGAGTACCATAATCTACCACGACCCGTTTAACGTCGGTGAGTCAATCGCGTTTATTCACTAACCACGAACGTAATGGGGGTGTTTACACGATCCAGCAAACGTCCAGCAAACTTCCAGCAAATGTATTCAAAATACACGTGCTAATGCTGGCCGTTTGCTGGATCGTGTAAAAACCCTTCATAACTCGAACACGAAAGAAAAGACAGAACGCAAGCAAAGCACAGGACCAATGTACAATGATTTTTGTTAGTCAACAGTCAGCTGCAAACTTTAACGGTTATGGTGCAATGGTCCGTGAAAACATGCTCTTTCAATTTCGAAATAGGGCTCATTCCAGATAAGCGTGTTAGGTCTTTTGGGTCTATTACTTTTTTCAGTTGGATAGCTTATGTTTTGGCATTTTAGTCGCGATCAGGACTCAGGACTAAAATTAAATGCTAAAATACAAAACTTTCTTGTCAAGACCAAGAAAAAAACAGATTCTGAAGCCTAGTGCAAGAATTTGTCTCAAAGACCAAAGTCAAGACCAAGAGTTTTACGCACCGTCACATATTTGAACATAGCGCGGTAAAAAATGAACCCATAGTAGTGCACAGGTAACAATCGCAGATATTTCAAGTGGGAACATAGCAACTGACTTGTGGCTACAACGTCTTGAAAATTGAACCGTTAAGTTCTGTAAGCTCACACGTGGGCCTATACGTATTGTGCAGTTCATGGCGCCAGAACGTGGAAATCATAGCAGTTATACGTTAAATGTAGATTTTGGCAAACGTTTTGGGCGTGATTACATGCAAAATGAATCACATAACATTTGCGAAACATTTTTGTGTGCTAGTAGGACAAAAGAAATCAAAGTGTTTGAGGTGGCATTTAAAGGTAGAGAGAGAGAGAGAGATGTTTTGAGATTGTTTGGAAGAGCGTTCCAAGTATAGATCTAAACCGGTGTGTCCAAAACCACGCCTTGGTGATGATGATGATGATGATGTTATACAGCTAGGTACGACGGCCTGGCAATAGACCCTGTACGCCGAAAGTTGTACTACGCTGACGCGGCTCAGACGGGCGGCAAGGTCGGTGAGCTGTCAACTGACGGCGGCGCTCACCGCGTCTTGATCAGCGACGTCAACTCAAGACCACGAGCCGTTGTATTCGACACCGACAACAGGTGAACGGAGTTCTTTCTACTGCGAAATCGTCGTCGGCGTTTTTACGCGCAACAGCAGCTACTGCTGTAGCGCGTCTTAGCCATCGAAATTTTGTCCGTCCGTCTGTCTGTCTGTTTGTCAAAACCGTGCAAGCTAGGATCACCCAATATTCACCATCGGCTGCCCGGAAGACTGTAGCTTCAGAATCCGTAAAGCTTATCCATATGTTCGAAAGGATCCACCCCGAGCGAGGGCGCAGAATGAAAGGGGGGTAGGGAAAATTTGCGATATCCAGCCAATCCGGCGTTGGCAGAACGAGAGGTGGCGCCCTCTGGTGAGTACTAGTAAAACACTATAGATAATTTAGCCGCCGGTCGTCTGGCGACCTCTGGCGACTGGTTTTGTTTTACTGGGCTTTCTTTAAAACTGTAGCCCAGTGATTTTCAACCGGGGTTCCGCGGAACCCAAGGGTTCCGCTAGCATCTGTTAAGGGTTCCGCGGCTGGTCAGTAAAAAAGTAAAAAACGTAACGTGCGAAATTACGTCAGACCATGCCATAGAAGTAATAATCACCAAATAGGCCTACTTAGTTCGAAGTTAGCACTTAGCCATCTATTTTTGCATACAGCTTTGAATATTTTTCTTGTTACTAACAGTCTTAACCTATTTGTTTTCAACAATGAACACTAAAGTATTAATGATAGTGTTAAGAAATCGTTTGTGCATTTATTGAAAGAATTTCAATAAACGTTCTGTTTGAAATGTATAAAGTTTCATGCAGCAGCGTAGGTGCAGACCCCTTGAGCTGCCAGAGGGCTTCCATATGAATTGTGAAACGTGTCAGATTTGATGATAATTTTTCGGGTTAGTTTACCGCCACTTGAAGGTGTTTTAATTAAATACAATAAGCTAATGATTTGCTGTCTACATGTGAAATAAACTTGCTAAATCATTATTTAGCAATTTTATTTCACATATGTTGTACGGTTAAATTAAACAAGTTTTTGTTTTTTGCTAAATCGTCAGTTTAAGAGGACTTTGCCGCTCAGATACCCACTGGTTCTCTGTTTTTGACTCTGCTGAGAACATCAGCCCTTAGACACCTCGAAATTTCAACCTCGTCTACGCCGCTGGACTCACGAATCATTGCGTGGGGTTCCGTGAGTGATTTTGACACTTACTTAGGGTTCCGCTGCAGCAAAAAGGTTGAAAAACACTGCTGTAGCCAAAAGGCGTACGGATGAGATCTACGGATGAAGTCTACGGATCACTAGCGTACGACAGTGCATCGCTGTTGCGCGTTCCCGTTTGCGTTAGCAGGGCTTTTCTTGTAACTATTAGATGCCGCACTGTTGCAATGGATAGGCTAAGCAAGTACGAGCTATACCGCTCCAGACAGTGCTAGCATACTTAAACACGCTCAGATCGCATAGACTACACTCAGCTCATAAATAGGCTAATTACAAGGGAAAATTAAACAATTCTTTAAACGGTCATAACTTTGGCTGTGTATAAGGTGAGTCGTAATTTTTGGTGCTCGGGTATGATTTTCGAGAATGGCCAATCTAGCAGTGTGATTCAAATTTACCCCGGACTCTCCCTGGTTGCCATAGCAACGAAATTCGGAACAAAATGTGTTATAACTGGGCTTCTGCTAGAGATATCTGCGAGATCATTGCGTCTAATGGGAGGTTTGAGGAACGGGCTTTTGAATGAAGGAAATCTAATTCCACCACAACCGCAACCCTTGTTGCCATTTGAATGTCACGTGACTTTAAAAAAGTCAAGATTGTGATTGTAAAATATCTATGGCCAGATATCTCCGTAACTGATCGACTGTAGGAAAACGTCATTTAACTAACTAGAAATTTGGGGCAAAGCCCAACGTGAGTCCGCCCGGCGCCCTAAGTCCGAT
>Ga0209671_1007217_pt1 | contig 11504 bp, 4 predicted proteins | sample WorMetHERISLAND2_2_FD_187401 | JGI IMG/M metagenome (GOLD analysis project Ga0209671, IMG submission 187401) | Marine gutless worms symbiont microbial communities from Max Planck institute for Marine Microbiology, Germany - Olavius geniculatus... | ecosystem: Host-associated > Annelida >...
GCTGCACCTCGGAAATAAATAGCAATGAACTTAGAAGCCGCTGAGCGACGGTATAAAAGAACTGTGGCGACCTACTTTCAGCAGTTAGTTAGTTAGTTAGTTAGCCAGTTAGTCGCGAGCGTGGTCGTAGCAGCAGTTGCAGTCGACGGCCCGTCGACAGCAGCGATTGTGATTGTAGTAGATCGATCGGCTTGCGTAATGTCGACACAGTTCTTACGTTAGTGGTAGGTTAAACGTACATACTTTCGATTTGCATTTGATTGTTTTCTGGAGAAATTGAATACGATTGATTGAAAGTTTCAGAAACGTCTTTGTTCTCACTTCATAGTTATAGGAATTCTGGGACGACCTAGTAGGAGGCCGACGGCTCTAGCTCGTCCCAGAGTAAAAACAGACAACAAATAGCTTCAAACAGGCAACAAATTAAAATAAGGAAACGTTAGATTTAGATAGAAAAAGCACAGTAACGTCAGGTAGAGTGATAGGCAGGTGACGGACTGGTGAAACCGCCAGGGAGGACGAAGATGAGCGAGCTACTAGATCAACACTAGAGCAGGAGAGAAATAGCTACAAATCTTCCTAAAATTAGTTAGATTATAATTATAATTAGGTAGCGGGAGAGAACTAGCTGAGTGAGCTGGCTGGATCACCTAAAAACACAAACACAAAAGTAATATAAAATAAAGAAATATAAAATAAAATAAAATAGTTCTTTAAAATATATTATAGATGAATATAGGTTAAAATAAAGTAAAACCTATAGTATCATCGGCGTATTTGCAGATACGGTTACCCGGTGTGACTGCTACCAAATCGCCTTGTAATCAGTTGGTTGTTGGGGGCCACAGATATGGATAGATAGAATTTATCAACGTTTTTCATTCATTTCAATGCATATTTTGCTTGGCCAGATTTCCCCAGGTAGTGTAGAAACAGAGATTGTACGAGGTGGGAACTTAAGCAGTTGTTTAGTAGCCAGATGTGTCATAAATATTTGTGGCAAAACTTATCGAAGTCTGTTAATCTTTTTTCAAGCTACGATCGATAATATTACAGATTTTTTTGCACATTTTTGTATATTTTATCGCATATTTCGCTTTCCCTAGGTAGTGCAGAAGCAGCCGTTAGGTGCGGTGGGAAACTACATGTGCATTTGATGACACGTTGTGTTGCAAATACTCACACTAAAAATTATTAGGAATCGGATCATTTTTCTTCAAGTTACCATCGAAAATGTTGGGATGTTGTTTTGGAGACACGATGTATAATTGAAAATTGCTCAACAGTAATGAATTTCAAATTCGTTATACACTGTATGTTTTTGTTGTTTTTTGGGCGTTAGTTTTCATCGGTAAATGTATTCGGTTTTGACACCGCTTTCATGTAGCCTGTTCCATCACACGATTTGATGAAATTAATGTTTGTAGGCCTACCGTCAGCGACGACAGATATGAGAACGTCGTTATCTTCTGCATAAACGACACCGGCCGTTTATATTATCAGTCCATAAACTGTTTATTTCGCGCGTATACGCTACAGGCCTATACTGCAGCCAATAGCCTACACAGCGGTGTACGACCTGCTGATTTCCTTTTCACAGTGGTGATTATTGTTTCAGGTAACGCTTCCTTTCCATTTGTCTCCCCTTTTTAGATGAAGGCCCCTTTAATCCATGGATATATAAGGGACCTGGGCGAGCGCTCAACTTGCTTTCCCAGAGGGGTCGCGGTGGAGCCTTGGCTGCAAACGTATTTTAGATCATTTTCTGGATCACTGGAAACTGCATCAGGTGACACCCAGTTATGTATAATTTTGTAGATGTTAAAAGGGAGGGGCTAGACTTTTTTTATATTTTTTGCAGACCTATTTGGGGAACAGCTCTCTTGTCTTGACATTATTTGTGGGAAAGGCGTCCCCTGCCAAAATATTTGGGTAAACAACGTTTCCCCGCGTTCGTTTTCGACTAACCGGTGTTTTTTATTCAGTTGAATATAATTCATATTACGTGTAGAACTTAGAATATATCGCATGCTGAACATTGCCAAAGTTATCATTGTTGATCTGCGGTTTTTCTGAACGTTCCATAATGTGTGCATTGTTGCATGTTGGCAGCAGATTATTTAATCATTATTTGTGCATGTTTAATATTATATCAGCGTCTTCTGAAAGTGTTTACTGTCATTTCGTGAGGTATTTGTTATCCTGTGGATATATCTATGTATATTAGGCTGGCGCACCTGCTTATTACAAGAAATTTGAGCTAATGCTCATAAGACGCGCGAGAGCCTATAGCAGTTATCTGTTCGCAGATAATATTGGTCTATCTCCATCCATCTCGTCGCAATTCACTCTTCTGCAGCCGAACATCGCAAAAAATCACTAAAAACCCATATTTTTGGGGTTCAAGGTCATTCAAGGTCATCGATGTTGACATTTCTAAGAAGCTCGCCGCCAGTGGGTTATGATAAGCAGCATGTCTGCATAGGCCTATCTGCAAGACTGCAACTATAGACAAGCCAACAGCGTATACAAATAACCACTTTTAGAGGGGTACTCCTCTTTGACACTTGCGTACGCAGGCCTCCTTGAACCTAGGGGGTCGGGACTTGGACTGTTAAAATCTACGTTTGATGCTAGAAATTTCATTCACATGTTGTCTTGGTCTTATATTTAGCCATTTCGACGCAATTCACTATTAAAATGTGTGTCACAGTGCAAAGTCTCCAAAAAATTACTGAAACCCATTATTTTGGGGGTTCAAGGTCGTTCAAGGTTTTTAATTTTGATACCCCTAAAAAGCTGAAGCCAATGCTTGTTATAATCAGCATGTCTTTGCCTATCTGCAACTATTTTCACGCTGGGTGAGTCAGCGGTAAACGTTAGGGGAATAGGCTACCCCTTTTTCACGCCCGCGTTCGAGGCACCCGGCGGCACGAAATTTCGTCACAAAAAGTAGAATCCTTGGCGCAGCCCACAGTGAAGATTTCGTGGTCTTAGCTTGCACCGTTTTAGGCCTATACAGTATCCTACAACAGTGTGACGGACGGACAGACAGACGTCCATGCCACAGCTAGGACGCGCGAAGCATTATGCTGTCGTAAAAAGCCGCTGGATAATCGAAGTTGGTGTTAACGTTTCTCCAGGTCTGCAGGAGTAACCAGTGTGCCATTTTAGTGCAAAAGGTCAAAGGTTAGCTATCTTATTAACGTTTTAACAGCCTTGTTGATGGCAAGTTGTCCCAGATCACCTGCAGTGCTTGCTTGAGTTTAGCGACGGATTTCATTTTGGGCGAGAAATTGTCGATAATAGGCCTAAATACGATAAGAAATCAAAACAGACTTTGTTTGCAATCTTTACGTCACTTTGTTTTCACGAACAGCAAGAGACATCCAGTTTTTTTCATTGAATACTGTTAACTCATTACAGCATTAAGTGCGAAATCACGATGTTGTCTCGCGAAGAAACATGAAGAATTCTGTAATTTTGCAACAGTAGGCCTAATAGAGTATCAAATGCCACTTCGCCTATGTATATGGAGGATAGGCCCTAATAAGTGTGTGAATTATTTCACGTTAAAATTCCAAGCGGTAGCCCGGAAAATGGCAGACCATTTTTGGGATTATTATTTGCCACACGCTGTAGTGGCGACGTAATCCTACGTTAACTGCGCCTATCACTGCATGCACTGGTGTTAGTTTTCATGTTGAATATTGTGTTAAATATACTTAATTGAGCTTAATTGAGATGGGCTTATAAACCCCTAATATTAGTTATACAGACATTTGTGTCAGACCTGATAAGAAATTTGTGTTACAGTTTTGCGCGCGTGCTCGCCGTGCAGCGAGTGCAGTGCACACTGGATTGGTTTCAATTCTGCGCGCTAACAGAGAAGATTGCGCGACATCCGCTGGCTGCGCTAATTAAGGTGCGCAATCGCGCAATCTACTCTAAAAAGCAGAAAAAGATCCAACTTTCGCACGGCGTCGGTGGTCCGTCCTGCGGCACACGCGGCATACACCGGCGCAACTTCGAGGCGCGCTTTTATATAGCAGAGTTAGTGAAATTCATCTGCGAGCTAAGGATCCCTGGCTAGAGTACGCACTGACGGGAATTTGTCGCCGTCGACAGTAAGTAAGTGAGCCGGCCTATGTTTAGTGAGTGATGTGAGCACTTGTCTTTGTAAATGTTTCTCGTCGTGTCTTAGTTACGACTTGTGTGCGCATTATATGCATGATGTTGTAGTTTGTCGTTATGTGCGTGATTTTGCTGAGAATTAGTGTTGTTTGTAGACTTACCAGCACCGAATCGATCATGATGGATGACGGCCTGCGTGACGTCATCACTCGTCTAGCCGCCTAGATCTGTACCCAGCAGCATCATCAGACAGACAGTTCCCAGTCTTTGTTCGCTGTAGTGCAGAATTCTGGCAGTTTATCAGCAGTCTTTTGGCGTGTACACTGTACCTATATAATTATTGGCGTCGTTGGTGCATTTTGCGTAACTGAACGTTTTCAGCTAGGCCTAAAAAATTTCTGTGTTTCCGTTTTCTGTCATTTCTATACCCTAAATCTCTGTTCCTAAAAATTTTAATTAGATATTCCTAAATATTAATGCAGTTTGTAGTTTGCTTAAAAAGTGCTATTGAAAACTACTGTTTGCAAATAGTCAGTAATGCTGCAGTAACTTTTGTTAAGTTCTTATAGCTTGTATAGTGTGAACTGTGGTGAAATAATTTCCGGAAAATTTTCCACCCCGCAGAAGAATGTGTTTCGGTATGAAAGGAGTGAATTTTTTTCAAACATGTTCAGCTACAGCCAATCATTTAAGCAGGCAACGAAAAGTCAGTTGTCGGACACAGAACAGAGCAGCAGTCAACAGTAACCGGCCTATGTTTAGTGAGGATAAGATAACTTAAGGATTTTTTGAGCGCACAGGCGATAAAATTGAAACAGACCAATCACAGCGTGCGGATTTTTTTGAACGTGCACGACTGCCGTGTATGTCATTCTCTAATAACAAAAAGCATACATGTAGGCGTTGGAAGTGTTTGAAAGTTAGGGGAGCAAGCAGTGGCCGAGGCCATGGTGAGCGCGTGGAGCGCGAGCCTATAATGGGGGTCTGGGGGCAGAGCCCCCGGCGAGGTCCAGGGGCAGAGCCCCTGGTGGGGGATCAGGAGGCGAAGCCCCCCTGAAGCTGAAAGCTTTTTGGTTCTTAAACGTCCCACTGAGCGGCAAAACTTATCCCGTTTTCTAGGGATGTTGGTTTATAGCGGAGAATTTTCTTAAAATATGCGGAAAGTTTGGAGGCAAAATATGCGGAAAAAATATGCGGAATTTGGCAAAATATGTGGCGCATATATGCGGCATATGCCAATATGCGGCATATTTTTCCGCATATTTCCGGCATATGCAAATTCGAGTGACAAAGAATCAAAATTATGGTCATTAATAGGCCTTTTCTGCACATTTTGACATTTTTTACTTCAATTTATTCAACGTCTAATTGCATCCTACCGGTAATCGTTTGCCGCCAAAATATTTAGCAGTCTTAAAACAACGTTGGACAAGGAAAATGCTGAAAAAATGCGATCGCATATGCGGAAATATGCGGCATATATGCGAATATATGCGAATTTTTGCATATGCGGCATAATTTTCGCATATGCGATTCTGAAAATGCCATCATATGCGGAAAAATATGCGATATGCGGGTTTTGGCAAAATATGCGATCGCATATGCGATCGCATATTCGCATATAACCAACATCCCTAACTGGATTGTTGGTTACATATCGAAATGGTTTACCACTTTACCCGCCCGCTTACGGTCAAATTGTGCTGCTGTTGTCGACCTGCGAAGTTGCTTTTAATAGTAATGCACATTGTTTTAATTTTTAATCCACAGCAGTGACTAGGCCAACACATTCGGTACTAACACCAGTGATGTGATCGATACTCAAATGTCAAAGCCCATAAAAAGTTAAGTAAATCATCGCATGCTCTAGCCGATAAGTTTCGAATGTATTAGGCTAAATATAGTAAACAAACAGGACATGTGAAAAAGGAACAAAAAGTAATTTGAGGCCACGACTGATAACAACGATAACAACGGACACCGAAAATTAAGAACAGCTTAAGGCGTAAGATAACGGAACGTATGAAAATGTCATAAAATAGTCTTTAAAAATTTTGTGAATCGGACCAGCAGATTTGTAGCCTACATTCCGGTCGTCGAGAAGTTTGGCTTTGTGGTATAACGTCGTTAATTACTACCCGACACAGGTAAAGACGCCTCTCCTGAACCCCAGCCACGTAGGCCAAAACTCCGTTTACCTATTCCAGAAGAATGAAAGACTGAGTTGACCTAGATGGTTCGTTATACTGAGATGGTTTACCTGTCCGCAAACAGTTAGCCATCGTAGTAGTAATCATCAAGCTATGTACTCGATGAACCACATTGCTTCGGTTTGTTCCGGACTTGTCGAACGCAACGACCGATCGATATGACAAGCGACTGCCTCTTTGACACTTCGCCGGTTATAATTAACATTAAATTGTTCGGCGTTTGTTTTTAATACAGTCCTAATTGCGATTTATTTCTGTTTATTTATTTTATTCGCAGCAGATAATTACAATTCGTTTTGTTGCGCGGTATTCAATTGCACAAGCGGACGACCGAGCAGCGGACGGTGTTGTGAAAAACAGCCGTTGCGTCAACAACAACGTGAACTACGCTTGTTGCTTTTTTTCTTGCGTGCGTTGCGTACGTTGCGTGCGCGGAGTTAAGTAGAAACTCCGCTTAACCAACAAGAGTGTGCAGCCGTTGAGGGGCTGCTCGCTATGGGGCCGTCCTTGCAGTTGAGTACGTGCGTGCTACCACATCTCGTAAATCATTTAGACTTGACGACGCTACGTGGTGAGCGTGCTTTGGTGGTGGAGGATTTTTCGCCAACAACGCAATTAGCCGCCGTGACCTTGACCTTTGACCCTTTGACCTTGAAATTGGTCCACAGGGTGCTCGTGTCCCGGGGATCCTTCCTACCAAGTTTGGTATTCGTAGGCCTTTTCGTTTTCCCTCTAGGTGGAGGCACGGGACGGACAGACAGACAGACGGACAGCATCGATACATAATGGGGCCTCCTTCTAGGAAGGACGGCCCCATAATAACCAGTGCACAAAACCTCCGGATTGACCGAGTTTGAAGTCAAACGGCGACAGCTCAGCTTAGTCTGTATACACTTGGCTGACGAGCGCCGTCAACTAGATGGTTCAGCACGCGACGAGGCCGCCGTAAGCAGCTTGCAGTGTGTGCGGGCGGCTTCCGGCTTTTTCTTGCTCGGGCGTAACGATGAATAAAAACTGCCGCCGCCGTTGGTGGTCTTGGCCGTCACTGGCGCGGGTGGTGACTGAGCAATCGATGCAGTGACGAACGGATGGATGGCCGACCGACCGACCGACCGACCGGACTGTAGTGTTAGGGAATGTGTCCTTCGTAGTTCGCACCACTCGCGCCTGACGTTCGCTGCGTGCGACGTTGTAACGTCGGATCTACGTCACTCATAGTCGATGAACCACATTCACAGACACTCCACGGAAATCCAAAATAACCAGCGTTACAGGACAATGTCGAACGACCGACCGACCGGACCGGTCCCATTGAAGACGCTGGGTGGCTACGAACGAACGAAGGATAGAAGGAACGGGACCAGTGAGCAAGACGAATTTGTTGACTCGCTCGGCATCGTCCGAGACCGAGTCGCTGAGCGGCATCGATCGTTGGTTGCCGCCAGTTCGAACGATTGCGCTACGACAACGTGGGTGGTATTACATCACCCGCTCGCTGTACGGACATCTTGGTTGGTAATTCCTTGGAAAACGGGTCTTTCGTAGTAAAGATATATACATTAATCGAAACCAACAAAAATACTTTGAAAATCAGACCAGCCTTCAAATTACTACCTCAAAACAGTTTTCGCAACATCACACATTTTCTAGAGTGTCAGTTAACTGCGGATAAGTAATTAACAGCAGCAGCAACGTGAGTGAAAAGCGTCTGTACTACTCTCCGCCTACGGTACTGACGCCGTCGGTGCCCCTTAACACCTGTCCTACCACCCAAGGTGTCCGCACCCAGGGACACAACAATAATAACAACCCAAGCTGTCCGACTACCCTTCGGAGCATCGTTGCTAAGCGGATCGGCTCTGTTGCGGACACTGGACAGTGGACACCGCAGCAAGCTAGCAGCGCACCACTGCATGTAGTCGTACACTGTTATCATCAACTGCCAGCACATCGCGACGGGTACGCATTAAAAACCGATGTACGTAGCCTACCTGGTTAAGTTTTCTGTGAAGTTTCGTGGTCAGAAAATTCAACTTTCTACAGTGTGGAAGACCGTTCGTTCACTCATGCACAGTCCTGTTATCATCAACGTGCTTCTTCCATTGCTTCGAGCAGCAGCGGAGAAGTCGTCGCACGGCTTTGCAGTTGTCGACGGCATGATAGCTTATCGGCACCGAGGGACCAAACGATGCACTGCTGCCGTTGCGTTGTTGTGTAATCTATACAGCAGATGCTTTATCATAGTACGCTACGTGTGAGGTTCGAGCTGCGCGGCTGAGGGATAAACGGCCCACTTCTTAGACAGCGTACAGAGCGACCTAACAGAACTGAACTGAACTAAAATGTTATATCATTTCAGTTCAATTCAGTTTACGGCACGGTGGGTGATACAGCCGCAGTACACTTCAACACCACACACTTCATTGTTTTTCACCATGCACGAGGCGCACGTGTATAGTGCCAAGCATGCTATGGCTACAGTAAGTTGTCCGTCCGTCCGTCCGTCTGACTGTCGGTCTGCAAACGTATCGTGGCCATATAGGTCGGATAACTTGTGAAGTAACTAAAAGCGTAATTAGCTTAACCCATTTATGCCTACAATCCCATATATGGGACACCTAGTTTGACGGTAAATGATAAAATAATTTGGGCACTAATGGGTTAAAGTATTGTCTTCTGTACTTCGCGACGTCGGCGATCTAGTTCCAGGAAAGTTTGCAGAAATTTCGGGTACAGTAAATCACCCGTGACGTAAATTCAGTTACTTATTTGTCACTAGCTAAACGTGTCACACAAAAAGTTTACAGTTATTTAGATAAGTAATAAGGAGAACGATGTTTTACGGAATACGTTTGCGGTAAATGAAATTACTGTCAGATGGAATGGAATCACGGCATCGCGCAGTGAAAGAATTGTGTTGATCACAATCCAACGGTGTAGGTATCCTATATTCGTACTTGTGACCTAAAGACTCTAACACTTTAAGAGTCTAGGCATTATTTTAGTACTTGCAGTGTATAGGGGGCCTATTGCCAACGTTGTTTGCATAATACGAGTCATATTACCGGTAGTAGGCCTATTAATTTTTTACTGCTTGTAGTAAAGAACTCGGCGGTTAAAAGCCAAAGTTAAAAGCAAAGTCTGTACTGACTAAAGGTCTGGTGTTTCGTCGGAATCAACAAATGTTTCCTGACTAAAAATCGAAATTACTATTATTAAATGGCAGCCTTCTTGTAGTCGATCGCAATATAATGTATATCCTACTTTCACCTAAGGTTTAAAACTAAAGTCAGCCAGCGCCCGGTTGTCAGCCTACCTATGAGCGTGTATTGCTTGCTTGCTGGCTGTCCTTGGAACTAATCGTGTAAGCGAACAAGCGTAACACCACACCTGATCGCTAACGAATATAGCGCTAATATATTTTCTCGGATCTCAGACAAAACCCGACCCTGGCTCCGTTTCTCGGAAAACAAGTCCACGCGTCACGTCTTACGACAGGAACATCGGGATTGTATGGAGAACTTGTCACTTGTCACGGAACAGCCTCATACTTTCTTACATATTTCCATGACCTACTTTGTTATATGTCGAACCTCGCGTCTGTTTATCACACGCACGTTCACGTCAAACACACCCACGGTCGTGAAATAGTCATCACGGCCAGGGTGTATTAATGATGCGTCGTTACACAGACAGAAATTGAGACTGTGAATCTGTGATGATACGTATATTTACTGAAGTCGCTGTAAGTGGTAATTTGAAGCACACAGTTTTCTTAATTTGTCAGCGCATGATTTAAACGATTCTGTTTTACGTGTGACTGATGGAAACATACAGCGTGGGGCAAAAAAGTAGCCCCTAAAGTTTTTTTGCTGTTTTCTCAGCAATCGTTTGGAATTTTAGTCGGAAATTTTACAGGATTATTTATTGAAACTGCCCGGTAAAATGTGATTCTGTTGAGAAACAACAAAGTTATAGACTTTTTAACATAACCGCCTACTGATTTTTCAGAATTAAAAATTTTTAAAATAAAAATGCTATTTAATTTTCAAAAACCGGTTACGACGTTACTGCCAATGACGTAACAGTAACGTTTTGATAAACAGTAATGTATTTTGTTTAGAAATTATCATTAAATTATCGTTCTTTTAAAGCAATCGCCGGCTGCCCATCGGATTCATCTTTCAGCAGGACGGCGCGTCAGCACACACAGCGCGCAACGCCGCGCAGCGCACAGAACTGGCTGCAAGCCAACTGTCTAGATTTCATCACCAAAGACCAGTGGCCTCCAAATTCGCCGGATATGAACCCAATGGACTATCATGCGTGTGGTGCAATGTAAGAGGCTTACCGCAAGCTTAAAACAAAACCGAAAACAAGCGCCGAACTTAAGTAAGCGCTTCAGGTTATCTGGGCAACCTGAGGCTGTAAAAGATTTCTCGAATAAGGCGACTAGAGGCTGGTGTGTAGCTTGAAGCTGGCGGTGAACACTTTGAACATTCACATTGACAATGGAATTCTAACATTTGATCATTGTTTAACTGTGTTGTTTCAACGATGTTATTAAATTGGTGTTGCAGCCGGAACATTTTTCAATGCTAAAAAATCCATAGGCGGTTATGTTAAAAAGTCTGTAACTTCTTCGTTTTTCAACAGAATCACATTTTGCTTAACAGTTAGCCTAAATAGAAAGTCTTAGTGAATGAACCTGTAAAATTTCAAATTAAATTTTCAAACGGTTGCTGAAAAAATAGCGAAAAACTTTAGGGGCTACTTTTTTTGCCCCACCTTGTACTGTCTTTTGTAAGTCGGACCGATCTTAGTGTTTTAACTTGCATGTTTTGTGCTTTTGTTGCTATTTTAATGCGAGTTTAAAGAAGACTGGTCTTTTTTTATAGCAGTCATGCTTATTTAGTTCACTCCTAACAAATCCTACATTAGAAAAAGCGCCCCACATCGAATGTCATTCAGTCACAGTAAACGCAAATTATGGCCGGCAGGAGCAGAATAGTGCAATGGTGCTGCCTAATTTAAAATACTGTTCGTTGTTTGGAATACGTCAGACTTGTAGTACTCGAGTCCGGACTTGGACTCGAGTCCGGACTTAAGTCCGTTTTTGCTGGACTTGGACTTGGACTTGGGCTCTAAGGACTCGGACTT
>Ga0209671_1007223_pt1 | contig 11502 bp, 5 predicted proteins | sample WorMetHERISLAND2_2_FD_187401 | JGI IMG/M metagenome (GOLD analysis project Ga0209671, IMG submission 187401) | Marine gutless worms symbiont microbial communities from Max Planck institute for Marine Microbiology, Germany - Olavius geniculatus... | ecosystem: Host-associated > Annelida >...
GCCCCAGACCCCTGTTATAGGCTCGCGCTACCGCACTCGCCATGGGGCCGTGCCCCCCCCCCCCTCACAGCAGAACGTTTTGCTAACATTCGCCAGGTGGCAGCACATTACAGGCTGAACGAGGTTCCCCACTCAACAGGGAGTCGGGATGTGAAAAACGACAAAGCAGTGCAGGGGGTCTGGAGAACAGAGTCCCCCAGCGGGGTCTAGGGGCGGAGCCCCGGCCGGTGGGGAGTCCCCAGAAGCTGAACAGCTTTCATAATTCACTTAGCTGAAACTCTTGTTTCGTGGCACAATTTTGCAAGCGGTCTGAGAACAAGGAGGCTCATGCCTTAATGTAGCTATGACCCTGTTCAAGCCCTGTGCTAACTCTTTCCTAGGGGAATGTCAGAAATGAACAGAACTGAAACAGGTAAACGTTTTACCGAACATGATTTTATTACCTTTTTGTCACTTGTGGGTTTTAGAAAGTCTACATTTTGACATTTTTTTCACGAAATTTGACACTGCACCTGGTATACCCCGGTAAATTCCACGGGCGGCGACACTACAGTTTACAAGAAAGCCAAGCTAACGCATAGGGAACGCACATGGATGCACGAAGACCCACTGTGAACCAATCTAAGCTCACCAACTTTAGCAATTGACATTTGACACGATGATGATTTAATGAAGGCTAGAATTTATAGGTATGCATGGTTTAGCTACCATCTGACAGGCTGAAAACGTGTACCCCTTTTTGATGCTCAGGCCTCCTTGATCATAGAAGGTCGAGACTTGGACGTTGATATCAGCGTTTAATGCTGAAAATTTCATACACAGGTTGTTTTAGTCTATGTGTACACGGGGTTTCATAAAAAAGGGATCCCATTTTTCATAATTCACTCCAATGATGATCGATTTACACGAAATTTTATGACTGTTGTTCAAATATTCTTTGCTAGTCATGACGTCATTATGTGTTGTGAGTACAAGCTTGCTAGTCTCAACTGATGCTGTTGATCACCCTAGATGAAAAAAATTGGGGCGTATATATTTCACCCATTTGGCTCTAAAAGCCACCTTAGAGAGATTTGCACAAAATTTTGCATAAAGGATCACGTCAAGGGCGTCATTTAGAGAGAATGAGGGGTCTGTGGACCCCAAACCTTTATGATTTTAACTTTTCTCTGTAAATCGTACCTTTAAATCAGTGTTACTGTGTTACTGGGCTGCAAGAACAATATGTTACGTGGACTGAGACCCCCAAAGAATAATGAGACCCCACCCCATGCAAATGACTTACCAAAATGGTGCCTCTGGGTCACATTGCCAACGTAATCAACCGCACTAAATATTATTTCAATCAGATCAGGGGTTCAGATTCGGAGGGGTTAAATTTTTTGCTTTTTCATAGAAAAGAGAAATCACCATTAACACAGGACTTGAACTACCATTCAGCCTGTGAAAAGGCTGTGATAATAATTCGTAAGATCAGCAGTTAAATGCAAGATGCCAAGGAAAGAGCTATGCAAAGTACGAACGAAGTATACACAAATGTGGACAAAATACCTCAAGCAAAACAGACAGGAAACACGAAAAACACTCAGAAACTTACACTTGCACGGACTTTGCCAAGTTTGCACTCTCAAACCTTGACTCAAACATCAAAGTCTCATCCTGATCTGATCTTAAACTGACCGCTGCAGGGCTCACGTGCCGGGATGGGTTGCCACCACTCATTGTTGAACGCTCAAACTAACAGCACAAACATAGCCAAACAATGCACAGTTTTGCAAATGCACATCAGGACTGTTTTTATCATCAAACATCTTGATAGGATCACGTTATAATATAGTCTTTGGTGATTGCTAAATTTGGCAAAGTGTAGCAGATTAAACCTATCCAGCTGGTTGGGTTTTAAGCGCACTGTAAACGTTTATTTAATTACTTCTTTACGCACTTCGAAAACGTTAAGGTGTGTCGGGAATATTTTTGTATTGCACAACCTAGCATCTGACTGACAAAAACGTGCACAAAAATTCAAACAAAAAACGATAGCTTTACGTCCATACTGCTCTTAAGACTTAGCTAAGCTAGGACCGATGTACATTTTGCATTTGTGCATATTTGACATTTCTAATATTTATGTTGCTGTTTTTTCCACCACCTATAAAAAATAAAGATTTTCATTGCATACTGGCCAATTGCTTGCACAATAATTTATACCAGAGATCAACAGATTCTGGTTAATACGAATATGCTTAAACATTATGTTAAAACATGGATAACATACAATACGAACAGTTAGAAAAAACAAAAAATGGATGATGCAAAAAGGTGTAAAGTGCATACGTACAAAAGTACCCAACGTTGGTTCATATACATAGACGATTCGACCTTGATTCTTGTGTGACACTGCTACTGGCATCTCTTCTGAACCAGCTGAAATCCACAGAATTAAAGTATTCATAAACGTGGGTATAAAAACAGACAAAATGAACTGTATGGCATTGACCTGGGGCCCAGTTTTTGAAACTTTCAGAAAGATCTTTGGAAGACTTCTTTAGCAAAGAAAGTACGTGGATTTTCAAAACTTCTTTGGAAAATGACTTTGGAAGAATTTGATTTTGAAAAGATCTTCCAAAAAATATTTTGAGAAAGTTTGCGCAATTTTTGAAACTTCTTTGGAAACTTCTTAGGAAGAATTTAGGCAATTATATAGGAAAGCACTAACCTTGTCCTACACGGAGAAAGCTGTGTAATAAAACGAAATTTGCAAAAAAGTACACAACGTTGACACTTAGCATGACGTCATATGTGACGCTGCAGCAAAATCAACAATGAGTAAGTAAAGCAAATTGGTGTTTGGTCAATTTAAACAACAAAGCGATGTGTAAATTGCGTTTTTCATTGACGTGCCAAGATAAAAAGTTTTCCAAAGAAGTTTTCCTAAAAAGTTTTGAAACTAAAATGATTACGTCACATGGTCATGGTCAGTATAAACACATGTGATTGGTTGAACTAGTTTAGGAAGATAAGAAAGAAAAAGTTCTTTGGAAATGCAAAGAAAGCCATCAAAAATTCATAAAAAAAACTTCTGCAAACTTTTGCAAAATAAAATAAACTGAAATTAACTGAACTCTGTGTGTGTCTTTGCTTTGTACAGTCCACGCAATGCAAATTCAGTTCTGTTGTCTTGTACACTTTTAAGATGACATGCAAACATCTAATTAACAGCAGAAAAAATATGACAAACTAACAATGAAACCTGTAATAAATAAAAAGTGCGGACATTAATTCGACTCACTCTGAATATAGAACAGTTCGGGTTCTGGCGGTTGCCAAGTGATATGCTTCACCCGATGAATAGCAACTTGAATACCCGCTGGCCTACAAGTGTTACAGTAACAAAAATATCTCACTGAAACTACTCGAAAAAACTATTTCACATTATAACTATTGGTAATTTCATTCATTATCTGTTAAAATACACACACACATAAACTATTTAACAGTCATTAAACGTGAATTCGTGACAATTTTGCCATCTTAATTCTCACATCATCTTTATCTCAGCATCCTCACAGAATAAAGACCAAAATCCAGATTTATGTGTTTCTGTTTTTAAACAAATTCAAAAAATGCACTATTTAGTGCATCCACATGCTCAGCATTTGATACACATTATTAGCACATGATGTTTGTCTATATGCCGGCCATTTTCGTGCTCAACTAATTTTACCCAGAGCAGTACTTTGTCTTGCCATACCAAAATGTTTGCAGAAAATATTCTGCCAGGCGATGTCACATAATTATCGTGAAATGACATTAACAAATATTATAGATATAAGTAAGCAAGTAAACTAAAGAAGAAATAGATGCAGTTGTACCAGCTAGTGAGCTCTACAACTGGCATGGCTATTATTACAGGTAGTGTGTAAGTAATTTAGTAAGTAAGTAAATAAGTTATTCAGTAAGTAAAATAGTAAAATTCATACTACCAGCGGGCAGATTGCTGCGGTCCCCACATTTTCGAGTACATGCCGTATAACTGACGTGGCTCTCTTAATTGTACCACCTTCACATAGTTAACCAGACAATATCATTAATACAGCAAGGAATGCTACATGGTAAGATTCGGATACTGTGCCACAGAAAACCGCTATAAAGCTTTTATTTCCTTCAGTTAATAACAAAAGCCACCTAATGTTGCAAAATCCATTGCAGACAAGGCAGTGTAAGAAAAGAGTCTTGTTTTGTTATTTACAACCTTCAATATAAAGTTTTTGTTTAATTTTAAAATAACATTTATTGAAAGATGAATACTAGTGAAACCGTTACTGCTGTTAAATCTAATTTCCAACTTTATAAGAAGTAAAAAATGACTTAAGCTAAACATACGAGTAATAGAGTGTATGAACAAACAAGAGGGTGCGGCCGTTGAGGGGCCGCCCGCTATAGGGCCGTCCTTGCAGTTGAGTACAGACAAACGGAGGGAACAGCCGTTGCCATGGTAACGAGGTCACCCGGGGCAAGGCGGTGAGGGTTCCTTATGACACCTGCCAAATATGTCACTTATATACGCAAATCAACCAATCACCATCTAGAAATTCTGATAATTAGGCTTACGTTGACACAACTACTGTGTCCTCTGACCTTGACCTTTGACCCCTTGACCTTGAAATTGGTCCACGGGGTGCTCGTGTCCAGGGGACCCTTCCTACCAAGTTTGGTATTCGTAGGCCTTTTCGTTTTCCCTCTAGATGGAGGCACGGGACGGACAGACAGACGGACAGACGGACAGACGGACGGACGGACGGACGGACAGACAGACGGACAGCATCGATACATAATGGGGACCTCCTTCTAGGAAGGACGGCCCCATAATAAAATCAATGGTAACAAAGTAATAACAAAGACTAGGGCTGTCAAATTAACGCATTAATTAACGCATTAATGCATTAAAAAAATTAACGCACATACATAAATTTATGCTAATTTACTAAATTTCACGAAGCAAAAGTTCCAATATTCCATTAAACTGCGGTTATTTGACAACAGAATGAATTCAAGTAATTGAACAGTAGTTGTCGTTCCATCACTACTGTAAATAGATAATTATTTCGTCTACAGGCTAATAGATTTCTATGCTATCTATGACGGCAGTTATTGTTGATTATACGTTTAAAATGTGTTTCTAACTTTCTATATTCTACAGGCGGGGTCCCCCAAACGTCGCAGGGTTCAGGGTAACTTACCCCCTACTCTCGCTCTCGACGGGACTGGGTGCATTAATAACGCGTTAATTAAGACACTAAAAAATGTACGCAGTGCGTTAATGCATTTAAGAAACTAACATTTCGACAGCTCTAACAAAGACCAAAATAATTTGACAGAAGGCAGTATCATTGTGGCAAGTCCACCCAACTCTTAGTTTGTATTTTCAGGTGGCAGCATAAAACTGATAGTTTAGCCACAATTTGCAACTACAATATGTCTCAAAAAACATCCTCAACATTTTTGACCATAACTTGAAAACCAATTATCAGATTTCGATAATTTTGGTAAAAATATTCCTGACACAACTTGCCATCAAATAACCCTTTAGTTTCCCACCTCACCCAATGTATGCTTCTGCACTACCTAGTGAAATCAGATAAAGTGAAATTTGTGCTGAAATAAACAGAAAACCTGAAAAAACATCCCCGACATTATCAATCGTAACTTGAAAAAAAATTAGCAGATTTTAATAACTTTTGGCAGAAATATTTTCGACACAATTGGCTATTGAATAAGTGTTTTAATTTCCACCTCACCCAACGTTTGCTTTTGGACTACCTGGGGAAATCAGACGAAGCATATACGTATTAAAATTAATAAAAAAACGTCAATAAATTCCATCTATCCTAATTTATGGGCCCCAACAGCTGGACTATTACAAGGTTTGACTGTCATGCAGCAGTGTGCCTACCAGATGAAGTTTAGAAATGTTTGTAAAGCCAAGAAGCGACTGGTACAGCCTGGATTGGTTTGGATCAGAACTGCTGTCATCTCTTTGCCTGTGTTCAAATAATGGACCACCACTACAAGCTATTTTACTGTAGGCAGTTGAAAAATGGACAACTGGATGAATTGTCAGCCAAAGTGTCAAAAATGTTAACAAAATGTGTTTTTATGCGTTATGTTAATTAAGCAATCATATCGCATTGATAAAAAGAGATATTTTGCTGGTTGTGTTTTCCCCAGGTAGTGCAAAAACAAACGTTGGGTGAGGTGGGAAATTAAACGGTCGTTTGATGGCAAGTTGTGTCAGAAATATTTGTAGTAAAAATTATCAAAATCTGATAACTGGTTTTTAAGTTACAGTCGAAAATGTCGGGGATGTTTTCTTGAGACACAGTGTACATGCTCTGAGGCTTTGATGTGCAAACCTCTTACCCCTGCGTTCAGGGCCCATCTTACACGACGTGCCGTCGGTTGGACCCAACAAGCGTACCTGTCAAGTGGCATTAAAATCCGTGGAATGGTTATGCAGGGTGCGGGCGTGTGACAGATAACAAACAGAAAAACCCTGCTATGGAGAAATTCGCGGCTATAAACAAAATCGCTTGAGCGATTTCACCCAACAGTGAATATAGCATAAAATGCTGACCATCCTGCCGGCCTGTACGCTGTAGACAAGTTGAGTTGTACGCTGTGTCGTTGGCGGCTCTGTACACATCTGACTTGTGACTAAACAACAAACACAAGAACTGACTGACTGATTGACAAACTGGCTCTGTGGGGTGTGCACAGCTCTTTATGGAAAAACCAGTCAAAGCTACAGAGCGTCACCTGCCATATGAAATCACTCAGCTGCCACACGACACAGGTGATTGCACCCTGCCTTTACCCAAACAGGGCAGGGCAAATTCACTGACTTTGAAGGGATAAAAAAGCTGAATTGGCTGATTGACTGACTGAACCTTACACATTGAAAACAAGAGAAGAAGCCCAGCTGACGCTAGGATAGCTGACCATACTGGTTGTCAGTGACCTTCAAGGTCATCCAAGGTCGATGATCTACATCTAATCTGACAGAACGTATGCCACTTATCTCTTACTGTTTCCAAGATATGTATGGTTATTTTTCCGTTGAAAAAAACGCACACTTTTCTTACCTCCCCTTCATTAAACCCCTAATTTGAAAATGTTCCCATTGGAATAGATTGCTGAAATTTTACATGCCCGAGTTTCACACACATGGCTAATTATTCGTGTAAAAAGTTTTCCCTGTTAGCCAGGGTACATCCATTACGTATGGACAGACGGACAAACGAACGAACGGACGACAACCATGCCAATAGCTCGATTGTTACTTAAGTATGGTCGGCTAACAAAATGACTAACGAGCAGCTTTTTTAAATCGCTGTCAACGTCGTCCTTGTGTTAAGACAGAAATCTACAGCTTTTTATGGTCAGACAGGTCAGTGTCTCGAGTCAGTGATCTGCATCTCCAGGCTGTGTTCTCATTTAAACAAGTGCCTAAACGCCAGCCAAGTTGCTTAATCTACGACCCGAACTTTATCAAAACTAACATTGTCAAAAACTTTTCCAATATATAAGCTGGTTGATGATCCATGAGTTCATTCTGTCCAGGAGCGCAAAAACAGCAGACTAACCAAAGACAGTGGCGTAGCCAAAGGGGCTAGAAAAGAACAACTTAAGACCTGGGTGCTGAGAGCAGAGTAACGACGTTGTGAGGGCATCTCTGTTGACTGAGCTGGCTTCACTAACGTCACTGTTGACGTCATCATCGTCATCATCATCGTCATCATCTGTCTCATCTTCATCACTGAGATCTGTTGCGGAGACTGCACCTCGGCCGTACAGCTCGGGTACTGCCAGCACTGTGCTAGTGTGAACACTGCTACGTGTTGTTACATCATCTGTACAATTAGTTCAACAATAACAAGAACAAAAGTAATTTGGTAAAACTCAGAACTGCTAATCAACACTGTCACCTAGTGAATAAGCAATGAAAACAGTAGATACAGACTACCCGGTAGCTCAAAACCACCAACAACAGTTATCTATGTATTCATGGGCCTAAGTTAATATCAACTTTCTGACCCAGCTCAGCTTGGCCCATTTTGACCAACCATCCCTCTCTTCAACGCAATAAATTTTTCTTTACCTTTACATGTGGAACACGAGGCTGTCTGCAACCTTCCAGCACTGAGGCCACAGCTGCACAGCATGAGCCTAATGCAGACTGACAGACCTTAAACTGTCAGTAAAGTAAAAACAGTGAAATCCTGGTACAATCTTTCATAAATCTCAAAAGTGTTGACCAATATTGAGAAAGCCTTTTCACAAATATTTCCTACTAATGTACATACTTATGCTACATTGCGAACAGTCTTCAAGGACTACCGGCACTTACTGAACTGTTTGTCAGATTCTCAAGCTTATCCACTTTAATTTTAGTTTTCAACTGCAAATTAGTAGAATTGTTTAGCTTTCAAAAATGTTCACCAGAGAAAGCTGAACACCACTAACTATACAAAATAATTAGTAACACAAAATATCACCGATTTAGTTGCAACTGTTTACCATGCAGCAACAGATCAGGTGAAGTCACTCACCAGTAAAATACCCATAATGCTGGAGATGCTTTTTCATAAAACTGTCATATGGATTCTAGAACAATGCATGCAGAACCAACATAAAACTCATCAATGATATATACTGTTAGCATACTTCATCAATTAACTGTTACAATTAATTTCCAGATACTATTATTATTGCTGTTTCTGTAACACAAAAACTGCCAAAAAGTCTTAAATCACACAATTTCGTATTCAAAATGACTTTGTAACTAAAATAATCATAAAAGCTATCACTGACTGAAATTTAAAAATCTCCTTAAGTTAAATAAACTTTAATAATGTTAAATTTTTTTTAATTACACAAACTTCTATAATGCAAAATTGCTGTAGGTCATAAAATTACATAAATGTACAAAATATTTTGTTTTAAATTTACCAAATCAAAAGCCACGTCTTTTCCAGTGGACAGCATACTACCATGCTATGCCATGTAATTTCCTAAAACACAACACAAATGCAGTACAAAACTACATACACTATATCAGTTTATATTCTTCACATTTGCAAATGTGATGGTAAAAATGGTTAAATGGGCTCTTCATAGCAAACCCATCTTAAAGCTACTGAGCATCACCTGCCATATGGGATTGGGATCACACAGCTTTCCATGCCACCTGATACAGATAAATGTGCCCAGCCACAAAACACCACACTGACTGCATCGACACTATGAATACAACCAGACCAAGTAAGAAAGCAACAAACAATGGCAGCAACCAATCTCCTGTTATGGATGATGTCCAGTTTTCTGCTGCACTAGTGTAAAAGCTGTGGCTATAATTAGCAAAGTACAACTTCTTGCTCTATGACTAGTGGTGAGTAGCCACTTCTGCATTAAAAAACTGGGCATTATCCGTGCACGGAAATTATTTTCTATCAGCTTGACTGTTGCATTTGTACTTGATCTAATCATATTTAGTGCAGTTGATGAGCTGTGACCTTCTTTGCAAAATACTGCACCAGCCATAACAGCACCAAATAAGATCAAATCAAATTGCAAACCCTAATGTTAAACACTCTTCTTCTTCTTCTTTTTTTCTTCTTTTTTAGAATAAGTGCCAACTTCAGTATGTTGAAGGCTCTAGCATGGCATAATAGACACTTGACGGCAGACTGGTGCAGACGTAGAATAAAAACAAGTGCTCTGGCATGTTAAAAGGAGCTATGACAACTCTAGGCTACTCAGACACTTAGTTCACTGCTATGTTGCAGCGGAGAACCCAGCATGATCAGATGGCTAGTTGTCGATGGCCCTTTAAAATGCTTCTAAAAACGGATTCCAACTGAAGTACGGACTTTGACAGTATATGTTCCAGGATCTTGCTGTCCACAGGAAAAATAACTACCAGTAGTACCTTTCTTAGTTGATCTAATCAATCGCATTCGGTGCCGATGCAGTCTGTGCCGTTTTTCCTGATACCAGTGACAGTGACACCCTTACATTTTGGTAAGACAGTTTGAAATGTGTAAGTATTTATCAGTGGCTGAACAATTTATTCGGTGTGCCCAGCTCCTAATTAAATATCAACCTGGTTACATTAAGCGCTAGGTAATTGAATATAGCAAATTCAGTCGAGAACAGACCAAACTAAAGTACCAGTAACAGATAGACCTCGAACGATAGGCCTACCAACAGCCGATATCGAATGCAACAAAATCGTCCGCATCAAGACAAATGCCAATGCCGGCAAATAAAATCGATCACAGATGTTCTTTTGAAAAACTAATCATTTTGTGCAGCAGAAAGCGCTTCTTTGCGAAAAAGCTGTTGAAACGACGCACGAAACTGTTTTTAATTCATTTTGGCGTTGACCGTTGCCATGGACGATGAATCGTAGAATATTTATATTTTGTTGACAGCGAGCAGGTGCTCGGAAAATGTATAAAGCCGATGACACACAGTGCAGAATCCTGTCGCGTTACTCTTAGAAACTTGTACAAATTTCAGCGTGTATAAACAGCAAAATTAGTGACTTTATGTTTATCGGCATAATATCGAAACTTGATTTGTTTCGTTTAAAGACGTCTGATCGACCAAACCAGAAAAGCACAAAACTTGAAATATTTGACAGAAACAGCGAAGAAGTTACAATTGCGAAGGTACCCATAGGACCGCACGAATTTGACATTTTAACTTTGAAATGTTGCGACATTTGACATTATCTATTAACACACAGCCCTAGCACAACGGTTAAAGTGCATTTAATTATGCCCACTGCTTTTTGATCTCTGACATTTTGAATGGACGACGGACAGTCGATCGACGTGAAAGTATGGAATAGTCCCACGAAAATCGCTGTCGCACACGTAAAGTAGGCTTTACGCAAAGCTGTTCAAATAGCCTATTATATGTCACAAAGCATAGGGCCTGGGCCCAACCGAGCGTAATATACCGGCGGATCTCTATTTTTAGCCCGTATTGTTCAGGCTGCTGTCATCTTCTAAGCAATAATATCCGATCTGCCGCTAGTTTTCTATAGGCCTAGCGCCCTACGTAGGCCTAAATTAGACTATGGGCCTACTGTTGCTGTTGCTATTGTAATTACTATAGGCTTCTCAAATGCGTTTAATAATTACAGTTATTTGCCAATCACTGCACGGCCTATAGGCCTATTATCACCTATTACCCACCTATCATCTAATAATCTTTTTAACCCACACCAGTCTGCCTACTCTAAACATCATTCCACTGAAACTGCTCTTCTGTACATTCACGATCATCTCGTCAATGCCATTAATGCACAACAAGTATCATGTCTCTGTCTTCTTGACCTGTCTGCTGCCTTTGACACCATAGATCACAACATTCTACTCTCTCGTCTGTCATCCTGGTTTGGCATTCACGGCACCGTCTTAAACTGGTTCAAAT
>Ga0209671_1007224_pt1 | contig 11501 bp, 5 predicted proteins | sample WorMetHERISLAND2_2_FD_187401 | JGI IMG/M metagenome (GOLD analysis project Ga0209671, IMG submission 187401) | Marine gutless worms symbiont microbial communities from Max Planck institute for Marine Microbiology, Germany - Olavius geniculatus... | ecosystem: Host-associated > Annelida >...
CCTAGGTTACTATTAATCACTAATAGGAAGTCGTACACTGGCTCTCGATTGGCGCCGAATTCAATGACCTTGGATGACCTTGAACGCCAAAATAGGGGGCTTTATGGATATTTTTGGCGATTTCGGGCTGTGACACAAGTCTATATCGTTCACAAGGCGGCACCACGGAACTATCGTTATGCGATCCAAATAGAGAATTTGGTATTTGTATATTAACTTAGCGTGAACACCTCAATTTTCAGCTAAACTACTGAACCACAACTCCTGTAGGCTTTCACGTGTCTCGTGAGCATCTACTCAAATTTATTGTTTGATCCCATATTTTTTGGAGGGGAAAGCCTATCCAAGTTCTTGGACATGCATTATAAAATAAAACATATTTCCGACTATATGGCATAGTTTCACACCAATTGGCCGAGGGAGCTTGAATATCTTGTGGTGAACAAAAAAAGGAAACATCTGTAGTAAAACATAAGACCACCGAGAACTACTGTTCCGCGACAGCCTAATTACTAATATTGCTACTGCCATTGTCCACCGCTGTACTATTGCTAATACTGTCATTACTACTGCTATTATTAATTCTCACTATCAACGAATAACTGACAGTTAACTGTGACTGACCTCCCTGGTTCAACGTGGCTGGTGCATTGAGTGCCAAATGCAGGTCAGATGATGACCTACTGCTAAGACAAACAAAAACAGTTAATAGTTTTCTATTATAAAAATATTAAAAAATATTCAAATATTCAAATGTCATCCATTAAAATGAATATTAATCATTCAAATAACATAATTGCCGAACGAACAACAAACATTAGTACAATGCACAAATGATGAGGATAAACCATTTTATGGCCATTTTATAAATTTACCCAAGTTACAACATGGCCCGGAAGGCCATAAAAGAAACCTGTGACTAGAGTGGTACTTTATGTAGATCACATTCCATACTAATGACAAACCAACCACATAAAGACATCAGATGCAAAAATGCAAAGATATTTGCAGTTAAAGTTTACGATTACCGGTTGATGTCACTCAGCTGGAAAAAAGTTCTCTGAAAATAGTGGAGGTGCAAAATGACAAATACGAGAAACGCTGTTGGCGTAAGCAACTCGACAAATAACTGGGACGTGTCGTATCGCTCCAAACCAAGATCCGCAACTCTGTTCACAAGCACAGCGCAACACAGTCAGCTAAAAAATTGTTTCCAAACCACACCTGGAAAACATGGTGTAATAACTGCATTCATCCACCAGTATTACTTAAAACATAATCTAAATTTTAATAAGAAACAGCAATAAACCGACTTAACAGGTTTTACAACTGAATTAGACTACAGTTTAAGTCCGTACTTGAATCATTAAAGAAATCACCGCTAACTCTGACCACTAGCAATTTTTATGAATCACATAAACCCAATTGCAACAAATCTATCCAACCCCACAATAGTGTCCTTCACTCACAACAAAAAAACTGCCAAAGTTATATATATTTAAGAATATTTTAACTTTTTTAAAAACAATCAGTATTATGCAAAGTCGCAACATGATAAGGCATTTGAAATACATTTTATATCCAAATAAAAAGCACTGGTTACTTCATAATACAACTCTCAAGCCTAAACCCACAAAATATTTTTTCTACTAGCAAGCCAACATACAAGGTGTGCCAAAAAAGTACCCAATTTTTTGTCAGAACTTCATCAGATCTCCACAAAATTTGATAATTTTTGACATACAAATAGACAAGACGATGTAAATATGCGAGGTACACTCAATGTCCACCTCACCCAGTTTATGTCAATGCACTACCATGTAAAACACAGATGCTCCAAATTGCTACATTACACGCTGACAGCAACTAAGCATTATGCAACAATTTAGAGCATCTGCCTTTAACACGGTAGTGCATTGCCACAAATTGGACGAGATGAACAACGAGTGTACCTCGCATATTTCTATTGTCTCGGCTATCCGTGTGCCAAAAATTATCAAATTTGGTGGAGATTCGACGAAGTTCTGACAAAAACAAATTGGGTCATTTTTTGGCACACCCTGTATATACCAGCAGCATGCACAACGCACTGGGTGTCAGTCATGCCAGTGAAATTCTGCCATCGATCCAGAATGTCCTCAAACTGGAAGACGTAGATCCACATCAGGACAATCATGGAGTAAACAATGACAACCCACCAGAACATCCGCACACAGCATCGCCAGAACTTGTAGCTCAGCTGCACAGCACAGACACATACAGAAGCTTCAATAAATACGTCAAAATTTGCACAAATAGCTACCTGAGTACAGACTAACCATAAATGGTGGCTATGAAAATGTAAAAATGCCAAAATGCCAGTATCTTCAACTTCTATCCATGGTGTAAATACATTGGCTCTACCTAAGTTATACTTTTCAAATATTTCAGTCAGTGACCAATTAACACCTGAGTACAGTACACACAATTAACACTTGGAAAATAAAATACAAAAAATCTGAGCTAATGCTCATAAGATGCACGAGAGCCTATAGCAGTTCCTGTTTACAGGTAATCTTGGTCTATCTCCAGCCATTTTAGTGCAATTCGCTCTTTTTCAGCCAAAAATCGCCAAAAAATCACTAAAAACCAATATTTTTAGGGTTAAAAATCGTTCAAGGTCATCGATGTTGACATACCTAAGAAGCTCATTGCCAGTGCTTCTTTACGATAAGCAGCATGTCTGTGCCTATCTGCAACTATTTTCACACTAGACAAGCCAACAACGGATAAATAACCACTTTTTAGAAGGGTACCCATCTTTGATACCCGCTTTTGCAACCCTCCTTGAACGTAGAGGGTTCAGACTTGGACTGCTAAAATCTACATCCAATGCTGAAAATTTCCTATGTAGGTTGTTTTGGTCTATCTCCAGCCATTTCGGCGCAATTCACTCTTGAAATGCATGTTGCAGCCCAAAATCACGAAAAATTCACTGAAACTCCCTATTTTGGGGGTTGAAGGTCATTCAAGGTCATCGATATTGACATTCTTAGGAAACTCATCGCCAGTGCTTGTTATGATAAGCAGCATGTCTGTGCCTATCTGCAACCATTTTCACATTAAACAAGCCAACAGCGGTAGAATAACACCTTTTAAAGGGATGTCCCTCTTTTGCCCAATCATTCGTGTGGACCCCCTTCACCCATGGACGAACATGGACGAGATGGACGAACAGACAGAATTACCGTAATACGCGCTATAACATTCACAGTCGAAACTGAATAGTATCTAATCAAACTGCATGTATGTGCCTACTTTTTGAGTCACTTTACTAAGCAACAACAAGAAAAGTCCAGCTAAAGCAAAGGGGAACGTGCAACAGCGGTGCATGTTTGAAAGCGCAGTAAAACAAAATCAGTCACGAGAGGGCGCCAGACAACTGGTGGCTAATTATCTATAGCGTTTTACTTGTACTCACCAGACGGCATGACCTGTCTCGCTCTGCCAACGCTGTATCAGCTGGAAATCGCAAATTTTCCCTACTCCACCTCTCATTTAGCACTTTTGTTCAGGGTGACCCCCTTCAAATTAATGGAAAAGCTCTATGGTTCCTGAAACTAGAGTCTTCTGGGCAGCCGACGGTGAAGATTTGGTGATCCTAGCTTCCGCCATTTTTGACTGATCCACCCGTGTGACAAACAGACAGACAGACAAGCAGAATTGCAATGGCTAAGATGCACTACAGCAGTAGCTGCTGTTGCATGTAACAACCTTACAAACCTGAAATGAAATGACGAAGTACAAGAAGAGAACCATATAGATGATGCGGTATACAGTTGGCTGTTGAATGGCAAGTATGAGGAAGAGAACGGCACAGACCAGGATCCAATACTTGCTGAGCATGCCATGCAGCCACAAGCCTACCAGCAACACAGCATGCTGCAGTGATCACGGAACACTCTCAGAGACAACGTAACGTACAAATACCGACACAAATTACCTCATAAATCTAGGCAATAATAATAAGTACACTGAAATTTCAGGTAAAGCTACAAACATATGTTGACCCAGTGCAGACATATTATGCGGCCACCTGCTTAGAGCTATGCAACCTTAACCACAAATCTGACCCGTACCTTTTAAGATAAAAAAATGGCACGCCTGTTACCCATGCCCTAGGTAATGTTCAAACCAATTGCGGTTTATCTATAACTTGTTGTTTTAGTCCTAAAAGCTCATGTGAGACAAACAGATGCACAAGGCCAACCACAATGTGGCCTATTAGGTTAATTGTGAAATAAACTACCTAAAACAAGGCTTATTAGCAGTAGCGATATGATAAACTCAATAACCTTAGCTCTAGTTGTCATACGGCTTTACTGAAAAGGCAGTGGTAGTATGCACAATGAGACAGATTACGACAACGTGTTGTGCAGACATTTTCAAAGGTATAACAGACTTACCAAAGTATTTTAGAATTTTCACACCTAAACTTTCAGTATTCGTAGCATCTAAAATGCACAAAAACATATAATTTATACCAAAACTAACTAATTTTGAAATTAAGCAAACTGTATTATATAATACTAACACAGTGAGCATTTTAAGCTAATAAAGAGAATGTCAAACAATTAATAAAGTTGGCCGACCTTTGTGGGCATGGTTTAGTTGCACAAGAAAATCGGCCGATAAAATCAGCGAAACATGACATATGGCCAACATTTTTGTCTGCTACTTCGTGAAACATCAGCCAGTACAAAGCAGAATGCATATTGCAAAATTATAATTGCATCACTTTTTTGCATCTAATGAACGAAAATAAATTACAGACACAATAAAGAACTAAAATAAATATTCATTTTCCATTGCAAACAATCACCATGGCAACACAAACAAAATTTTGTTGACCAATATACAAAAAGTCAGCTGACAAAATTGTCAAAGATAGAAACTGCTCTATCTTGGCCGACAACACGTCGCCTGACAAAATTGCCTGATTTTTGCATGACACATAAAAGATTTTTGGCAGGCAATCATGTCAGCAGATAAAATTGGAAGACTTTATCGATCATCTGATATCTACTAAAGACCAATATTGACATTGGCAGTAATAATGAGATCAATAACTTCCAGGCATGGTGTACAACCTTTGAGATTCTATCACTTCCACTGCAGAATTCTAAGTAAAAAATAATTACCTAAACAGTGTAAAAACTCCACTAACCAAAAATTCTGGGTAACAAAAAAAACAGAACAGCTCTATAAAAATTTCCACTGATTATTTTAAATTTCAGTTCCAAGACAGAATAACGCAAAGTGATGCAGCAAACAGTTACCATCCGGTTCATTCAGAGTGTCGAGAGACTCGGCGCTCAAGCGGCCGGAATGACGGTGATGTGTTAAACACTCCAAGGCAAACTGCCGCAAAGTCAGCCAGAACACCAGCGTAAACGCAATCTGTCACACCAGTAAACAGCGCTCAGAGTCACTGTCATCTGCAGTCAGCTGTATCAACCGAATCATTCACGACTAAACACGGACCGTGATAAGTAAGTAAGTAATTAAAGCAGCAAATGCTCTGCAGAAGCGCAGAATGTACAGAATCTTACTAAAATGCGTAGTCTGTCATACCTCTCTGGCGCCTTCGGTGTTGCACAGTTGTGAACCCCGACTGACCCTAAAGTTTGAGTCCTTTGGCCTTAGCTACATGCATCCCCACTTCCCTCCCCTACCGGCAGCCTGAGGGAGATTGAGTTGCCGGGTAATGAAGTGGACCCGCCCACAAAGCGAAAACTTTGCTAGTACTAGCTAAAACACAGGCAGTAGCCTGGGTCTCGGGTTTCCAGTAAACCTTAAAACAGAGTTATAAAAAAACTTTCAGATGCACTGCTCATACTGACTATTAACAAACAAGACTAACCCTACCAATACTATGACACATACACAATCACACCTTCAAATATTCTTTGTGAAATGTCTGGCAATTGTCTCTTATGATTCTACAACATGCTGGTATAGAAGACAAACCTGTGCAGCCAATGGTACCACAGGATATGTGTACTTGCGGAGTCCGATCTCTTCAAGACGATAGCTGTCCACTGTTGTTGGCAGTTCATTGTCATTGAGTCGAAATCCATATACATACTGCAGAGTGACGAGACAGATAGCATACACGACAACAACCGGCGAACAGCGAAGGCACAGCTGGCGTTTCTGTGGCACCATCCATATGAGACAAGCGGAAATCAGCAGCAGAAAACTCAGCCAGCTGTGAAACACGATGCTCCACGCCTGCACAGACAACAATTCGCATCATATTTTAGCCATAGCTGCTGAAATTAACAACTATTATCACATGACAACTTGACATACTTGTCAAAAAGTTTTAAAATTAGCAAAAATTTTTCAGTTAGGCATCTGCAAAAGTATACAGCTCGATAACTGAACAAATCTGCCAAACGTGAAAATGCGCTTTCGCTGGCAAGTACCAGTGTTAGCTTTTAATCAAAATTAATGATCAATCACCTGTTAATTTGTGTTAAGTTAACTACTAATACATTTAATCACTACCAAGCCTAATTTTAGCCAATACTTCTATTAATTAAAATTAACTGTTTTCCTTTATTGCGAAAAACATGCTACACAAAAATGGCCTCATCCTCTCCATACTTGTGACCACTAAATTGGACGTGCTAAAATTTCTTCTTTAAGAAAATATTACACAAAATACAATGTCCAGCATTCTTTGCAAAAACTAATACACTCAAACGGCTACTATCATTCATTTTATAAACCACAAAATCCTTTTCACGTTTATCACACTAGTTAAAAAACACCATGTGTAAAATCGTACCATCATGATAATGAGCATGCCGATATAGCTCTGAAAGGTGATGAACTGAAAGAGAATAGCTATGACAGAGTTAGGCGCCGCCGCTGATTGCGTGGCAGCTCCAGGCTGCTGGATGCCCACATCTTCGGCCACGTTAGGCAGTTCAGCTGCGTCAGTTTCGTCATCACCATCCGCAGCATCCAGTGAATGGTAGCTTGGCACGGACGATGGTGCTTCTATCAGACCCTACAAAAGCACACCACATCTTCCCATACAGCAAACAACTGACTGCCCAGCTGTGTCACAATATGCAGCGCAAAATATTCAGCAAAATACATTCTAACTTTCGGTTAATTCAGTAACAACTATAAGGTAAAAGTAAAGGCTTAGCGGTGTAATGGCTAGCGTGTCAGACTCAGAATCTATAGGTTGTGGGTTGAACTCCTGCCTGATGCACTGCCATGTAACAACCCTGGACAAGTTGCTCACAAACATGCTGATGTCACAAAGCGGTATAATTTTGTGCTGAGCTAATCGCCAGAAATATAATGAAAGTATACGGAAGCGGTCTGGTATTCTGCTCATATAACTGAGCAGTGTATGCAGTTCATTGCCAGCTCATGGCCATGTAGACAGAGATGACCCCCGACAGAAGGGTCACAGAGCTCTGACCCTGGGCCTAATAAGGGCAATGCTGATCACAAAAACTTTACTTCTTGAAAGCTAATCTCATGCCCAAATACTATTACCTCCAGTACACCAACATTCACTAAGCTATGATGGAAACTGAACCTTAGTATCTTTAATAAAGCTAACAACTATCAAACACTACTAGTGCATGGAGCAATTACTAGACCCCTAAGCCGCCAACTTAGCCGGATGCCAGCCGCCAAATGTTTGCTAAGCCGCTGCTGCTGCAGAAATTGCAGTTAGCCAAAAAAAATTTGTTAATATAGGTTTATGTAAACACTAAAAAACCACAAAGCGCCATAGAAGTTACATCTGCAGTATAAATGATACTTAGCTTTGATACATCCATAATGTACACTCAGTTAAAATTTCACAGTAACTATAGTAACTATTCCATTAAAAACCATTAAAAATGTTGCAAAAAAAAATGTTTATAAATGTTACACAACAAACGTTAGCATTAATTTGTTCAACCTCTTGCCTAATGCTATAATGCTGTAGGTGCAGTATAGCTAGAACTAGAGACAGAGAAAGAGAATTTTATTCAATTTCAATTCAACCGTCTGGTCATATCACTAAACTACAACAAAACCAAAATCTGTGGCCTATAAATTCGTTTCTGTAGTTTCAAAAGTGCGTATCAAAGTTCTTGATAAAATTTTCAGTAAACATTTTTCTTAATACAGAAATCGTTCATAAAACAAAAAATGTTAAAAATAAACAAAACATGACAGAAATAAAAAAACTTAAAACGTTTATTACATCTAAAATGCTTTGTATGTGGTCTACAAATGACATCTGCAATGAGGAAGCATGCCGTGAACAAGTCTGAACTGATGTGGAAAAAAATTCCCCATGGATAAATATGCTAAGCCGCTGAGACTTAGCACCAAAAATGCTAAGCCACTGCTGCCGCAATAATTGCAGCTAAGCCGAGACTTAGCTGTGAAAATTGCTAAGCCGACAGTGAAATTCACGGCTAGCTGGTTTAGAGGTCTAGCAATTACCAACGGCATAAACATACTGTTGTATCTAATGTACGAGGTTCTTCAACACCTTCAATGAACTAAACATAAATAACACAAACAATAATGAAACCAAACAAAATGCAGCTCAGCCACCATATGCTTTGTTAAGCCAAACTTCCATTACGCCAACTTTCACTGAAACTTCCCCGTGGGGAAAGTCGCAAACACAAATCACGAAAGTTGTCGGCATAAGCGATGACAAATCACGAAATCATAAAGTTTTGGTGAAAGCCGCCGACACGAATCACGAAAGTCGCGGATGCAAACCATCTCGACATGTCGAGATAATTGCGACAAAGTCCGTGACAAGTCTGCAACAAACCCGTTTGTGTTGCTCTAATGGAATTTAGTCCATTACAATGCATGGGGAAAGTCGGCAACAAGGTTCGTGACAAAGACCGCGACACAAATCATCGACTTTCATGATTTGTGTCCGAGACAATGTTTGTCACAAAATTGGCATAATAGAATTTGGGCTCTAGCAAACATGCTCACGAACTGAACATAAGCCAAGCTTGAAAGCAAAGAACTGCAGACCAATGCTGACATGCATACAACAGCATGAACATCCACAATGTAAACAACAACAATGCTAAAACACATCAGGGTCAAAAATAACCACATCTGGTATAAATGGCATAAATCTGTTACCACACACCGATAATATTTATCAATCAGCATTTTTATAGTACAGCCAAAAACATCCAGCCTCTAAATATATGCTCTGAGTCAAAAAAATCCAGATCACTTTAGCAGCTGGTTAGAAATTATTTCTACCAAGGTAGTATTATCTCAAGAAAAAAACTGCAAATTAGACAAAAAAAATCACAAGCAGCAGAATATAGTACTGTAATCAAATACAAAAATATGCTGTTCAAAGATGTGAAAATAGATTTTAAAATTATTACAGGATTCACACACAGCAAATTTTTCATAAGTGAGTATATAAAGCTTTTCATCCTACTCAGGATAATATAATAGGTAATTTTGACATAAATAAGCCAGTAAGTAAACACGCACCGCATATGATGCTAACATCAACACAACATGCATCCGTTCTAAAGACATATAGCAAGCAAGTGCCCTCACAACAGTCAATTATAGAAAAACCTCTCAAGTCTTATTAGAGGTCATGGTAAAAGATAAAAGATTATCAGGTTGTGACATCAAGAAGACTAACGAGAGTTCATGTGGTAATAATAAGCAACAATTGAAACAATGTGATCGACATCTTTAAGGCAAGGTACATATACCGAGAAGAAATAAATGAAGAAAATTAGCATCACAAAGATCTGTGGTTGACTTGTTTACATGTTTAAGTTTCGGAATGTTGCACAGCAATGAAGTTTAGATACGTGACACAAAACTAAGCCAGGTATCATATCAAAAAGTCTGGCTCGATCAAATTTAGATACTGTTGCCCAGTTTAAGAATCATGGGTCAATAGAACTCACTTACCTCTACCTACATACCAAATTTCACTCAAATTGGAAAACCCACAAAAACCTCACAGATAAATGACATATGGGCATGAGCTTTATTAAGTCAACTCAGTTGAGAAGCTGACTAGTGATGTGCAGCATTACCCGTTTTAGGACCCGGGTACCCGGTTCCTATTACCCAGATACCCGGACCCGGTTTAAACTCTAAAGCAAGCGAAGGTAAAGCAACAGTGAAGTGACATGTACACATCTAATTAACCAATATTTTACCATAAAGTTAGGTTTTTCATATAAAATGTCTATAATGTGTTTGTGATAGCAAACTTGCACAGCCCGGCAACAAAAATGACTGAAGTCGAATCCCCCTTGCAGTATGGAATTTCGTTACAAAGGCTGCAAGTAGTGAGATTTTCATAAGTTTCACCAGTAATCAGTGCAAAATATGCGTACAGATTACCCAGATTTGAAAATAGATAATGACTTTTGGAACCGGGTCCAGGTACCCAGTTTCTGGTACAATATGCTAAAGCTGACCTATAAAGAAAGCAAATAATTATGTTTATGCTATTATGCAAACTACATGAAAGAGTGATTAAATCCACAGAACAGAGCGGTTAACGAAAAAGAAAACGCAGTTTCTTGCCAACCAGTAAAAGACTAGTTATCATCCCAACATGCCAATCCATCAGTTATTCAGATATCACACCTGTGTCTCAGAAACTGGCACGCGGGAATCATAACCGTGGCCATCAGTTTCCGCTGCTGCAGGATTAACGTACTGGCCGGAGACGGATGCGGTAAGATGCGGTGCTTGAGCGCTCGTCGGTACCTACCCAGAGAGCATTGAGCAACGACATCAAAGACTGCAACAACACTCGCGCTCATGGTCACTCGCTGTCACAGCAACAATGCTCAACCACACAAGCAATTACAACAAGAATGACCCACGATAGACACAGCCATGCATACCAGCTCTGATCAACCTAATTCATGGTTACACAGACGTTGGATGATCCATAAAATTGGCAGGTTTCAGTGTAATTGAAAATATCCATGAAATCACATGCAATCCCAAGATTTTGTTTTTTTCCTGTATTTTAGGTCAATTTCTCGATGTTTAGTTTACAATTTTTGATGGACTACATGTGACTGATAATAATAATTGATGATTCAAATGAAAGATCTATACAACAATAATAATGACAAGTTACTTGGCTGAATCTCGAACTTGACAACACGAAGCATTAAAAACATATTCTGCTATTGATATTTCACTTTGAACATGTTTATAGCAGAAAAAATTACAACAATGTCAGGCCATTTTCACCGTCTGTGTAATTTCCATGTAATTTGCATCTTTTGTTGAAAAAAACGTCAGTGTAAGTGACATTACTTCTCCGTGAATTAGATTGGACCCTACTTATCACATAACATAATGCACACAACAGTCCGAGCGTACACACAAACCACCACACTGCCTTACAACAGCTGTCTCAAACAACAACCAGCAATGCCTCAGATTAATTC
>Ga0209671_1007227_pt1 | contig 11500 bp, 13 predicted proteins | sample WorMetHERISLAND2_2_FD_187401 | JGI IMG/M metagenome (GOLD analysis project Ga0209671, IMG submission 187401) | Marine gutless worms symbiont microbial communities from Max Planck institute for Marine Microbiology, Germany - Olavius geniculatus... | ecosystem: Host-associated > Annelida >...
CTTCCAATATCTCAGCGAATCAACTTCAAACTGGCAACTTTGGCTTTCAAGATACAGTCTACTTCACAACCTGAATATCTTCATCAGCTGATCTCCAGTCAACACCCTGGTTCATCGATGACATTGTGCTCATCAACTCGTCCTCTACTCCAAGCACCACGTACCCGAACTGCATACGGCAGCCGTGCTTTAGTTCAGCAGTACAATCTGGAACAATCTTCCTACTTCAGTCATTGAAGCAAACAGTTTGCCTATATTCCATCGTCGACTAAAGACACATCTGTTTACTGTTGCTTTCGAAAACAGTGGTTAACTGTGACGCAGCCAGCGCCTCTGTATCTTTACACACACGTTTAGTTTTATGGCGCTTTATAAGTTCGTTTTTAACTTTAACTTTAACTTTAACAACGCTATCAATAAGCGGCACTAAAAAAGAACCAACCTCCTTTCTGCTTGCAGAGAATGCAGATTTGCTAGCTGATATTGTTGTGCACTATATGAATTTATTTAATTACTTGCTTACTTAGTTACTGATAATACTCATACAGATAGTGGCAAGATGTAGCGGTTAAATTATTGTACTATCAGATCAACACAGTTGCCCTATTCTGGGTCCAAGTACTATCTGGATGTGTCCATTGTATCACTGTCTGCTGACATGTAAACCATCTCGGTATATAACCAACAAATAGGTCAACTCAGCCCTCCACCTCTCTGAGAGATGATACTGGCCTGCATGGCTGGCGTTAAGGCACTTTTGTCAGGTGGCAGGTAACACTGCAATGCCATATGGCAGATGACACCCAGTTTACTCTGAAGAGATAGTCGCAGCTTTTAGTGTCAAACTCCACTAAACGAACGAACGCACAAAATGTCGTACAACATCACCCATGGACGAGATGTCAACAATTCTACAACATGCTCTCAACATGTTGCACAACATGTTGTGTGTTCGTCCGTCTAGTGGAGTTTGACATTATTCCACACTGCCACTCATATTGCCTATGTCTCTCATACAGTACAGTCGTGTGTATACAGTCGTATTCCAATCGATAAATCTAAGAACATGACCAACTGTAAGGCAGTGTTGAAAGTGAGTTATAAAACTGTCTTGTGTGTGAACATTTGTATAATATCCTAATTAAATTTAAACCCTTAACCTTTTAGCAGGCATACAATACAATACAGTACAATATTCGTTACTGAAGCACGGTCAACATGCAGAGCATACACATTGTATAAACAATCAGCTAATAACTGACCTCCTTTCTCCTTGCTCAGCTGGGTGTTGCTGAGCCGGGATGGCTGGGTGGTTGGGGGCACAGGTTTGTGGGATTGCCCGGTAGCTCGGTAGATTGCTTGCACCCACAGAGTGCTCTCATTCTCGTCCTCAGTAGCAAACATGACCTGGTCTCCCTCACGCACCATGTTGAAGAAGTAACGCCCTCCCTCCACTCCTGTCAATGACAAATCAAAACATAATGCCCATCTTCCACTCTTGATATAAACACAGGTACAGTGAGACAACCAGAAAACAAAAACTGGTTTCGCTTACATGCCATATTGAAACAAGAAATTTGAGCTAATGCTCACGAGATGTGCGAAAGCCTATAGCAGTTCCGGTTCAGTTATTTAGCTGAAAAAAGGGGTGTTCATGCTAAGTTAATATACAAATACCAAATTCTCTCTCCACCTTGTGAATGATATAGACTTGTGTCGCAGCCCAAAATCGCCAAAAAAATCCATAAAACCCCCTATTTTTGGTGTTCAAGATCATTCACGGTCATTGAATTCGGCACCAATCAAGAGCCAGTGTATGACTTTCTATTAGTGATTAATAGTAACCTAAGCCATATCTCACACCGTTACTGCGATAAATGTACAAAACATCAGTTTATACACTTGTTAACAGCAAAAATTACAAAAGGTGATATTGATCGCATCACACTGACTGCGTGTCAATGTGTTGCTGAATAATATCACCTTTTGTAATTTTTGCTGTTTTCGATGCGCAAGTCCTTAAATGTTGCCGTTAACAAGTGTATAAACTAATGTTTTGTACATTTATATTTGCTGTTTTATTACTAAAATGCTGTTTTCCTACTGATGATCAGTTACAAAGATATTGCACTTCAGATATTTCTTACAGTAGCCAAGCCGCTTATAACTGTTACTTACTACCTAATGGCGTGACTGAACAAAACAGACGGCACTCGTCAGGCATGACGTCACTGCTGGTCTGCATTGCTGACAATACTGATTAAAAATTTCTTTTGTATCCACGAAATGACCATATAAATAAACAAACTAATATTGCATGCAGCATACGCTTAATATAGGCCCGGAAAAAGCTAATTTTATTAATCGTATTATTGCAATTATTGGACTGTTGCGTAAAATAGCCGACCACAAACGTCTATAAAGTCGCGTCAAACTAAAGTCTGAGCTTATCTCATGGTTAACCAAGTTCTAGCCAATTTTTGGCAAAAATTCTACAAATTTCATTGCCAAGGCAACAAAAGTCAACCATGGTAGACTTACTAAAATTATTCATTTGCTCCACCCTCAAAACCCCTTGTTAGACGCAAGAATCTCGAAGATATCTCGTACATATGACGAGGTATAGTCCATTTTGTGCCAAATTTCGTTCCTATTACAACGAAGGTCAGTCGGGGTAAAATTCAATTGGCAGCATTCACTGGCCCATCCGTGAAAACCCCGATATAGACACAAAAATCTCGCAGATATCTCTTACATAAGGCGAGTTATAGCCCATTTTGTCCCAAATTTCATTGCCATGGCAACTAGGGAGGGTCTGGGATAAAAATTAAATAACACCATTAGATTGGCCATCCCTGAAAATCATACCCTAGAACCAAAAATTACGTCTCTATCTTATACACAGCCAAAGTTACGACCATTTTAAGAATTGTTCAATTTTCCCCATAGGCTCCATTGTAATTTTTTGGAATTTTTTGAATAAATGCATTAAATATTAATTTCAAATTTTTTAACCCACAAAAGGCACATCTTCATGCGAGACCGCATCGTTTGAGCCATCGCACACAAAAATCCGCCGAAGGTGAGTTTCTGAAAAAAAGTATACATATATATACAGCTAAAAATTTTTTGCGTATATTTCACCTATTTGCCGAGAAGCCCTCCTAGTGCAGATTAACATGAAGTTTTGCATGAGGGGTCATCTAGCCGACGTAATCAACTGGGTCAAATTTTATCTCAATCAGATCAGGGGTTTTGATTCTGTGAGGGGTCGAATTTTTGGCTTTCCCAAAGGAAAGAGAAGTCGCCGTTAACACATGGCTTAAACTACCGTTCAGCCTGTGATACAGTGACTTATTGGCCAAAAATCGCAAATTTTGCCCACCCCCTCTCATTTAGCGCCCTCATCCGAGGTAAACCCCTGGAAGCCCAACACAAACTTAATCCAACTATTAATTCATGTTCAACTAATAATGCAATGTTTTACTACAATTTATGTAGAAAGTTTCTAACAGTGCACATTCTACTAATTCAAAAATGCACCAAAAAAACAAAAACCCAACAAAACCCATGAGGTTCGACTTCCTTTAAAAAGCTGGAGGTATTCAACCATAATTACTGCCACAAACTGCAGAGCAGTTAAGAAGACGCGAGTCACAGACCTTCAAGAGGTTCACAGTAGTCAACAGTGAAACCATCCAGTTGAAGCATCTCAGTTGGATCAGCCTTTCGCTCTCGGTAGCTACACATTGCAAACGTGTACTGAGAAACCTGTGCACAAACATACACAGATCTATCTACAACGTGTCTCAAAAAACTGTTCCACTTATATTTTCTGAATGACTTCGTAAAACACTGGCCACATTTAATAATTTCTGACATGCAACATCATGAAATAATCTTGACGTAAATGACTACACTTTGGCCCACCTCACCTTGCTACACTACCTTGTGAAATGCAAGTCGTAGTTTGGCCACTTACAACAGTAAATTCATACTTGGTAGTGCATGCATGGGCTCAAAAAATAATTAACTGAAAGATGACAAACATGACTAGCAATTATTGTCTTTCAAAAAATCAGACATCATCTTTATTACAGCATGTGCTCAAAATGTCAGCTATAGTGTCTACAATCACTGGTGCCATTTCTATAAATTCATCTTCCCGTGCATTTCTGTTGCAAAGAAGAACAGGAAAAAGATTTCACATAGACAGCTAGATTCTTTGTGAGAAAGCTCACCCCCTTTTGGCACTTTGAGCCGGCGAGGGTTGAACCCAATAAGGCTAGCATATAACCGAAGTCGGTCGGATGGCCGGCTCTAATTAACAACTAGCGCCTTTAACCAACTGGCCAGTATACCAGCAGTCCTGGCCTCAGAGCCGACTGTTACGCAGGACTCCGCGTTTTCTTCCCTAACGATGGCCATAACCACTGCCAGTACTCATTTTACCATCCCACGAAAGTAGAAGGCTGAGTCGACCTAGTTGCCTTGGCTTCGTACCATGGACAGTCACTCATCCAAGTACTCACCGGGTCCATCATAGAATAACTTTGTTGATTTGACTCAACACTTTACCAGTATGCCGCACTGCCAACCAATGATTAGGGTTACACAGTAGCAGGTAAACTGCACAGAGTCTATCAACAAAACTTTCAGCTTCTATGTAAACATCTCATCGGAAATAGGTTTCTGACCTGGACTAAAATGTAGTAGCGTTTCTTCCACTTTTTCCATACACTCCGGCCTTGTGCAAACATATATCTGAAATGAAGCACAGACAGGAATCACAACTATGTCATGAAAAAAATCGTCATAGCAATATTTTAAGGTTCAAGACTTAAGATTGAAAAGTGTGCATGATTCTTCATAGAACCCAGAGCATCACCTGCCATATGGAATCGCAGTGTCATCTGACACCCAACACATGTGAACGTGTCTCATCTTAAACCCAGCTAGACAGATCGATACTCAATTTACCAACCCCGAAGAGATATAAGGCTGAGTTGACCTATGTGGTTGGTTATGTATTGAGATGGTTAAGTATGCGAACCCAGGTTCACTCAGCCTCTTGCGGACACTCAGCACTTTATAACTTTACTTACTTACCTAGCTTGATTCAGATGCTCCAACATCATTAATGCAAACAAACAAAGACTATGAGCTCTGCAAAACCATCTAAACAGAAATAAACAACAACAACAAAACGCTGCAGTACCCGAAGTGTTTCATGTTCTGTGGCTTGTCAATGCGGACTGTGATACGAATCTTGAGTGACTTGTCAGGGCAGTGTTTGCTGGTCTGTAGATCGTACCACTCAGGTGACTTGGGTGTGGCTGCCGTAGGCATCAGTATCACCTGACAGAGCATTAGTATCACTGTCATTCACAGTGTCATCCACTACTACTAGTAGTCTATAGCCCAAATTCCATTACGCCGACTTTGCAAAAAAGTCCGTGACAAGTTCCCGACAAAGTCGCAGACTTGTTGCGGACACAAATCGTGAAAGTCCGCGACACAAATCACGTTGCCAACTTTCACGATTTGTGTCCGCGACAAGTCCGCGACTTTGTCGTGAACTTGTCACGGACTTTGTCGCCAACTTTCCTCATGCATTGTAACGAACTAAATTCAATTACAGCGACACAAACGGATTTGTTGCGGACTTGTCACGGACTTTGTCGCAAACATCTCGACATGTCGAGATGGTTCGTGTCCGCGACTTTTGTGATTTGTGTCCACAACTTTCCCCTCGGGAAAGTTTCCGTGAAAGTCGGCGTAATGGAATTTGGGCTTATTACTGTACAATGCATAACTGGTCAGTATTCCAAAGCGGCACTAGTTGAAATTAGGTCTGATTCCGGTCTGCGATCGCCAGTGGTCATCATCGAAAAGATCTGCCAAAACCAAAGATGCAATTTATCTCTATTTCTAAGCCTAACCTTATATCTAATCTTAAAGCTGCTCAGACTAGTGTACCTTTAAACTGGTGAACTGTCCCTATATGAGATCACACAGTGATCTTAAGTGTCTTGTTGGGATGCAGCCTGCTGGTGTAAAAGTCATTATGAATCCACTGTAACCATCACTATAACCTGGTAAAGCATTAGTAACATCCCTAGTATCAGCAACATCAACATTACAATAACGTTCTGAAGCTCGAAGTGATTAAAAAATTTATATCAAGTTAACTTTTCAAAAACTAAGGACGCGATGATTAATTAATAGACGTCAATTGAAACTAACACTGGTTATGCATTGATGCCATCAAGTGAAATAGAAAATGAGTGCATCTCACATAATTATATCACCTTTGCCATTTTTGTGCCAAAAGTACGTTGGTGACAATTTGACAAAGTTCTGACAAAATCATTCTGCATAGTTTTATTAGACACAGTGCACATGAACTAAAGCAAAACACATTTCTTCAATTTTTAATTGTGAAAAAATGCAACACAAAATTTATTAACACAATACATCAATAAACACAGGGGGTACCAAAATTAATATAAACATCTCTGGTAAAAAAAAAAGTTGACAACATACCCGTCCAAGCTCTTTATCCTCAAGACTCAATAAACTTGAGTTTTCAGTGACGAGTTTCACTTTCACCATCGGCAATGGGATGTTAGTTGTGAAGTCACCCTGAGTGTCCCAGCTAAACCAACCAATCAGTGCACAAGAGAATTGATCAATAAAGCATGATTCACAATTCATGAAATACAAATCACACTCCAAAAAACTGTCATTCAGCACAAGTATTTATTGGCCAGATAACAGCTCAAAAAATAATTTTTATATGTGACTTAGAAAAGATCACAAGGAAAGTAACGAATCTTAAGTTGCCAACTTAGAAATAACTAAAGACAATCTTAAGAAAATACTAGATAGGGATGTTGGTTATATGCGATCGCACATGCGATCGCATATTTTACCAAAACACGCACATCGCATATTTTTCCGCATATAATACTATTTTCAAAATCGCATATGCGAAAATCATGCTACACATGCTGCATGTCCAAAAATTTGCATATATTTGCATATGTGCTGCATATTTCTGCATGTACGATCGCATTTTCAGCATTTTCCTTGTCCATCATTTTTTTAAAACCGTTAAATATTTTTGGTGGCTAATAATTACTGACATTTACAATTAGACGTTGAATAACTTAATCGAAAATGACAAAATTGTGGAGAATATGTTTATTAATGATCATGATTATGATTCTCCATCACTCGAAGTTGCATATGCTAGAAATATGCAGAAAAATGTGTCACATATTATATGCAGCATATGCAGCATATATGCCACATATATGTGCCGCATATTTCGCCAAATTCTGCACATTTTCCTGCATATTTTGCCTCAAAAAGTTCCGCATATTTTAAGAAAATTCTCCGCTATAAACCAGCATCCCTAACTAGAAAAATCTAGAAAGTTAAAAGTTCAAATACTAAAATTATGCCCCCTGAATACAATAAATTCCTACTGAGGGATAGACGATAAACGACAGACTATTCACATGTTGTCAAAACACTGAATATACAACAAATTACTACTAATGTTAGTACTAATATTACTATTAATATTTACCAAGGGTTGGAGGCCTCGGCCTGGTCTGTCTGCAGTTTGTCTCCTCCATCGACCTCCAATGTACAGTAGACGACCTTGTTGCCAGGCAGCGATTTGAGACCTTTCACTTCCATTACTGTCACCTACGACGCACATATACCAGCTAGCTATACAGTATGAAAAACACCGTTTACATGATAAAGCAAGCTCATCAAGCAGCTTGACAAGCCAGCTTGATAAGTGCTTAAGCTTTCAAACATATTTGATATTGCAGGCATTCATGAAGCTGGCTCGATGAGCTAGCCAGCACAGCATGTAAACGCTTGTCAAGCTAGCTCGCAGTAATACATATACCAGCTAGCTTTACAATGAGAATAAAAATAATACACTACAGCAGAGACAAGAAAAGAAGGGAAAAAGTGGCAGATTTGTGTAGTGGTTAATGCACTGTTGCACAGCATGTAACCAGTCCCCTAAACCAACTCAGTCTAGCCATCCATCTGTGGGTAGCCGCAATAAGCACCAGCAAAGGCTGGGATGTAAACAGGCACACCTTACAGCACACGCCTTGTACCTGTGGTCTGGCAGTGTAAACTGGTGTCTGGCTCAGGGCTAAGGAAAGGGGGATCAGCATCAGACCATGGACCTCAGGGAACACCTACACATTTGCATTTACTGTTATGAGGAGGTGATATAAAACTATAGATACATGCTAGAAGTCTGACCTCTACAGCAAAGGTAAGCGTGACATCTGTCTTAGACAGCGCGTGCTCGCTCTCATCTGACATGTCAATCTTGGACACTCCACCAGGTCTGCCACACACAACCAACCAAATGCACTTAACATTCACGACATCTCAGATATTCAAAAAGTGATAACACATTGTTTCAGAGTTATATCATCTAATAGCAACAATGGAACAACTACAGGGTGGGCCAAAAAACCGGACCTGTTTGAGCGTTGATATCTCAGCAACGGTTAGACGTAGAAAGGCGTGTGATACGTCATAAGTTTCAGAATGTTGTAGACTAAAAGGGCCAAATTTGCATAGCATATCATTTAAATATTCTTTGCCTAATTTGCATAAATCTTCATTACCCCTGAAATTAGGCATTTGCCTGCACTTCCATGTGTCCGAGTTCATTGAACTCAAAAACTGCCAAAAAGTCCAGATTTAAATTCCATGAATTATTCGGTGTGGGGGCATTGCAACAGATAGCATGGTCACAAAATTTCAGAAACTGACCAGCTAAAACGTATGCTAATCAAATGCTGGGCTCAGCTGATCCTGAACACATTGACTCCAGCGATCGATCAGCTGCCTAAAAGGACTGATGACAGTTATGAATGCAAAAACCGGGGAACTGCCTATGTTGAATTTCATCTAAACTCAACGTATGTGTTAATGATTGTTAATATTTTGCTGTATGCTGAATGAAAATCAACTTAAATGCATGATTTTAGGGGTGGGCAGATTTGTGTAAATTAGGCAAAGAATATTTAAATGCTCTATCATGCAAATTTGTCGTTTATTCTTAACAGCATTCTGAAACTTTTGACGTATCACAGGTCTTTCTACCACTAACCGTCGCTAAGTTATCAACGCTCAAACAGGACCGGTTTTTTTGGCCCACCCTGTATATGCAGCAATGACACAGCAACCTACAGAACGAGCTTCCATCAAGTAGTGTAATCAAGGGGAAATGTGCGGGAATGCCAGTCCACCAAACGTTTATGAAATTAAACACCTTTCCTGCAAACAATATCAGAACAAAGAGAAAGGGTGACACACTACTGTTCCCCCCAATAGGCTCGAACGACATCTAAAAATAAAAAATAATAACACAGCTTTGTGTCATCAAATGTGGTTTCCAGGAACAATGCTCTAAAATTGGAGGCCAGGGCTCCAACCCATCATACCCTGCTGAAGAAACTTACAGCGCTCAACAGATCTCCTAACTGGATAAAAAGAAGCTTACTCCTACAAAAAAAGTAAGGCAGAGGAGGCATTCCTCTAAACAAAAAATCAGCACTACGTAACTGCTTCCATCCAACATCACCCCTGCAGCCTGCACCTCCACTCTCAAGCGTCTCCTCAGACTTTCCTATTTCATCCATCATATCAAGACCAACTTATCTGCATAGCCCCTGCTTTTACGTGACAAATTTTGCCAAATCTTCACTGACAAAGTCCCCACTGAGGTCAGCCACCTTGACGTGTTGGTGGGGCTTTGCTCCGATGACCCGAAAGATTTCTACAATCTGGAGGATAGGAGCGTACTAAGAGCCGACCAAATACATGAGAACATTTACTACACGTTACCAGTGCTTTTGTGCTGGTTTCGGCTTTACAGCCGACTACGGCTTTATAGCCGTCTACTTACGGCCTCACAGCCATTATTTATGGCTTCACAGCCGTCTATGGCTTTATAGCCGTTACTTGTAACCTGTGGTTACTTTTGGGGACGCACATTGGGCCGAACTGATACGGCCTCAGCGCTGGGCAGGTGTAAGAGCCTGCCCACCCCGAAGGCAAGGCAAGGCAAGGCAAGGCACTGACAAAGTCATAAAAATAACGGTCCAAATGCTCCAATTACAGCCACGTGTAATCCCTCTATGATAATACAAATGATATAAACGACAAACGACAAACGACTAACTTGCTATATCGTTTGAATTTGTTGAGCGAGTATTTTGAGTCACCACTGCCGCCCTTGGCTACCGGCACACCTTCGAGGTTTGCCATCAGGAGACTGACTGTAGATTTGAGCTCCTCGATGTAGGAGCTTTCCATCTCTTTTACCACGAACACCGGACATGGTCGGTACTTCTGCACAGTAAATGCACCAAATAAAATCATCATACATGGCAAAAAAATAAATAAAAGCAACAATGTTTCGAAGTACACTTGATACAGTGAGTGAGTAGTTTCTTGATGGCACATCAGCACAAAGACACAAAAGCTCTCCATCTCTTTCACCAAGATGACAGGACATGGATGATACTTATGTGACCACAACACAGTAAAATCAATAAAAGGACTGATAATAATCATAATGGTTTACTCCAAGCAAACAGAGTGAATGATGAAGATACTGTTTTCTTTGGATGCGTCTATCTCATACGAGATATCTATACATGCCATGCACCAATCAATCAGACAACTTTGGGTGCAACCCCCCCAAATGACATTCCCACTTGCCCGCCTCACACGTCAAACCCCAGCCAAATTTATTTCAGTGGGTGTTGTGAGTACAACCACCATTATTCCCAACCACAGATAAACCTTACAGCATCAGAAGAAACATCTTAACGGCATGAAAAATGATGCTATCAGCACTAAAATAGTAGCTCCCCAGAAAGTCTGAAAAACTGCAACCTTCCTCCCCCCCCCCCGAGAAATGACATATGCTTTGAGCGTAGTCTCAATGGACATAGATACAAATACACCTCACTGTACAGAAACAGCTCTGTAAAGTGCATGACGTTACCCTAAATATATTCCCCCCCGAACAATTCCCCATGGCTTTTCCCCTCCCGTTTCTGCAACAGCCACAAGATCCCCTTCATTGTCATGTTCCCTGTTAACTGACTGTTGCATGATTAGTTAAAATGGCTGGCAATTTGTTGGCATTTGAACTGTACATTATCCAGGTGGAGAATTTTCCAAAAGAAGTATGTTCAGGGCTGGAGGAATGTCCGGTTTACATACCTGTAGCATGTCGTCAGAGGCTTGTAACCTGGCGTCCAGCTCTCGTCTCACCTGAGCCGCTTGTTCATCTGCATTATCCAACTAGAATCATACACACAACCACAAACACAGACATCACAGGCCGAACGGTAGTTCACGCCATGTGTTAACGGCGACTTCTCCTTTCTATGGGGAAGCCATAAATTCGACCCACCGCAGAATCAGAACCCCT
>Ga0209671_1007228_pt1 | contig 11500 bp, 8 predicted proteins | sample WorMetHERISLAND2_2_FD_187401 | JGI IMG/M metagenome (GOLD analysis project Ga0209671, IMG submission 187401) | Marine gutless worms symbiont microbial communities from Max Planck institute for Marine Microbiology, Germany - Olavius geniculatus... | ecosystem: Host-associated > Annelida >...
TGGTGTAGTGGTAACGCGTCTGATCCGATCAGCGAAGTTACTGTACGCCGGGCCCGGTTAATACTGCGATGGGTGACTGCTTGTGGGCAGGTAAACCATCTCGGGATGTAACCAACCGCCTAGGTCAACTCAGCCTTCCATCCCTCCGGGGTAGGTAAATCGAGTACCGGCCTATCTGGCTGGGGTTAAGGCGGGGCGCGTTCACCTCTGTCGGGTGGCAGGTAACACTGTGTGATCCCATATGACAAGTGACGCTTCGTAGCTCTGAGATGGGTTCGCTCATTAGGAGCTATATGCGACCTTTAACCTTTTAACCTTTAGGTTACTATTAATCACTAATAAGAAGTCGTACACTGGCTGTGATTGGCACCGAATTCAATGACCTTGAATGACCTTAAACGCCGAAATAGGGTTTTTATGTTTGTTGGCGATTTCGGGCTGCGAGACACATTTCAAGAGCGAATTGCGCCGACATCAACTGAGATAGACATAGAAAAGCTACGTATGAAATTTTCAGCACTGAACGTAGATTGGTCCAAGTGTCAATTTTCCAGGTTTAAGGAAACCTGCGCACGAAAACATCAAAGAGCGGTAGGAACCGTTGTAAGCCAGTCTTTCGTGAAAATGGTTGCAGATCACCATAGGCATGCTGCCTATCACAACAAACACTAGTGACGAGCTTTTTAGTCGTATCAACATCGATGACTTTGAAAGACCCTGAACGTCCAAAATAAGAAGTTTTATTGATTTTGCGATCTTTGGCTGCAGCGCACACTCCAAGAATGAACTGCGACGAAATGGCTGGAGATAGACTCACAGTTTGCGAACGGGAACTGCTATATGCTTTCGGGCGTCTCGTGCGCATTAGCTTAAATTTCTTGTTACCTCCGCCAAGAAGGTTAGGCGTATGTAATACCCGAAGTTTATTTATCTGTCTGTCTGTTAGCAAGAGTGATTAGATTTCATCGGTGATCCGGATTAGCATATGGGTCCGCGATAAAGACGAAGGATCCTTTACCAAAAATGCCAGATGGAGCATACTATGCCGAATCGAGCGTTGTTATACCTGGCGAACGCAACGATAAACAAGACTGTCAAGCCTTGCTCAAGGCTAAGTATACTGCCCGCTGAGAGCCGAAGTATCACGCACACAAAAGCACACAAAAACCCAACGTAACATTAACCTTTGACCCATGACCTTGATATTCAGCAAAGATTGTCAAAGTACACGTTTACGCAAAATTTCATCAGGCTACATGCAGCCGTTCATGAGTTATCGTGCAGGCAGAGAAGAACTTGGCGACAATACTGCTGAAAACAATACTGCCGTCGATGCTGCGATCAGTAAAAAGTGGCCTAGCGTTGGCGGAGGTTTGCGCGCTCTCTCCCAGGGCCCCTCTAGTCTTGTGTTGCACTTGTGTGCCACTATAATTACTGCCTATAAGATTGCTACTCCATAAAAAATTTACTTGGCCTGATTTTAGGCAACATATCAGTACTTTTGTTGGCAGTTGTAGGCCTAGTAGTATGACCCCGTCGATGTGCCCGTGACTTCAAGGCTTACAAGCGAAGGGTCGCCACTCTCTAGGGCATCCACGTAGCTCTTAGCCCGTGTATCCATAATAAGACGCTGTAGATCACATACCGACGGTCGTGTTGTCTGGGACGCCTGGATTAGTGAGCACATCACTCAGGGTGTTGTTCCATACCAGCCGAGATACAATGCACTCTGTACACAGACATTCGTATAATTTAATTTAATCTACGAATATTAGACGCTGATTAAAGCTCAAACTCCATTTACTTTGATTTGCTGCGGCTTTGTTGTGCAATATTAAATGCAACAAAATTTTAATCATAATCAAAAGAGTATTTGGCTCGTTGCACAAGTCTACAAAAATCGAAAGCTATTCTAGGTATTTAAAGATGTACAAAATAATGATAGAAAAAGCGATAACGACGCCAAATGAATGATGCTCTTTTAGACGACAAGACCTGAACGTAATATCCAACTAATAAGTAGTACAAATACAAAAAGCCCAGATGTCGCTAGGACAGCCGACCGTACTGGTTGTCAGTGACCTTCAAGGTCATTTCATCTGAAAGGGCATATGCCACTTTCGATTAGTGATTAATAATTTATCTAAACCTTATCTTGCAGCGTTTAGCCACAATAGCGCGTACTGACCTTTAAAGTCATCTAAGGTCAATGCTTTTTATATAATTTTGAAATTAATATGTCACTTCCTATTACTGACTAATACTAACCTGGGCGTATTTCACCGTTTCCGAGATATGGCTAGTTTTCCGTTAAAAAAAGCACATTTTTCCTACCCTCGTCCATTCAACCCCGGATTTGAAAATGTTTCCCTTGCAATATATCGCCAAAATTTTGCGTGCCTAAGTTTCACACACACAGCTAATTACTCATGCAAGAAGTTTTCCCCTATGACTTATAGCTTAGCCAAAATACATCCGTTACAGACAGACGGACAGACAGACAAACAGACGGACGACAACTCGTACCAATAGCTCGACCGTTACTTAATTACGGTCGGATAAAAATGTTTAGCAGACATTTCAAGGCGATAAAAATATTTGTTGACCACCTGTTGTGTTTAGGAACAATAGTGAGTGAAAAATTTTAAAGACGCACATGTCGTGATTTAATTTTTAGGCCTACAGAATGAGTTTAATAATACACAAATAACCTATTTGAAAGCTTACAACAAATTTACAAAATTTGGACGCACTGCTTGTTGTGCACCTTGTTGTTTAACACGTTTGTTATTTGCTAATTGTTTGTAATTAATTGACACAATCGCGAATTAACTTCGACGATATTCAGTTACTGACCGCAGCGAAGCAAGCATAAAAGGGCGATCAACGCTATCCGCGTCATCTGCAATAAAACACAATAATTAGCCTAGCGTAATTATTTGTCCTCAAAGCTACGGCTACTTGAATATGAATAAATACTAATGTATAAAAATATAATGCAACAATTAGTTTCAGTAACTTTTCATAGTCTGTGATTTACGCAAGTAATAAATTATACTAATAATGGTATATAAAAGACATATATTACATGTAAAACATTTGCAAAAACGTCACAAAGCATTTCAGCACGCTGAATGCATGCTGAAGATAGAAAACGGTTAAACACGTAGAACAAAAGAATCTTGCAAACTTTTATCATGCAAAACCGCCTGACTGACTCAGTGGCTTTGCGGCAAGTTTTGGTTTTGTGTGAAATACATGTAGCATCACAACCCCTGCAGGCTGGAGGGTCCCACTGATCACTACTCGCCTACACCCCTGTTTGAACGTTTAGCATCTTGTAAGTTTCATACAGGCCTAAATGACATATTCAGTTACTAAATATTATATGTTTTGTCGTTCTGTTAAATTTTTCAACAGAGTAGCTTATCTCGATTGCTGCCCGAATTAGACCCGGTGTATAAATGGGGTTTCGTGTCCATATCCATGTAAAATCTGGGGGAAAAGAATAAAACCGAGTACCTTGAAGTAAGAGCAGGTATGGGGTCCTCAAAAACTGTTATCAATTTCTAGCTTTAGGAAAGCTCGATTACAGAAAAAAATCGTAGTCTTGACCTCGACGCCTTGGCCTCTAGTAGGCTCAACTAGCTTACTAGCTTTGTTGACTTTTTTTGTTTTCACTGTAAAAGTCTTGAAGTAACTAGTCTGAAATAGTAGAACTACGTTTGTCCAAACATTTTAAAAGTTTATTACGGGTTGAATAAGATTAAGCTGGTTTTCGATGCGCAGTATAAAATCGTCGTACTTACTTTGCTTACTTACTGTACAGTACTCACCTTGGCCAGCCGGCCTTGGACCCTGCCTGCAGGCTGACCGGTTCTAAGGTTTGTTGTCATTCGAGATCTGCAGACTGCAAAGTTGTAGTGATCGAGTAAATGAAATAAAAACCATTGGTTCAATGCTGGCCAGGTCCGCTTGCAAGCAATCTTCCCTGAGCAAAATGCTAATCTACTGCATACAACTCAGCCTTCTACGCTCAGCTGAACGTGTAGGTACTAGTATGGTAGCATACATAAACTACAGCTTACGTTGTGAATGACTGAATCCGACGGTCCTGTGTCTCCTATATTCCACTGACACACGCGGACGACGGATGACCGCTTAATGCGCTGGCTGCCGTATGAATGAAGATTCGACCGACGTACGACGTCACTCGCTGATTTCAATCAACGTTTCATGATCACGCCGTATCTACTGACTGAATAACACCCGAAATCGACGCCAAAAAGCTCGCTAAAACAAGAAGCTTATCGAAGGACGTTTACCAGATACTACTTGACTCCAACGTCTAATGAACTAACGCCAGAACGCCGTATTATTCACTACAATTACGTTGTTGTTGTATCTGTCGTTCAGGCGCCCAGCCGAGCAGGCCGCTTATTCCATTAGCATGAATCAGTGTCGCGGCGGCGCTGCTGAAGAAAGTGCTCATAATATAATACAGCAGAACGATGTTGCAACTCGAGGTGTAGAGCTAGGCCCACGTAGTGACGCCTCCGTCGAGTGTTTGCATGCGATGACGCCGACGGCGACCTAAACAGACGGAGCGTGACGAGCTATGCATGCTGAGCAATAGAGACTCGAGCAGCTAGCGCACCTGAGCGCCTGCCCGCGCTTATGACGACGCGCCTACCTATCTCTGCCTCACTGCCTCGCACAATACCCAACCGCTTCAGTCGCATTGATCTACCAGTCATTTGTCTGAATGACGGGGAGATATACTGTAGGCCTACATAGAATAGATAGGCTTACATCTTTTAATATCTATAGCCTACACGTAACAGACATACACACATGCACATAGTTACATTGTACGCGTAACAGCGAACATTGTACACTGCAGAATACCTGCTATACCTTTTTGGCTGCAGCCGCCTGTTTTTGTGAGGTTATTCTGTCCTTTTTGTGCTGGTAATTTGATATATCTGCTGTAAGGTTATTTTGTATATCTTGTGTCGGCAGGTTGATGTATTTTCGTTTGTTTGGGCTGTGGAGTTGGGAGTGAACGTCGTCCGTGGAATTCGGCACAGGGAGTTGTCAATGGACTCGAGGAGTCGTCGGTGGACTCGGGAGCGACGTCTGTGGAGCTGAGCTCAGAGCACCGTCTGAGGAGTGATAGCGGGCCGTCGCCTCGTCGCTGGACTGGTGCCCGTGCCTCCATCGTCGGACCCGACCTCGAACTGCTGCCGCGGGACTTCGACGCCCCCTGTCGTTGCTAGGCCCGTCCGTCCGAGTGCTGCTATCGTCGTTCCACCGTCCGTGCTGTCGTCCAAGGGACTCGTCGACCGCCGGACTGCTTTCGTGTTGTGAGTTGATATTTCGTGAGTTGTGGGCCTTTTTTCTGTTTTGTATTTTTTGTGTTTTGTAAATCCTTTTTGTCGCTTGGCCGTAAGGACGTTGCTCGTATTTAGTTGTTTGTAAGATTAGACGTTAGACCCTGGTTGGTCGTTTGAAACGGTTTTTCTAAAAGTTGTGATACTACACCGGGTTTATTAAAATCCGCTGTCACTGTATAGATTTGCTATTCCGTTTATTGAACTTTTGATGATATGAACTTTATTTTTGCTGTCGTTGCATAAATCTGTTGTATCGCCTATTGAACTTTTGTTAATTTGAGATTTTCACCTGTTGCCGTTAAAGGCCCGTTGTATCTGAACTTGCGTGTTGAATGTTGATATTTGATAAATTTTTGTGACACCTCTGTATTATTTTCGTGATAAAATTGTAAATTAGTTTTTCTTTATTATTAGATATAATCGTTAAACTGAATATATAGACTCTCTGCCTTATTATTATTTTTTGTTGGTTTTTTTAGTTTAAACGTAATTGTATGATTGTATTGTGTTGTGTGTTTTTATCAATTTAAAGATCCGCGGCTTATTGCCTCATCAGCTTTTGAGTTTGCTAATTTATTACGTTAGTATCTACTGATATTAAGTCGATATAGGTCATTGAGGTCAAGATCGTGACACACACTAACAATAAACGAGTTTAGGAAGTTAAAAACTAAGAAAATAAAAACAAGCTAAGCATATTTAAGCTAAAGACTAGTTGAGTCCAGTGAAAGCACGCTCTCCAGACTACTGATTCTAAGGCGGCTCGCCAGCTGTCGGCTACTTGAATTTGACTGTGGTGTGGAATATATCATATCGTGTATATAATATTATTTTTATAGTTCCTTGACTACATAAGTAAGAAGACCGTGGACGCATTAAAACGCTAGCACATCAATGCTAAAAAATAGAAAAGTCATAGCTGATCCTATATAATTTAAAAGCTTCGAACAATAAAAATACATGATTATTTATTGTACCGAAATTCACTACACTTATTATTGCAAGGTGATTGATTGTTGAATTAAATAAACCGGCTGGGTATAGCAAATCGGCCTGCAGCCACAATACGCCAGACTCACAACGCGTCCTGTAGTCACGCGTAGGCAACGGTAATCATGCACAACAATAAAAATAAAAAATAGATATATTATTGTAGCATTGTACGGACGTGACGTCAGATACGCACGAGTGACGTATATATTGGCCTACGAGCGTTGCGTACGATCTGTTTTTTTTCAAATTATGTTTTTCACATATACACGATGGTCCAAAAAGTAACACTCTTTGGTGTTTGAGTTTCCACGCTTGTTGTATCTGTTATATTTTCGATTTTTCTTTACTCACGTATCATTTGCAATTTACGTTCTGCATATTTAAACAAGTACTGTTGTTACGTTCAATTGCGATTTCGTTACAAAGGTTGGTTTAACTAACGACGAACGATGTTCGATGCACAATCTACCTATGGACAAAACACCAAGATTCCGAACGGCGAAACTGTTGTAAAAATGTTTTACACATAAATACGTGTAAACTGTGAATAGGCCTAATTATTATGTCGAAGTTGTGGAAACAATAAAAGTATGTGGTGTTTTACTTCAATTGACGTTATATTGATGTACAGTCAGTGGCTTTTATCCCTATACGTGTACCTGCATGGTGGGCAGCTTGCGCCCATGGAAAAAGGGGGAGTTTTATTGAGGGTAGATCAAAAATAAGGGGAAGTTTGATCTACACTTTTAACTAAACTTTCCCTCTTATTTTTCACTTGGCAATTACGCCCTTAACATAGTTTTCCCTATTTTTCACTGGGCAATCTCAATGATGTTAACAAGGCCAGACCACTCAAGACCAAGCCCAAAGCTATTCCATAACGCAAAGGCTTACGATAAAAGATGAAGTAATGAAATCCTGTTTTTCAAGTACTGTCACATACGCAACTTATAGAATTTAATAGCATCAGCTGCATCACTCATCATTGACAACATAATATAAAGTAATGAGTAGAACTACCCAGTTACTGACAATCAAAATATAGTGCTAGTAGTTCGAAAGTCATGTAATGTATCACAATGGTGAATTTTGTAGTCCCACGAGACTTTGGCGGTGGCCTTGACCTTTTGGCCAAAGCCAAATTTCTAAGCCCAAGGCCAAGGCAAAGGCCACAAAATTTTGCCTTAAGGCCAAGACCAAGGCCAAGAATTAACATCACTGGGCAATCTACACTTTTAACAAAGAGCCCGAAAAGGGGGGACTTGAGACTAAAACTGGAAGAGAAACTTGCGCCCGATTTCGACTCCAGATTTGGGGAGATAGAAGCCACTGCATGTGTGCAGTAGTAGAAAAGAGTGCCACTTTGTGCCCACTCGGTGTATTCGAAATCTCTCTGTGCTTCTGCAACATATTGCACTCAGTCTGCGTTTCACTTATTAAACGAATTTTATCCACTGCCGTTCTGCAGCACAGTGTGGGCTGGCTATTGCGACAAACGTTACCGTAGCGTGGTCTGTCCGCCTGTCACACTAATGCACACTGCTGATGGTACGAGATGCTGTTTGGCAAAGACACTCGTGTGGTCTCAAGTAATATTGCATTCGACAGAATTATCGAGGTCCCCTATACAGCAGGAAAAAATTGTAAGTCAAACAGTTTGCCCCGCGCGAACTAGCTATGCGATCGAGTGGTGCATAATACTTATTCCACGCATTCAGAGATAAAGTAAAAAAGCGCAAGCGTTTCAACTGCAGCAGAACTCTGTCAATTACATGCAGCAAATTATTCCTTAATTACAATAACACACACACAGACAAAAACGTAGCCTCAAAATCCGGAATGTCTCGAACTAAAGCTATGGTCGGCTGCATTTCATCAGAAAGACAGTCAAATCGAAACTACAGGATAGTGGGCCAAAAATGACACCATTTTTGTACGCCTCATAACTTCATCAAATATTTACCGATTTTCAAAATTCTTTCACATTCAGAATCAGGAGACAATTTGCAATCAAACTATCATAAAGTCTAAATTTTGAATGCTATTAGTACTTGTACTACTTTTTTAGGTCGTGCATTACGAAAATTTATAACTTGAGACTCTTTAAAATTTATTGTAATTTTGTTGGCTGGTTAACCTGCCCGACATATACAACAAAAACTAAACAAAATGTGTTTTAGATTTTATGTTTTGTTTCTGTTTTATTTCATGTGTGCGCAGGTGTGCGGACATGTAAAATATAGGTTTATTTCTGTTTCAGATGTACGCAAATGTAAAAAAAAACATAGCCTAAATAAAATAAAAAATCAAAGCAACATTGTTTTGATTCTCCAGAGAGCTTATAATCACGTAAAATATTATAACGGATTGTTTTACCAGGAGTGCTAAATTTGCTAAACTAAAAATGACAGAACGTAACATAACAATAGCTGTGAACATAATAGAACCTGGAAAATAAAGGACCAAATCGACAAACTTTAACGCTTTGATATCTGTCCGTCTCGAAAAAAATGCTTTTAGACTAAAAAGTAACATCTGTATTCGGTACCGTATGGACATGCATTGGCAATGTCCTTTAACTTCCTGGTTTTGCACTAAGTTATCACGGACTCTGTAGTTCGGAGTAGACAACTTGTTGATCTGGCTCATCGCTCCGATACTGAGATTCAGCAGTTGCTGACTGCTCAATGTTGGCGTACACTAGAGCGTCATCGTCGTTGTCATGGCAACGCTCATCAACATCCGCATCACTCGCCTGCATGTTGCCATATGTCACCGTCGACTGCACATCGTAAAATATCACTGATATAGCGATATTACTCGTACATTAACGGATGAAAAAAATGCAATTTGAAGGCTGACAAAACTGTTATTTTGTATTAATAGTCATGGTGCTAAGCGCTGTATGTAAGTAAGTAAGCACGTAACTATTTGTATCGTACTTTAATGCACACGCTTACAAAAACAAACTTATAAAAAAGTTGTCGCAAACTCTCTAAGAAAGTCTTATCCATATCTCTGGAATAATACTTTTAAGCCTGTTAAAATCAAAACTACATGTTTAAGATATACTTTTTGCCTTAGCACTTCTTGTCTCATCAAACGTTCCATTTCCTAATATAGTTACGGATTACTCTCTATACAAAAAGCCTTTAAGACTTTTTCCAGTCAAAGGTAGGGTAGCTGATTCTTTTCTGTGTTAGAAGAATAATTTCTTATAAGGCCCTGTTTGGCTCCTAGAGTAAAATTAAGACCACAAGAGACACTTTTCCCTTTAGTTCGATGCACCGAGTTGGAACGCACTGCTGTCTGGTGGTGGTTCCTTAAGGACCATACATACAGTGTATGGTGGGTACGCCTGAGTGTCCAAAATATAAGTAGGCACTCAGGACACCCAAACCAAAGGTAATCTGTCTGCCGTGGAGACCTTTCTGCTGGTGTGACCGCTCGAGTAAGGCACTTTTCCCTTTAGAAATAGGTAAGTGTCCTAGAACGGAGGATCACAATATGTCCTGGGTTCTAGTGGCAAAGGACCAAAAGTGTCCAGTAAATTAAGTGAAGTGTCCTAGTGACCTAGGTGACCGTGGCGTAGTTGGTAGCGCGTTTCGGCTGAAACGAAGTTACTCTACGCCGGGCCCGGTTAGTACTGCGATGGGTGACTGCCTGCGGGCCGGTAAACCATATCGGTGCGAAGCCTGCCAGCTAGGTCGACTCAGCCTTCTACCCTCCGTGGGACGGTAAAATGAGTAGTAACTCATTCACATGAGTTACGGAAGGTGGGGACCTTGGTACAGCTGACTGTGGTTGCCTAGCCGGCCGCTACACCAACCTGTGTCTGCAGGCTGTACACGGTGGCCGTGCGGCAGGCGGCTCTGGTTAGTGACGAAAGCGCATTAGAGGCGTGCGCATGCTCGCGATGATGCGCTATACAAATTGACAACCTTTACCTTTACTTTTACCACAAAGTGTTCTAGCACTAATGACTTAGCACAAGGCACTTTTACCTTTAAAATTAGCCACACTTTCCCCCGAAACACAAGACTCTCGTATGCGGTAGCCGGTTAATGTCATTCGGTTTGGATTGTCTTCACGGTAGCAGCAAGCCGCAAGGTACTTTTTCTTTTGTTTTGGGAAGGGATAAATTAGGGTAGCTAGTGAGACACGTAAATCGGAGTAAGTGCGGGCTGGAGACATCAGAACGTTGAACTTTTTCCCGCCATTCGTCATCTTCGTGTCTTACTTGCTACGCTAGCCGTGAGTGGATAGGGTCAGGTAGCGGAGTGTCCGCTGGATTGCGAAGGCAGATTGGAAAAAAGTGAATATTTTTTCATCTGTTCTGCATTCGACGTCCCGCGTTTATTCACGTTCCGTTCGGACCGTAAAATAGAAGTTTTTAGGATAAGGCACAAAACGTGAGATAGGAACCATTAGAAAACATACAAGGTGCGGCAAAAAAGTGGACCCCTAAAGTTTTTTGCTGTTTTCTCAGCAACCGTTTAGAATTTTAATTTGAAATTTTACAAATTTATTTGCTAAAACCTTCTACATTTAACTGCTAAGTAAAACTTGATTCTGTTAAAAAACGACTAAATTACAGACTTTTTGAACACGACTGCCTACCAATTTTTCAGCATTCAAAAATGTTCCGGCTACAACACCAATTTAACAAATCGTTGAAACAACACAGTTAAATAATGATCAAATGCCAGAATTTCATTGTCAAAGCAAATGTTCGAAGTGTTCACCACCAGTTCCATGCAACAACATCAGCCTCCAGTCGCCTTATTTGAGAAATCTTTTACAACCTTGTCGATCGGTCCCTGTGGCAGGTTGGCCCAGATAACCTAAAGCGCTTCCTTTAGTTTGGTGCTTGTTTTCAGCTTTGTTTTAAGCTTGCAGTAAGCCTCCAACATTGCACCCCATACGTGATAGTGCATTGGGTTTATATTCGACGAATTTGGAGGCCATTGGTCTTTTGTGATGATATCTGGACAGCTGGCCCGCAGCCAGTTCTGTGCGCTGCGCGGCGTTGCGCGTTGTGTGTGCTGACGCGCCGGCGCGCCGTCCTGCTGGAAGATGAATCCAGTGGGCAGCCGGCGATTGCTTTAAAG
>Ga0209671_1007232_pt1 | contig 11496 bp, 9 predicted proteins | sample WorMetHERISLAND2_2_FD_187401 | JGI IMG/M metagenome (GOLD analysis project Ga0209671, IMG submission 187401) | Marine gutless worms symbiont microbial communities from Max Planck institute for Marine Microbiology, Germany - Olavius geniculatus... | ecosystem: Host-associated > Annelida >...
TGATATTTTGTTTGTTCTATTTTCCCCAGGTAGTGTAGAAACAGATGTTGAGCGAGATGGGAAATTAAATTGTCACTTGACGACAAGTTGTCTCAGGAATATTCGTACCAAAAATTATTAAAATCTGATAATCCTTCTTCACGTTACAGTCGAAAATGTCGGGGATGTTTTTTTTGGGACACAGTGTAGTTAAAAGCTGTTAAAAATGTAAATGTGCATCGGTTATAACAAGAAAAGGGTGACCTATACTAGGGTTTTAAAAAATCCACATTTTAAAATTAGGCTAATCAAATGGGTTCTAATTGGTTCTGGTTTTTGGTTTAAACTCATTTTGAAACAAGAAATCTGAGCTAATGCTCATGAGATGTGCAAGAGCCTATAGCAGTTCCGTTCCTACTTGCAGGTAATCTTGGTCTATCTCCATCCATTTTGTCGCAGTTCACTCTTTTGCAGCCAAAAATCGCCAAAAAATAACTAAGGGCCATTTTCTGGATTTTTTAGTTAACTGATCAGTTAGTAAACCGTCTGTTAACTGTAACTCGCTTAAGTTTGTGCGTGTTTCTGAACAAAACCTTGACTGGCCGTTAGCTAGTTAGTAGCCGTTAGCAGTACTACTGTTACAACCACTGCCATTACTGCAACTATTAGTACTACTTGGATGTCCAGTTTGTATTAGAGACTCGACTTGTGTTAGGGACCTGGCTTCTATTAGAACATTTGACTTAGACCCCCAGTTTGTATTGGAGACCTGGCTTTTATTTGAGACCCGGCTTCTATTAGAACTTTTGCAGTAAACCTCTCTGTAGCATACATTTATGTTATCAGCGATGTTGTAATGTGGGTATTATGCATGTGCACAGGGTGTGGTGACAGCAGCCGTTAGCCTTATACACACTCTTGCTGTGAAATACCCGGACGAGTACAAGGGTTCAGTTTCACTTTCTGTTTCAAGACTCAGCCGGGTAATATAATTACGCCATACTGTGTTATGCTTCATGTTATAGTTATTATGTTATTATAGACACTCTTGCTGTAATATACTTGGGTGAGCTGAAATTTTTCAAAAATCAAAATTAATTTAAAAGATGACCGAGAAAGTTCTAGGTGTGTATGTGGTCCTAAGGTCCGGTTTCTGGATCTTAACTGGCTGGTCAAGTTAGTGTTAACTGACAGATTTGCATAACTAGTGTTTCTCGTTGCACTAACCAACGGTTATAATGGCCAAAAATTTAACTGGCCGAAATCGAAACCGTCGATCATAGTTATCTTATTTAATGCAACTTTTGTACCATTTTGCAAGCAGTTTAATGACGAATGTGATACTATACAATGATTTTACCGTATGGTGATACAGCCAGTGCTGCGGACGATGACGAGCACAGGCGTTGTCGCCCGGAAAGTCCAGCGACAGGCTGTAGAGCGTCAGCCAGGTCGGCTGGTGCAAGTCCATGGACAAACTGGTAGTCCAGCACGACCAGTTTGTACGTTATTCGCTCTGGCGCATGAAGCCAGTGCAGACGGTAAAGCAGCGGTGTGATGCGTTCACATCTACTGGACTGGTAGACGAGTAGAGCCGCTGCATCCGTGACTGCCTGGAGACGATCTAGTTGAAACAGTGGTATACCGACTAGTGTAGCATTTCCGAAGTTGAGCTTTGTCGGCACCAAAGCAGCAATGAGAGACTGGAAGACCGAGTGAGACAGTGAACGACGAATGCTACGTAACTGCCGAAGCATGCCGATACAGTTTGTGATACTTGGAAATGCATGCTGACATCAGAGTTCAGATAAATGCCCAAGTCATGAACGGCTGTAGACGGTGTCACGTGATCGCTGCACACTCGGAATGGTGAAGCTGGGAGTTGACTCTGACGCTGAGCTGATGTGCACCATAGGAACTCTGTCTTGATGGCATTAAGCTGCAGTCGATTTGATGACATGCAGTTGGCAACGGAGTCGACACAGGCCGACACGCGCATCTGTAGCTGGTCGACTGATGACGGCAAACAGAAGCTGTATATTTGAATGTCATCAGCATACAGATGGACAGAAAGACCATAGCACTGAACCAGCTTAACAAGGTTGGCTGTGTACAACAGAAATAGTATTGGACCAAGAACAGATTCCTGCGGAACACCAGATTTCATCAACGATTAAGTTTGGGTTGTTTTTATGGGGGTTTACCCAATAGAATTCACCGGTATTTTGGTGTGTGCTCAGGTATTTTCACCCTGTTTTTTTTCATCTGTCCGTTTCTTTTGTGTGTATTTTTAATAAATTAGTAATCAGTCCGTGCATTTTTTCTCTGGTTTTCCAGATAGTGACATCTTCGTACACAGACCTACAGGACTATACATATTACTTCGTGCCTGCTCCATGGCTGTCAATCAAACTGCTGAGGCTCCTGCAGAATTACCCGCCACCAGGTCTGCTGTCATATTAAATCTAACAAATAGTACTAACCATTGCTGTATTATGTTAATTACAGTAGTGGGGTGCAAAATTGGAACAAGACAAGAATGAAATTTGATTACTACTGTGAGCTGGTTGGTTATCTTCGGGCCGCCGATCAGCTGCACAAAGTATCCATAAAATTGTTCACTGTTAAGTAAGTAAGTAAGTGCATATTTAGAATGCACAATGTCAGCCTACTAGGGGGAGCAGTAGGCCTGCTGGAAGCAGTGAGTTTTAAGGAGGCAACGGAAAGTGTCTGCAGAGGTAGAACGGATGCTAGAGGGTAGTGAGTTCCCAAGTCCAAGTAGGTTCAGCACAATGTTCATAACAGACTAGTTAGTAGGTAGAGATGACTAATGATGCTAAGGTGTAGAGCGTCTGCAACTCTCGTAAATACGACAGATTCAACAGCACCCCTCCTAAGCCCCTTGGGGCACGGCTTTTTACTTTTTCCTGATGTGATTGGGTAAGCATAAGGCTATCGCTTGTACTGTAGACGATGCATCGGTGAAGAATCGATTGACCGAGTGTCTGGAGACGATTCTGAACAAGGCGCAGGAGCCGCCCAAGTCCAAGAAGGTTCAGCACTCCAACGCCAAGAACGCCGTTCTGTTTGAAGCTATCAACCTGATCATTCACATGGACTCTGATCCTAACCTACTGGTCCGTGGATGTAATCAGCTCGGACAGTTCTTACAGCATCGCGAGACCAACCTACGGTCAGCATCACTGTTCTGATCTTCTAGCTTTGTTTTTCACAGATACTTTCGTGTTTTAGCTTTGTTAAAGTTTCCTGAAAGTTCTTGAAAACAAAATTTTTATTTTACAGTAAAGTGGAAAGTTCTTGAAAACCAGATAAAGTCTTAATTTTTTTGGGAATTTGAAATTCAAGTACTCTCAAGACCTTTTCTGTCAGTTTTTTTCAAAATCATAGTGACAGGAATATGAATTTTTTATATGGTGCCGGAAATATCTAGCATGATGTGGTAAAATATCCTGGAAAAGTTCCTGGAAAAGTCTTTTTTACAGTTTTTGAATTTTTCACGCAAACTGTGGGTACCGTGGTATTTATCTTTATTTTGGTAAAAGGGAAATCTTGAGCTCCCATTGCCGCATATCCGCTGTAGGCTTCCTACATGTTTTGTTGGACCAAGCACTGGATGGCTTAGATATTGACTGCAAAATAGGCCTAACTTTCTGCTGATGCCTCAGATACTCAGCAACTAAACGTTTAACTGCATATCATGTTCACGCATATTTTGATTATGTTACTTTCGAGTATTGCCCTGTCACTATAGTGAAGTGCGTTTGCCTGGTTTTTTTATGTACCTATGTACCGGTAGTGATAAATCATGATACTTTCAGTTATTTATGCAGGACACTGCACAGGTTTCTTCCTTAGTTATATGATGTTTTGGCTTATAATAAATCCTGTTCTCTCAGTTACAAAAGATGGATTTGTCCACATCTTTGGTGACACAAAATGCAAAAAAATCTAGTTTGTCATTTCATTTGAAAGCTCAGTATTTACATTGGTTACATTATTACTTTTTGTGACGATACTATTACGGTATATTGTATTACTGTTAACATATCGTTGTATCAGGTACTTGGCTTTGGAAGGCATGTGTCTGCTGGCAACATCAGAGTTCTCTCATGACACAGTCAAGAAACATCAGGAAACTGTCATTAATGCTCTTAAGGTTTATCTCAGTATCTTACCTTGTTTTTGGGGTGGGCAGGTTATTACGCCTTCCCAGTGCTGATGTCATATTAGTTCAGCCCACTGCTGACAGTTCTTTAAATTTCATCTTGAGTCATAGTTTTTAGCTGACTGTACTTAAGTAACGATCGAGCTATTGGCATGGTTGTCGTCTACATCATCTGTCTGTCTGTAACGGATGTACCCTAGCTAATGGGATACGTGATAACATTTTACACGAGTAATTACCCATGTGTGTTAAACTCGGGATGTGCAAAATTTCAGCCATCTAGTACAAGAGAAACATTTTCAAATTTGGGTTGAATGAAAGAGGGGTACAAAATTTGATGGAATACTGGCCATATCTCGGAAACGGTGAGAGATACGACCAAGGTTACTATTAATCACTAATATGAAATGGCATACGATATTTCACATGAAATGAAAATTGTTGACTTTGAATGATCTTGAAGGTCACTGACAACCGGTGTGGTTGGCTATCCTAGCGACAGCTGGGCTTCTTGTTTTGATTGTGCTTTGTCGCAACGGATGCTTCTGTGAACTTTGTTTAAGAGCTGCTTTGTAAAACTAAGATTGACTTTGAATGATTCATTGATTGCTTGGTCGAGTATTTTTTTCTTGGTTGTTTGTTTCTCTGGTCGTTTGCTTTATCGCTTCATTAATTGATTGATTTAGACGGAGCGAGATGTGAGTGTACGTCAGAGGGCTGTGGACCTGCTGTATGCAATGTGTGACCGAGGTAACGTTGAAGAAATCGTCCATGAGATGCTTGTCTATCTGGAGATGGCCGACTATTCAATACGAGAAGAGATGGTAAGCTTAATTACACCGTGTCCGGAAAAAAAAGAGTACGGTTTTGTCAACATATCTTTGACAACTTCAATATATTTTAATAATCTTTTGCATAAGTCGTCCTGAATACTCGCTTTGTTAAACTGTTGAGATATTTTCTTTTTATATTGCCGTGTCACTACGTAGAGCTGACGTAATTATGACGTCATCAAAAATGCTGTTTTTTTGTATGCGAGGTAAAAAAGCTGACAGTGTTTCGGTTGATAACTTTAACAAAATTAAATGTATGTTTATATTTTTTTTGTAGGCAACATTAAAAAGCAACATGCAACTAACAGTATACTGATAGTTCACTTTGCCCGAATACTGACGCCACTTTACTGTGTAAAATAAAACACTCTTCATATTTTTACATTACTGCACACCAAAATAAACAGAAATGCAGATAAATAGGCTTTTTAGCCTGTAGCTGCCTTAGTTGTCATGAATGGTGACAACACTTGCTATTAATCAACTTTTGAGTCAACAACTTTATTACAAATGTACACTATCGCGACGCTAACGCATGCTGCAGAAATGACGCTGCCTGCTGATAATGGCTGCTGCACAACGACGTTCCCGTACTGCACGCCACAGCCATGCGTAACATGGCGAAAAGCAAGACTGGATTAAAAATTTTGATAAAAAGTAACTTACTTCTATGCCAACAAATTTTTCTACTGCAATTTTCTTTCGTCAGTTTTCTTGTTTTTCATTTGGACTTTATCTTTCTGCAAAATGGCATTTTCGATCACTTAATGATTAAATTTCCTATAATTAGTGAGAAGTAAATTTTGAAGATCAGTTTCATATGCTTTTAGTACAGCATATCATTGTGATAATGTGTGCCAAAAATTATAAAAGTAAGTTTTAATTTGTTTAAGTTATTCAGGAAAAAGTGTAGGCTCTTTTTTTCCGGACACGGTGTAGAATTTTTCTTTCAGCTGCTTGTCATAGATGTTAACATTGTTGTTTTTGCTACCTGCTAGACTGCTAAATGACTCTCAAATATTGGCAGTTCTTACAGTTTTAAGTTTAGGTCATTTTTAGGTCTTGTGTTTTATAAACGCTGAACTTCTGTAAAGTTTAACTTTTTGTTTCGTTATTATGTGTTTGTGGAATTTTGCCTGCAAAGGCCATCCCCGAAATGATCTAGACAGTGTCGGGCGGGGTGTAAAACCCTACTCACTCAATCAATCACTCAGGTCTCTGAATAAACTTGTAGGTTTGTATTTTGGCTGAGACTGCTGTCTATTTTTAAAGAAGCTAGCAGCGGTTGGTGAATTGTCAACAGCATAGTTAATAAAATAAAGTTTGTAGTTTGATGAATTAATATGTAACTTAATACTAAACGTCTGTACTTCTGTGCATCAAATTAATTAAGATATTATTCATCTCTTGGTTTTGATGGTCTCAAGATTTTGGTCTCGGTATTGGCCTTGAGATCTGTGGACTTACTGATGTGTTCTCCTTTAAACAGCTTTTGTATATAGCATGTTAATATTGTGATGTGTGCATTGGTACTCAGAAAAGAAACATGTCTTAAGTAATCATCTAGAGGATTGCGATGTTGATCCTAGATTTTAATGTCAGTTATGTTACTGATCTTTGTTTGTTTTACGCGTGTGTTATTTTAGTTTTGACATTATGACATTTTTGTAGGTGCTGAAAGTGGCTATACTAGCGGAGAAATATGCCGTCGACTACACGTGGTACGTCGACACAATACTGAACCTGATTCGCATCGCCGGAGACTACGTTAGTGAAGAGGTCAGCACGATATTTGTTTTTTTTTGCTTTGTTTACAGACCAGTAAGTTTGTTCTGTCCAGAATATTGACTGCATTCGGTTACGTTCACTACTTGAAGTGAACTTTTGCGAATTGTTTCGGAGGTCTTTTTAGCTGGATTTGCAACACAGCAGTCTTCATTCTAGCAATTAACTAGCACCACAAAAGCTGCAAAGCTGCAGTGTTAACGATTTGGCCAGTCTGTTTTCAATGTTTTTGTGTTAATATAGGGTATTTTTCTATAAATGTTTAAATATGTTTTTAATGTCTCATTGCCGTATGCTTTTTCTGCTGTCGTAACATGCAGTGCAAAATATAAAATATGCCACAGTTCTCGTAGACTAATTACATTGAGCCTTTACTTTAGTCGTTATATTATTCAGTACTTTTGCTCTCCACTACAGTATGTCAATACTGTGTCATACACTGACTCTGGTTGTGCACTCTGACTTAGGTCCGGTTTTTCCATCTCCAATCAAATCATATTTGATCTTCGATTTCCTGATCTTCAATTAACTTGATGTTCAGAATTGATCGTCGATCAACTGTGTTTCGTTTTTCCATGCATTTTCGATCTCCAATTACGTGATCGGCGATTAGTTGATCGGCCGTCAACTGAGCTTACTTTATGCCAATCTGATTGGCTGACAGTGACCTTAATTTGCTGTGTTGTGCTAACGGGCATGTGCTGCGAGTGGACGCTATAGGCAGTAAACGTCGTCATAGCAATGATATCAACGATATGTCTGCTGTCAAAATACGTTCTACCGCAAATCAAATGGAGCGTCTATCCATTTTATTTCTCCACAAAACACTATGCACATGCCTGGAACTTTATTTTAATGTGTGAATTGCCGTTCTGAGCAGCGAAGTGAAGTGATGTTTCTGGTGCGAATAAGCAACAAACTGCAGATCGCCACGTTTAATCGTCAATTATCTGACTTGATCTGCCAATATTCGGCCATCAACTTGAGAGATTTGATGGACGATTAGTTGCTAATTGGCGATGGAAAAACAGTTATTGAGATGATCTCAGATCAAGTACCGAAGTTGATCGGAGATCAATTTGATCGGCTATCAAATGTGCATGGAAAAACCGGACCTTAGAGCGGGTTTCTGGATCTTAACTGGCCGGTCAAGTTAGCGTTAACTGGCAGATTTGCATAACTCGCATTTCCCGTTGCACTAACCAACGGTCAAAATGGCCAAAAATTTAACTGGCCGAAATTGGCCAGTTAGCTAACCGTCGATCGTAGTTATCGTATTTAATGCAACTTTTGTACCATTTTGCAAGCAGTTTGTTGACGAATGTGATACCATACAGTGATTTTACCATATCGCAAAGTCTTCAAAATGCTCGAGGAGATGTTTGCTGCTACAAATTTTACTACAAAATCCATTCATGAATGGACAAAATGGCCATCCGCAATCAGTTGGCTGGCTCGTGGTCTGGCTGACGTGTGCTTGTGCTCATTAATAATAATATTCCGCGTGCACTAGGCGGAAGTGATTAGTACCATGCGCATCGTTGCTAAGCAAGTATAGTTTGTCATTCAGTTAGCTAACGGCCAGTCAAGGTTTTGTTCAGAAGCGCGCACAAACTTAACTAGCAAGTTACAATTAACAGACGGTTTACTAACTGATCAGTTAACTAAAAGATCCAGAAACCGGTTCTTATTGGTGTTATTGTAGACTCTTGCTTGAACATTTGTGTTTTTTGTGCATGTTTTAAATGTTTTTAATGTTAAAAACCTAAGCCCCTCGGGGCTTCTCTTTATGTTTTTACCATGTTTTTTATGTGTTTTTTTTGATTGCGTGTTGATGTTTTTAAGTATTGTATGTAAATTTCAAATTGGCTTGCTTAGCAGTGATAGTTTCCTGTTAGTGAGTTTATCAGAGCTTGACCTATGTGAAGCCTGCTGTTTTCTTAGATAAACAGCATTAAGTATGTAAGGAAGTGAATTTCTGTAGTGCCCAATGTTAATGGGAAAACCCTCTGAATCTGAGTTGCGTTGGGTGGGTTGTGTATGCATGCGGTGTAAACACTGTTAACTTCCTGGTCTGCAGGTCTGGTACCGAGTTATTCAGATTGTTATTAACTGTGATGATGTTCAGGGATATGCTGCCAAGACTGTTTTTAAGCATTATGTATGTAAGGAAGTGAATTTCTATAGTGCCCAATGTTAATGGGAAAACCCGCTGAATCTGAGTTGCGTTGGGTGGGTTGTGTATGCATGCGGTGTAAACACTTGTTAACGTCCTGGTCTGCAGGTCTGGTACCGAGTTATTCAGATTGTTATTAATCGCGATGATGTTCAGGGATATGCTGCCAAGACTGTTTTTGAGGTTAGTTGTGTACAGCGTTATTTTACTATAGTGCGCGTAGAGTCTGTTTGTCTGTCTGTCTGTCCCCCCTCTAGCGCATTTTCTGTTGCACGGTCGCGGACCCCAACTGCGGCGTTTCAGTTCTTAGGCTTTGGGTACATGCCCCCCACCTGCCCCCACGGGCAGCCTGAAGGGGCGGGGGTTGAGTTGCCGGGTCTTCTTTCCCCGCTGATTCTGTTAAGTTCGTCAGTAGTGCTCAGCTTCGTGGCGACATCTGGTGAATGATGGCCATTTAAATTCACAGCCTAAGGCCTCAAGGCCGGCCATGAATTTCAAAGTCTCTGCGACGTGTGCTGTTTCACGCTGGCCATTGGATCAGTGGCGCCCTCTGCACGTTATTATGACCGCATAACACGTACTGCGTACATCTCCGAAACTTTTGCGTGCATTCATTTCACTAGCAAAAGTACTTTGCTAGTGTAATGTAATGTGCCTTAGTCATAATTGAATGGAGTTTCTTTTAGAATACAGTGGATTTTCATTTTGCACTTGTTGTTTTGGTTTACATTATTGTCCATTCTCTTACTGTAACTAATAACTATTGATGGTGTGTTAAGATATACCGTGGAAAAAGATGAGGTCTTGGAAAAGTTTCTGAATCTTTTCAAGACTGAAAGAATGGGAATTGTCGTGTTGGAACCTCGCCTGGCATGTAATGCATTGGTCTCGATGAGTACGACCAGGGGTTGAAATGGAAGAAATTCGTGCCAGTATCGGAACTGTCGAGTGTGATTGCAGATCCAATATTTTGTATTAAATCGTATTGTTTTGTAACTATATGTAGTATGCTTTCTGGCCAGCCAAGTAACTGCTGGCTTGCTATACCCCCCCATACCACTTCGGTGACGGCCCGCCATAGCTAAGGACCGCCATAGCCACAATCTCATAGCCAACCAGGGCCGCCATAACCAGGGGTCGCCATAGTTAGGGTTACGGTTAGGGTTAGGACCCCACATTCCTATAGGCTTCCCATAGAATCCCTGCTTGAGGAAAGGGATGGTCGTAGGGTTAGGGTTAGGGTGGCTATGGCGGCCCTTGGCTATGGCGGGCCACAATCCCCACTTCAAGCAACTGACAGTGGTGTATGATTGCGAGTGTAGGCTTTGCAAGCGCCAGCCTGTCACGAGAACATGGTGAAAGTTGGCAGCTACATACTCGGGGAGTTTGGCAACTTGATAGCCGGAGATCCTCGCTCAAGGCAAGTACTTTTATAAGCCGTCTTTAAAATTAGTTGTTTTAATTTTGAATTGTAAGATTCTGCATTATCGTGTGTTTCTAGTTGTTTTCTAGTATTTTATCCATCATTTCCACTCATGAAATTATCATGATGATAATTACCTTTTGTGAGTAAAACAAACAGCGTTTTGCGTAAATTTTAAGTCGTTGTTGATTGTAAAACAATCTTAACTTGCCAAGTACAACTCTGCAATTTCTTAGAAACACATTGTGGTAAAAAATAAATCCTGTTCGTAATGATGGTTATGTAAGCCACTAAGGGTCTGTTTCTGTTTCATAACTAGTTGGGTCAACCTAACTGATTTATGTTCATTACCTCAATGCCTGCGCTGTGTGATGTACCATGTTATCAGCATTGTTCAGTAGTAATGAACTGATGTGAACTAGTGGTTAGGTATAAAAAAAGTTCACTGAAAGAATGCGAAACCAGCTCTGAACTATTTGACTATAGGACGTTTGAGCGGGATTTATTAAGTGATGAAATGAGTGCTTTCAGGTGAACGAAAGATTGTGAATGTGAAATGGTCTTTATTATCTCTGCCAAGGTGAATGTAGTGAACATTGGTGGAGATCAAGTGATCACTGATTCTGTCCGTTCATTCATCTGTTGTTCGGTGTGCATGATGACTCGTAATTCAGTGGCTTGTGTGTGACGTCATAATAGCAATGACGTCATTATAAGTGCAAGCGGCAACGCTGGCATGCTGTTATTACTTTTTCTTTTTTTCCTGTCCATTTTGCCCAAAATACTTGCATTCTACCTATTTTTCCCTATGGTTCTGAGTGTTGGGCAGCTACTAAGAATGATGTGCGCAAGATCGATGCACTTGATCAGTGGTGTCTGAGAATGCTGCTAGGAATCAATTGGCACCAGCATGTGCGCAACAACGAAGTCAGAAGGTTAACCAAGCAACCTCATCTCTCAGCCATAGTCCAGTCAAGGGGCCTGTCCCTGTTTGGACACATTGGACGAATGCCTGATGAAACAGATGCAAAACAGATCTTAACAGCTTCCCCCACAGGAAACTGGACGAGACCACTGGGACGTCCTCGTATTACATGGATGAAAACCATTCAGC
>Ga0209671_1007233_pt1 | contig 11496 bp, 4 predicted proteins | sample WorMetHERISLAND2_2_FD_187401 | JGI IMG/M metagenome (GOLD analysis project Ga0209671, IMG submission 187401) | Marine gutless worms symbiont microbial communities from Max Planck institute for Marine Microbiology, Germany - Olavius geniculatus... | ecosystem: Host-associated > Annelida >...
TATATACAGTTGTTCTGATCGTTGCACAAGGCCTACAGGTTTTACACCATCAATATAAATGCAAAACAGAATTGGAAACACAATAGGCTTACGCACGCCATTTAGTCAAACTCTATTTGTGAACGGAAATGAGTGCCTGTAGAATGAAAAAAATTAGAAACACATTTGAAACGTATAGTCACCGATAACTAACATCATAGCTACCATGAAAATCTATTAGCCTGTCGTCGAAATAATTATTTATTTACAGTAGCAATGGAACGGTAACTACAGTAAGTACAGTTTAGCTACTTGAATTCATTTGATTGTCAAATAACCGCAGTTTAACAAAGTGTTGGAACATTTGCTTTACAGAATTCAGTAAATCAACATAAATTTACGTATGTGCGTTAATTTTTTTAACGCGCGTTAATTTATTAACGCATTAACGCCTTAATTAATGCGTTAATTTGACAGCTCTAATTTTTAAAATACATTAGTCCACATGCAGTTAACGCACACAAGCCACTTTTGTTGTTTATCAACCCAGACTCTTCATTTACTTTTGTAGGCATATTACGACTGTGACAACTACAGGGTGGTCCAAAAATGTCCCAACTTGTTTTTGTCAGAACTTCGTCAAATCTCCATCAAAATTTATAATTTTTGTCACTCAGATGGTCAAGACAATAGAATTATGTGAGGTACACTTATTTTTCACTTATTTCATTAAGCCAAGTGCAACGGTTTATAATTTACCGTGTTAACATGACAAAAAAACTTGCAACGATGCTGAAACAGTTATACTGCCGTCGCTTTTGCGAGCAGTAAAAATATCATTATCTGATAACGCAGCAAATCACGTTAAGGGAAAATGACGCTCGGGAAAATAATTAGCTTTTTGATTGGCTAAAGAATACTGGACGACGTATCTGGCAGCTGCATCGGTGTATAAACAGACGTGCAAAAGCGAGTGACGGGGGTTTAATTAGACTGCTCATCAATGATCGTGGGTGGGCGCAGGTGTGATATGCGGATATTTGCGTATGATCAACTTTAAGTGCTTCTGAAGTCATAACCGTAGGCTCTACTGTTCATTAGAGGTTTTTTTTCGAAAATGTGCTATATGAATGTACTTTTGACATTTGACATTTGCGCCATAAAATTAGCTATAACAACGACGAAGACGACGACGACGACAACAACAACAACGACGATGCCGTTGATGACGATTATAATTAGTGTAATCGTAAATACAACCCGCAGTCACTAGTAGGCCAGCAGTAAATCTTGGAACTGATCTTTCCTTTCGTGGAGCGACAATGGAGGTTTCGTGATCCTAGCTTGCATCGTTCTGAGAGGGTCGCAGTGTGACAGACAGGCACTCACGTATATACAGAGACAAATGGGGAGAGAAAGCAATAGCGTCGTACTGGGGGGCGGAGTAGTAGGAGGCAATTGCCTTTCCCCAGGTCTTCCTCGACATCACGTGGATCCGGCGTGCAGCTGGAGGTCGACGTCGGACTCAGTGCAGATGATGGCTGGGACATGGTCGATGATCGTGATGTCTGGACGGCACAACGACCCGTCGCCGGTCAAGCGGTCCAGTGAGTGAGAGAGTAAGTGAGTACTGGTATGTGTAGCGTAACATCCGGACTTAGGCCTATATACAGTTGTTCTGATCGTTGCACAAGGCCTACAGGTTTTACACCATCAATATAAATGCAAAACAGAATTGGAAACACAATAGGCTTACGCACGCCACTTAGTCAAACTCTATTTGTGAACGGAAATGAGTGCGAGATAAATATGTTTTATCATTTCAAACAGGGCGCAATTACCTTTCACGGGGGCCAAGTTATAGTCAATTTTGTCCCAAAATTCGTTGCCATAGCAACAGGGTCGACAGGGGAGAAATTTAAATGACACCATCGGTATTTCAGGAACAGAGGTCGGTCGTTGGTCGGTCGGTCGGTCCTCAATATTACACTGATCTTATATACTACTCTTCGCTACGTTAGAAACGTAGCGCGCGAGGAATAAAAATTGGGGTAAAATAGGGGAAGGAGTTATCAGATTTTTATTTCAAACAAACTCCCTTTTACTTTTCGGGCCTCGAATCACTGTGCAAAATTTCATCAAGATCGAATCAAAATTGCAGCCTTAGAAGTGTTTACAGATAGACAAGCAGAATGACAGAATGACATAAGTGATTTTATAATCTGTCCCATGCTATGCTATAGCAATGGGACAGATAAAAATAGCAACTTAATGATGTCAAAAATGCAGCTACAGCGTTTCTGCCTGCAAATAAGCCATTATTCCAAGTAATTTCCTAATTTTGTCGCAACTACTTCAAATGTTACTCAATATTAAATTTTTTATCTACATTTGTTTCAGCAATTTAGATTAAAACCAAAACATGTCGCTACACTATCTTGCGAAATGAAGTCACCTAATTCAGAACAAATGACTTTCATTATTCTGAAGCTAAAAATACGCTTATCGTATTTTGATGAAGTCAAGAATATAATGAAAGTAAGGGGCTTACTTTTTATGGATACTCGGATAGGCTGATCAGTTTCCATAAAAACCTGGGCGCGTGATGACGCACAGTTTATAGACCCTCCGCGGACAATAAGCGCGCTATTGAACTGGCTGAAAGTCGGTGGAAATGAAACAGACGGGAAGGAAATGACGTGCTATGGGTGCAAGCATGCCGCAGCATTCTGCAAGTCTAACGAGAATCATAGTGGCGTCACTAAAGCCTCAAGTTTTTATCTAACGCTATGCCTGTAATGCAAAGCACTTGCGTATTTTTTGACGCGACGGACGCAGCTGACGTAAGCAACGATAGAAGCGGTGTCTATTTCTCCATTGCATTTGTTGCGTTCGTTGCGTTACATTGGATGGAAACTAGGAGAGCACAAGACAAATCGTCGGCATCTCACGTCTTGCGTGTTAACAACTTGAAGTTTTGGCTGCTGGAGAGAAACCAGTTGAGGCCAAGGATCTGAAGGGGCGGTTTGATTATAAATGACTTGAATTGAACTTTCCCGGATTGTTGAGGGTAACCTCCAGATTCACTGGTGGCACCAACTTTTGTGAATGAGGAAGCCAAATTGAGCGATGGTCTCACATTTGTCAGAAGAGGCAAATTTGCATTATATTTGCAAAGTGAGTGTTTTACTGTTTGCGAAACTCAAATGGAGGCTAGAGGAAATCACAAATCTGAATGGAAAGGTAGGGCCGCTTCGATTCTGGATAGGCGCCGCCACTGGTCACGTTAGACCGTGAGATGCTAACCAGATGACGTCTATTCTGTTAAGTCCTGATTATAGCCGAGCTCGATCCGACTCAACTCCAGGCAATCCGCCGTACTCCTAGCTCGTGGCTGAGCCGCAGTCGCCGCCGCCATCAGCTGACCAGCATAACAAAATGCGCCATTCGACAGCCATTCGCTGTCGCCTCGTCTGGTGTAGAAGTTCATGAGTTCCTAGTACAGCTGACAGCTCTCGTGTTACATTCATCAAATGGACCGGGTGAACTCTTGAAGTGCCGGTGCCACAAATGACAGCACCACAAACATTGTTGTCGTTCTTTTACTACTGTTACTTTTATTACACTATGGCATTGGCGGCGCCAGCAAGGGCACTGTCTCACGTGCTCTCTCGATTTCAACAGATTAATTTTCAGGTCACTTCAGAGCAGCATAAACTTTGACATCCGATTTCATCTCTGCAGTTTTCTCATATTGTTCAATAGCATTATAAATCATCTTTGTTTATCAGATTTTTAAATCAACATTTTTTGTAGTTCGGCAGACATTGGCGGCAAATTGTAACTGGTGATATTACAGTACGCGATGTGTGTTATTTTGACGTTCTCCAGTCGAAAAATTACCCACTGAGCCGTACGATAATGTACGTGCCTAATTATTAGACTCGCGAATGTAGAATTACCACCACGACTAGAGTGCAGGCCTGCTGAGTAGGTTTTCTCTTTCGGTAATTACATATAGTTTTCTCAAAAAGCATCTAATGATTAGATTTATTAACAAATAAGTCTGTCAAGTCTTGCTCAAGGCTAACTACGACCCGCGGGATTCAAGGGTAGCCCCAGTATCATACATACAAAAGCGCGCAAAAACCTTTGACCTTGATATTTAATTTGTGCCAAATTTTATTAAGGTAAGCGCAACGGTTTATCGTGTACTTCAAATACGTATAAATTCATTTACAGTTGTGTACAGTTTACTACGTAATGATTTAATTTTGACGTTAATAAAGACGACGCGATTTCTAGTTCATACTAGAACTATGCTGAAGTTATAGTACAAGTACAACCATTTTTGGTTTTTTCCTATAAAGCAAGAATGGCGGATCATTTTTTTAAAATTACATTTTTCGTTATAATTGTGCCAGCAATTGTCAAAATATTTTCAATTTTGCCAATGTTATAGTTATGTTATGTTTCAACTGGACACATGGTAGCCTACATTACATTATAGGCAGTATTACGGGTTTTACCCGTCTTCCGGTCTGCCCTTCCCTCTGTCGTTCGTCAGTCCCGAATGGGGTCCTGACTCAAAAACAAAAAAAAAACAAAAAAAAACAAAATCGACGTGAACGCTTTCCACGCCTGGAGTGACTAATGTGCCAATTTTTTTTATCTCAAAAGGTTAAGCAAGGACCTCGAAATGGAACTGCGCAGCTGTAGGCAGATCGCCGCAAAATATGTCGGCACTAAACCAAAATTTCGGAAACTACAAAGTAATTTCACAGCATTGCATTATTGGTTTCATTCGCCTACGTTTTTTTGTATGTTTTTAAAACCAGATGTTAGACGAACATAGAGTCTGTCCAATGCATCTCAATAGCTTACAGTAAAGTCTGTTTTAATTAAACCAGTGTAGGCCAGTGGTAAAAATTAAAAAGTTTAATTGCCGCCTCAAAGATAATGGAGTCACGACCTTGACTTTTTAGGGTCACGAGACGTCATTGGTCACGTGACCATTCGACTCGCGGTGGGCCATTTTTATGGGTGGTCCATTGTGACCAAGCGTCTATCTGGCACCGTTATGGAGATAATATGACGCCTCAAACGTTGGACGAACGCACGCATGGACGCTCAGATGATTTTATACTCCCCATTGCATTGGACAGACAGAATTTTTTGGTTAGCTTTAATTGTAACATTGTGTCCAGCTTGCGTGATAGTATATAGACTGCAGTTGGTATTTAAGCAAGCCATAGTTATTGTTTATTGTCGAGTAAGAAACGTACTTGTGTTATCCTATAGCTTACACTGTTACGAGTTAGGGGACGAGTGCTTTCGACTCGTTTCTGTATAGTCCTATTTGCTGCTGGAGAATTTTTTTTGCAATAAATGATAATGATGATGCATGTATGTATATGCTATGTATGTTATATGTATATGTATGCTGAGTGCGTACGCAGTACGAACTTATCTCACTTCAGACAGTGGTTTAACATACTTAATCTCGCTCAAATCGAATAGACTACACCGGCGTTTGCTTAATCACGCATGATTGCACCCGTAAGTTACGAGTATAAGCTGGATATGGTTTGAGATGATGAACAAGCAGTAGCAACTAAAAAGCAAGAATGTCGACGTTTGCTGCTAATCACAAACTTATTGTCCGATGCCTACTGCCGCACGATACAATAGCGATCGTGTTTTGTTCGTTTTCGGCCGACATTTGCTGATTGGCGGCCAACTTCCAGCCGCGAAATGAAATGTGCCAGTGTCCGCTTATCAGACGACGTTAAGAAATGGGATCGGCGCGACCTCGGTGGTAGTGGTGGGGTGGTCAAACATGCTGGCATTGACCGCCCGCGGCGTTGCGTTACAATTGCTAGTCATATAGCACAAACACCACCTCTGTTCGTTCGTCCAATAACGCCGGGACCACCAGCACAAGATATTGGATAGTAGCGCCACGCCACGCTAGCCGGCCAGTCTCAAATCGATATTGTATATCATGAAACGACGACGACGACGGTCGCCGACTTAGGCCGCTAAATTGCAGTAATCTTTCAGTGTTCTACCGATACGACTGGACGTCTGGGCGAATTAGGGACACGAGACAATCTCAGTGATAGTCCACGCATGGTTGGACGAGCCTAATGCGTTTCTGTTCGGCGCATTGAACGGCAACCGTTTAACCCATTTCTGAGCACTAAAAACGCTTTCGACGATAAATGCTACTTCTACTATACTGCTACTAGTAAAATTATTTACTCACAGATTATCCAGGAAAGCAGCTGAAACACCACGTTTTCTGTTAGGTTTACGTGTTTTATGTGTGTGTTTTTGTATTCTTCTCACCTGGTCCAATCTTTCCTAAAACAAATAAGTGTAAATGTACATTGAAACAGCAATATGTACAGTGACCAAATAGCCAAAAAAGAAGCCACAATTTTTGTCATAACTTCATAAAACATCGACTGTTTTGTTTTAGAATATGATAGTGAGAGTTGACACATTCTGCAGTAAAAACTGCAATAAGTCAATTAATTAATGATCATAGGCCTAATGATGTTTAAACGTCTCACCACATCCCATAAGCTTCGCTACACTACCTAGGAAATTTTTTCTTTTTTATTTGACGCCACTTTATATCGAACTGTTTCTTAAATTGCAGTGAACAGGCAGCTAAGCATACTATACAGATTCAATGAACTGACGCTTGTCGTTGTGCTGCAGTAATTCAAGACTAATTCAAGAACCTAATGCTGTTAAAGAGGTCAGCTGCACCGAAGACACGGCCGTTCTTAATACATGTATGTCCACTGCGGTAGTAAGTTTTCATGGAGCGAATGAATCTGGCAAGGCCTAACTTAGAAATAAGAAACAAGAAAACAGAAACAGTGACCTAAGAGGACTTTGTTGCATTTGCGATGCGACATGTTATTAAATCAATGTCTACGATTTAGCAAATTAGCACACAGGAGTTTATTCAGCGCAGTCGAAATTATTTTAATCATTGCGCGCTCCGTTCTGCAGTTTTTCTTCGTTTAGTCTGCTTTTAAAAGACTGACATGATATTATATCACTAATATTTCTCAGTGTAGTGCAGCTACGCTTTTGAAGTACGACAGCATCCTTACTGCAAAGTGCACGCGAGCACTAAGTGTGCTTCAAAAATGTTAAAAATCATTAAATATTTGATGAATTCGTACAAAAACGTTGCGGCGTCTAATTGCATGCGTTACTATACGCGAATGCTAGGTCTACATTAAATTTTCAACATTTTAAGAGCACACTTAGCGCTCGCGTGCACTTTGCATAGCTTGACGTCGCTGCGATGCGTATGCGGGAGTCATTTCGCTCTAAGCACAACCGACAACGTCAGTAAAAACATACAATCGTCGTAATCTCTGCCAGTGGCAACTGTAAGGCAACGAGTTTATGTGGCGTAGACCTACGCAGAAGAGCTATTTTGGGAAAAAAATAAAAACTCACTAGAATTTTAAAAATAAAATATTGGCAATTATGATATCTTGTGTGCAGGATTTATATCATAAAGTTTTTTTTTATCTCAAAATGTGCATCAAATGCTTCTGGCGATTAAGTTCTGTCCGGACCGTAATTCCAAACTTTTTTTCTGGATTACGAAAAAATGCATAAAGAAAAAAACAGTGAAAAAATAACGTAAAATAGGTAATCATAAGTAGAAGATATGATAAAATTATGTTGTCATTGTCGGCGTTGTAAACTTTTTTGGAATTTCCATATAGGTTACGTAACGCGTGTTATTTATGTACGCTTCTTTGCGTTTTTGCTTTTGACAAGATGTCAATAAACCAAATAATGTTTATGATAATGAAACAGAAATATAAATCAAACCAACACTGCATATATTGTGATTCATTATTATTCATCATCAGCATCATTTGCCCTATCGCGTTTGTAGGTTAGACTTATGCCAAAAAAATAAATGCGACTATAAACTACTTCTTGGCAAGAGCGTATTTACTTATTTTGTTATTTCAAAGTTACACGTCTGGACGATGTAACTAAGCTTAAGTCACCCCCATAACTTAAATTAAGATGGCATGCTGCAAACAACGTAAATGATATTCAAATTTTTAAATACAAATTCTAAAACTTCGTGGCAAGTTTTCTGACAGAAGACGACTTCTGTGAGCAAAAGTTTGCGAGTGTCAGTCTACAGAGACTGAAGCTGCTACAGTGGATAAGTGACAGCCGATCTAGCCAACTCAGGGACGGAAATATCTTTGCATTATAGCGCCGTTGGACAACTAGATCCGACCAGCCGACAGCTTAGCTACAAATCCATCTAATTAAGTCTCGATGCCAGCTGCAGACTCGAATAAGATCTCAGTTGACTATAATTGGAACTAAGTGTCGCCGCGCACAGGTATGGGACCCTAGGCAGTTTCTGTTTTCAGCTTTGTCGCGGCTTGAGTATACCTGTAGTCCGATTTTTAAACATGGACGAAAAGAATTTTCGGCTGATATCTTGGTTAGAGATATTATTGCAAAACAAAATTGTAAGATATCTTGTTAAAAAAGCATACAGCAGACTTGAAACCAAACTGTTGAAAGGTTAAAACACTGCATATAAGGTGTGCCGAAATATATAATAATCACTTTATCGCAAATTTTTAACAAATTGTGTGTGTGTGAAATAAATTTCAAAATCGGTCAATATTTGCTACAAATGTTGACAAGCGTTAGGTGGCACTTTTTATGCACCGCGTGAAATAATAGAAATGTTCACAGCAGTGACTATAGGGCTGCAAATGACAAGCATATTTCTGGGAATCATTTACATGCGGTAATACCGTCAAGGTACCTCTCGGAGTCGGGATCTCGCGAGATCACTTAATATTGTCCGCCTCGGCAGTGACACCGCATGGCGACAACGCATTCGCTTGCAGTCGCAATGACGCAGTAAAACTAATGAGTTAGGCCTATAACTCAATCAATGAGGACTAATCTACTACGGACGTATTTCCACAGGCGAGGCGTGACCGTGGCATCGAATCCGCAGAATGGCATTAGGCCACACAGCAACTGCTATTGCAGCGACACGGTCGCAGACTGTTATTGCTTGAGCCACTTATGTCTAAACCCCACTTGTTGCCCAAACCGATTTGTTGAGCACTTGTTCATTCACTCATTTATTTATTCGTTTATTTATTTCAACTCAAGAAACATGACCCACAAGCACAAACTATTTAACAACGCAGAGCAAAAAGTAAAAAAAACGAAGCTAAATAAAAAGCCCAATAAAAATGTTTACAATAAAAACAGAACATGTTCGACAGCAAGCTGTGCAACATTTTTACACGTTAACATTTTTAGAATTTATTGCAGGCTTTTAATTATTTGTTTTGAAAATTTACTGTTTCGGTCGTTCGTCTTGTGTTTTTATGACATTGCATTGTGCAAAAACTTTCAGTTGGCCAGCCTTAAAAAGCTTGCTTCTGGTTATGTTAAAAACCTGAGACTTTTTGGATTTTCCAAATACAGCAGTGTCACTGCGCTTTAATGCAATTACGTCTGCCAAGCTTTGATACTGTATTGCATAATGCCAAAGTGTCATTTTGTGCCAGACTGAAGTGTGTTAAGAATGGACTGTTTGATGCTCTAGGCTTGGCGTTAGTGTAACTGTGTTTACTGTTTTCATATTTCTTTCTGTACTGCTTTAATGTCTGTCTATCTGTATATCTGTGTTTCTGTCTGTCTTTTTCTGTTCGTGTTTATGATGTTTATGGGTCTTGTTGCCTGATACAAATAAATAAATAAGTAAAACTATATACCGAGGTAAAAATTGTTGTGAATTTGTGGTAGACTTTCGATTAATTGTGAATTTATAGGCCTAATTGTACAGCCAACCGACAACAAGACAAAGCAGCGGAGATAGGGCTTTATGAGGTGTGTATGAAAAAGCGCACTAATGGCGGCATTTCACGTAGTTGCTTCAGCGGCTGCTCATGACACTAAGGACGGCTGGCGGGCTAAAGTTATGCTATAGTAAAGCTGACAATAGTGCTTTGTGTGACAATGTCTGTGAAATAGCATGATGCCTGGGAGATGCTGATGTGACGCATGCGTATTGCGTGAAACTGTTTATAGCAGACCAGCATCGTACTGGAAGTTAGTTTCTTGTGGATATCGGTCTGCGCCATGTCTATACTAAGATACATGTAGTTACCCGCGATTTTTCGAGCGCACGTGATATTTTTGTGTCACATATGTAGGCCTAGTTAGAGTTTTTTTGCGACTTCTAAGTTTATGGCATTAAGAATACGATGATGAAGAACAGGTTTAATGTCAAGTAGGCTATGTTATTATTGATACGCAGTGGCGGTTTTAGACCCGGGCAGGGGGGTACAGGCCCCCTCCCCCCAGTTTCAGTTTTGTTGCCACCCATGATTTTTTTGCAAAGATAACACAAATATCTGATTTATTTGCGTCGCCAAATATTAGAAAAATAGCTAAATTTGCGGCTTCCACTGAACGTCCAAAAGCCAAAAGTGCTTCAGCTTTAGAAGCACTTCGCTCCCCTAGCCCTGACCAGGGCTCCGCCCCTAGACCCCGATGGGGGCTCTGCCCCCAGACCCCTGTTATAGGCTCGCGCTACCGCGCTTGCCATGGGGCTGTGCCTCCCAGATATTACGGGCTAGAACCGCCACTGTTGATACGTAGGTGGTAGGCCTAAACGTGGTATACAAACAACTTTCTGACTTTGCTTAGGAAAATGTTCCAAAAATGTGATGAGTCGCACAGCTCTCTTTGCCTAAAGTGGCGTTTTGTGTACTTTTGTTAGTTTTTTGCTGTTTTGTCTTAAATTTTGCTCAGCAACCAAAAAACCATACTTAATGTATGAGTATATTCTCACAAATGCGACATCAAAGTCAAACTAATGACAATAAAATAAATTCACACTAGACAAGCGGTACGTTTAGCGCTGTTTAAATTGTTGTGTTTAACACTTTGCCTAACATATCAACAGTAAAACTTTAAAAGCACGTACAAAGCGACATAACTAAACTGAACGGAACTGAATTGAACTGACATGGGTTAGTTTTTGACAAATGACCAATGGGCGAGAAGAACGAGCTTATTCGTCATCGGTTGACGGGTACGTGCGCGTAGTCACCGACACCGTTAGACGTTCCCTATTGTAACGTATTATTGCTTGACCATTGCTCAGTTCGTCGAAAACTATAGATGTTAAAAACGTTGCAGGAAATATAAAAAACGTTAAAAAAACGTTTCAAAAAACGTGGCAATAATAAAAAAAAACGTCTAAAAACGTTGAATAAAAAACGTTGGCCATAATTTGTTCAACCTCTTGCCTAATACCTATAATGCTGTAAGTGCAGTATAACTTGAACTATAGTTTAGATGAAGAAAACTTCATTTAATTTCAATTCAACTGTGTAGTCATAAGACCATAGCATTAAACTAACTAAATATACTAGTTAAAAAATTTTTATTTAGTATATTTATACTAAC
>Ga0209671_1007234_pt1 | contig 11496 bp, 9 predicted proteins | sample WorMetHERISLAND2_2_FD_187401 | JGI IMG/M metagenome (GOLD analysis project Ga0209671, IMG submission 187401) | Marine gutless worms symbiont microbial communities from Max Planck institute for Marine Microbiology, Germany - Olavius geniculatus... | ecosystem: Host-associated > Annelida >...
ATTGTCGATATTCGCTGTTGTTCAGACTCGACAAGGTTATGAAAAAGTGTCAAACCACGTCGCATTCGAAGAACAACTCGACTTAGCTCCGTACTGCAGTCGCTTCGCCTGGGTCAGTAGTTATACACTTTGCTATTAGCCTAGCTACTTGTTTTTACGGGCTTAGATTTATAGCTATTGTTTTTATTTGTCAAAAAGAGGCTATCCCCGTGGAACATTTTCGGTAGCGATCACGACTCAAATTCGTCTTAAGGTAATGTATAAAATTGTGTTGTGTGATTATAGCTTTATGGGTGAAAATTTGTTCGCTAACTTTATGATCATCGTCGTCTTCATCATCACATCGCGCATCTCTAAACAGTCTAACGATGAACGCCCGCCGACGGGAGGGGACTGCGGAAGGGGCTTACCCCTCTTCAGTTACAAAAGTTCCGGATGTCGAGTTCCGGATGTCACTGCCGGAAAATGTTAGACAGTTTACGCGTATAGGTTCAGATGTGTGCTATTTGGTGCAAGTGATGACACGAGGTGATCAAAAGTGGCGCGGAAAATCAATGCTTTGCCATCCCAATTGTTAAATTAAAGTGCGACAAAACATGCACCGTGCCTGCCTTAAACTATAGCCTTCACATTCAAAAATAAAGCAAAATTGTTTTTGTCAGAACTTCGTCGAATTTCCACCTACTTTGATAATCTTTGGAACAGAACGATAAAATTGTGTGAGATACACTCATTTTCCACCTCAACTAATTTGTGTCAACGCACTACCGTATTAAACTTAGATGTTCCAAATTGTTACACACCGCTGTGTTGTTCTCTGCAGTAAACGTTCTAGCGTCTTATGCTTTACTTCCTGGTAACTGGCCGGAACTTAGGGGCCTACTTACCATACTTAGTAATTACTAATAGCGTGTACGCAGACACAGAACCATGGGTGGCGCCAGAAGACGGGCAGTGTTGCCCCCCTCATGTTCTTGCTCTCGCCCCCCGACTGTCCCATTTCCAGAAAAAATTTTGATGTTGACGAAGTGCCCTCTGTTAACCATACGCATGTTAAAATGCGACTTATTAAACGTCATTTTTGCAAGACAACACAGACATTTGGGACTTTTTACGTTTCCAAATATCAACTGTGCGGCTTCCATTGAACGTCCAAAAGCTAAAAGTGCTTCAGCTAGCGCCCGTGACAGGGCTTTGCCCCTGGACTCCGTTACGTCTTTGAGTTGCACACAACAACTGAATATAAAAGGTCCACATTTGCCCAGGACAAAAAATTTATTGCTCCCTGTGTTCTAGCCCTTGCCCCTCCCTCTGTTGCCCCCAGCGTCAGATTTCTAGCGTCGCCCGTGCACAGAACCGAACTGATGTAAACTCCCAGTTTAGTTCAGTTCTGTCGCTGTGCACATGCCTTAACGACTGTATTATCTTGCTGCAGCGTCAGCAGCCGGAGAGCGGTGACAAAAATCGTAGTTTCCAGTACCGTCTGTACGGCGTGGTTGTTCACGACGGAAGATCACTGGAAGGCGGACACTACACGGCTTGTGTCAGAATGAGATCGGTCGACGTCAGCAGAGCAAGAACGTTTCTACAGAAGACGTTCCTCGATCGTCAGCTGATGACGGACAGAGAACAACTCATCAAACTCGTGGCCAGCGACGACTTACGACGTCAACGTCTCAGCGAGCCTATAAATTATCAGCATGACGGTAATGACGATGAAGGTCGCTGGTTTGACATCAGCGACAGTTCTGTGCGTGAGATCAGACACAAACAGGAACTGTTTGCGAAACAAGCTTATCTTCTTTTCTACGAACGAGTGGCTTAACATTCATAAAAAGTAACCCCTGCCCTACGAACGTTTGTAACTTCTGTTTACTTATTTCAAGAAAACAAACACTTCAAAGCACAAACACGACGCGTTTATTTATATATAAGCTTTCTGAAGCGTTGCTCTTTGAGTCAACAAGGCCAAAATGGCAATATAACCAATTGTCGAAATTCTTTCCCTATCAAATTTAGTGGTAAACTTGAAAAGCAGCGATTACCGGTACTTATCTTGAAATATAGTCAGCTCTAGAGCACCAAGTTACAAATTACCCTGTAATTCGTTCTGAAGCCCAGTATATTTTACAAGGTAATGTAGCGACACGTTTGGGGTGTGATGGGATTTTTAATGATCACTTTATTGCAATTTAATACTTTGGTGAAAAAATTACCAAAATGTCAATATCTGATGCAGCTGACCAAATCGAAGAGGCTTACTTCAAATAGCCTCACATACATTACTTGTGCGGCCCAATGGCGAGCTACTTAGCAACAACTGACTTGGTTCTCATGTGGCACTTTTCTTAGAATGCTTCTCACGCTCATGTAGCCACCAAAACACTGGGTTTTTTTTATCTCAAGAAGCAATTACACTTTTGCTGTTATGTAAACTTTTTCTCATGAAGCCCACATATACGGCTGCATGGTCCTCAAAATCGAGTCTGTTACCGAGGCATAATAAACCTTCCACGACAAAGCAGGTTAAGCGAAGTATTTGCAGAGTCGAAACAATTTTATAGTTGTCAGTCAAAACTTATTCAGTGCCACTTGTACTCTGCATCAAAGCCACAAGCGTTTCTGCATTTGTCACAATGATTATTGTCAAACTCATTTAACAAATAATACAAATATTTGTTGGCATAACACTACTTTGCTGCCTATCAGCTATTACAGGTTCAAAATTAAAACTAAAAATGTTTGCGTCTTATTGGCTGTATTGTGTGATTAAGATGACAGCATTCTTAACTCACCTTTGACAAGACGTAAGAAGTACGCTTATCAGTGCTTAAGCTGAATCAAAACACGTTTGACACCCAGGCAACATAATATAATACGTCAACAGGCAACAATAAATCACTAATTAAATAAGAAATATACACACATATTACAACTGCCATTGGCGTGACTCAAAACCCACAATCCTATGCTACAGCAGAACTATGGAAACAGCAATACAGTACCCTAGGCTACTGCGCATAAAAGTCTGCAAATATAAGACAGAAAAAGTCACACAATTAACCATAACATGTACTTATTTACATACTGTTTATTTACATACATATAAATCTGCCAGAAGCAAATATTCACGCAGTGATTCACAACGCATATTGTAAACGACCAATAACATCACATTATATGACCGGCTGAAATGAGACGTAGGCTGCTGTACAGTAGTGACTGATGACTTGATATCAGGATTTCAATTTCAATAAGATACCTGCAAAATATTGCAAAATTAATAATGTGTCAGTAAACTTAATCGACTAAAAACTGTCATGCCATTAAATTACGATGCTACATTGTTAGCGTGCTTTGGTTAGTTTATCATTTTCTCCATTTATCATTGTTTTGTTTGGTAATGCAGTACTAAAAATATAAACGTTTGGTGTAAAATATCGCAATATATCAAAAATACTGCAATATATAGTAGATATCGCAATATATCGAAAAATTCAATATTTTTTGACGATACGATACAACATATCAATATCAAAAATGATATATTGATATTTTTGATATATCGAGTCATTGCTACTGTACAGTAAAGCGGCAACAACAAACAATGCTAATCCTATGCTGACAAAGTCAAACTGCTGAAAGAAAGCTGTTTGTCTGAATAATAATAATAATAATAATAATGCAGTAATCACAAACTGCAGAAGATGTTTGAAAGTGGGGAGACATGATTGCAAATGTGGGAATTATACAAGCCTAGAACAGAGGTCTCGGATGAGAGCCCCCTGCAGGGTCAAGCAGCAGAGCCCCATGAAGCTGAAATTATAACTAAGTAAAAATTTAGCCTGATCATTTAAATTTTGCACTACGCTTCAGTACTTTTTACTGTTTTGCATTGAAGCAAAGTAAAAAAATCGAGGGTGAAATTTATTTAAACCTGAAAAAGTGATGGCAAAATAACATCGCATGCTCCGACTGAAAAGTTAAGAGGCACTGGCACATGTCTCCTTGCCCCCATGGTATATGACAATAATAAAAAAAGATTACAGGTTAGAAATCAGATTGTCTTCTCTTATCATAGTGAACCACTAAGTTGATCAGTTTTTTCTGCCATGCGCACAGATCTATTCTACACAGACAGTCAGCCAAGTCGGCATTTAGCAGACACACTATCACAGAAGTCTAACATGATCAATTTCATCAATACAATACGCATGACACACTAACTTCTGCACAGTTTACCATAATCATAATGACATCTTCTACTATTGGTACTACTTTCAGTTTCATTCAAAGAAAACTTTATTTTGCTCAGATTTTACTAAAGTTCTCCCGAAGAAAACTTCCTTAATGACGTAAAACAGCATTAATGACATGACAAAATATACACAAACAACTACTTGATGGAATCTATAACAAAACGATCAACAAATTAACATTTCATAGCGCATGTCTATCGAGTACACTGCCCACAGCAGCAAACAGTAGGCCTTCACACCCAAATCAGATGTTCAATGAACACTACATAAATACACTAGAATATACTACATGGCATCATATAATGCACATAAAGCTGGCTATGCCAAAATTCCATCATGCTGATTGCCCCATGATGCAAGTTACAAGGAAGTGCATTATGTAGCCAAATTCCATTCATGACGATCTTTTCAAGACATTCGCGACAAGCTCGAAAATTTGTAACAACTCCACAGCTACTATGGTAAAAGCCAACAGGGATGCTATAAAGTATGGATACAAGCATCTCAGAATCAAGAAACATTTTTTTATACCGTTATCTGTAAGCAGATACATACAGCAGCCTAAAACTACGCTTCGCAGACTATGTGTTCAATTCCTACCCGTTTTTACTTTGTTTTCCTTTCTAAAGACTGCTAACTAAACCACATCCTTTTTGTAACGCTGTGATGCGCCTAAATATGACAAATTAATTATTCTTCTCTGTCAGCAAAAACCAACATCTAAAACATGTTCCAAACGTACTGACGTAATTATGTGCACAAAATATCTGCATTCTTTCTTGATTGTTGCAGAATTTTCACGAGTTCAGGTTTAGGATTTGTTGCCCCTTGTTGCGCACATTTCAAGGAAATCATCAGAAGTGTAATCTGCGCTTATCACCAGCTGTCATGAGGTGTCGGCAAAAAAGGGTGCTCCCTTTTTTGAAAGTTTCGGTCTCGGACTCAGATAAGAAGCTGTCCATCATCCATAATGATCTCGTGGTCGTCGGTGATCATCATCACGTCGTCATCGAGCACAAATGAGTTCAGGTCCAGCATGGCACCGGCTGCAGCAGCGGTGCCGTCGCCAGGGTCGTTGTTGTCGTTAGCGACCACCATGTAGCAGTCGCGGTTAATGAGCTGCAAGGGAGGTAGCGGTGACTGAGAGGACGAGTGATGATGCAGGTCCGTGGATGGGGATAAATTCGTGTCGGTCTGAGGTACGGCTGCTGCTGTGACGACGTCCGGAGCACCAGGGGACTTGGTCACTGACTGACTGGCCAGCAGAGCAGCACGCAACGTCTACGGTAACATAAACAACCGCAAGCACATAGCCACATGCATCATCATTATTACGACTGCAGTTCATCACTATTAACAAATAATAACTCAATTACCATTCACATATGAAAACTGCGAACATTAACGATTACTGATATGATTAATCATTACAATTTTCTTTAATAACTGGTAATAGTTTGATTGTTATATTTTTAATTTGAGGTCATGTAACTAAGGGACCACCGTGAAGTAGATAGTTATGGCAAAAAGCAACTGATGAAATAGTTATTCATTTCTGCAAAGAAGATGCTATGAGTTGGTTCACGTTCTGCTTTCTAGATTAGTATTATTATTATTATTAGATGACATCGCTATTGCCTACTGAAACACACTTCTCTGTAGTGTGATCCGTCATCGGTCTGTCGGTCAAAATCATGCGCACTGCTTAAACTGTAGAATGGACTTAGATGTCATTTAACTGGTACACTTGTAAGTCCAACAACACATTGTGTTAGATGGGGAAATCCAATGGTCGAAAACACTAGCAAGAATCACGCTAGCAAGAATTATGCAATTGCTTCCAACTTACAACAAAAAATCTGAGCTAATGCTCACAAGACGCGCGAAAGCCTATAGCAGTTCCAGTTCAGTAGTTTAGGGGTGCGCATGCTAAGTTAATATACAAATACCAAATTCTCTATCGGGATCACATAACGATAGTAGCGTGGCGCCACCCTGTGAATGATATAGACTTGTGTCGCAGCTCGAAATCGCCAAAAAAAACCATAAAACCCCCTATTTTGGCGTTCAAGGTCATTCAAGGTCATTGAAATCGGCGCTAATCGAGAGCCAGTGTACGACTTTCTATTAGTGATTAATAGTAACCTAGACTCTTATCTCGCTCCATTACTGAGATACAGCAACTTATTGGCCAAAAATCGCAAATTTTGCCCACCCCCTCTCATTTAGCACTCTCATTCAGGGTGACCCCCTTCGAATTTATGGAAAAGCTTTACGGTTCCTGAAACTAGAGTCTTCCAGGCAGCCGACAGTGAAGATTTGGTGCTCTTAGCTTGCATTGCTTTTTGACTGATCCACCTGTGTGTGACGAATAGACAGACATACAGACAAACGGACAGACAGAATTGCGATGGCTAAGACACGCTGAAAGCAGTAGCCACTTTCGCGCGCAAAAAATGACGACTTATGATTCATCAGGTGGCAGCATTGATCAGAAATCCTGACTTTTGCAATATTACTTGTCGGTGCCTTTTCACTATTACTGCAGTTATGACCAACCTCTCGCTGAAGCAGCAGTTTGCGTTGCTGAGCCTCAAGCTGTTCAACGCGTGCTGCAAGCTGGTTCATCTTCTGCTTGTCCTTATGAAGACTGTGAATGTAATCCACCGTAGCCTCCAGTATTGCACCCTTACTGTTCACCTGCTCCCGATAAATGCTACATAACAACATGAACAAGTTGACTTATTGGTCCGCCTGGAAGCGATAGCTTGTGGGAGCAGACTTATGTTTTACTGCAGATGTTTTTTATGTTATTGTCAACATGAGATCTCCAAGATGCAACGGCCGATCGGCGTGAAAGTTTGCACGGTGATAAGAACTAGGCCAAATTTTGTAATGCCGGTTCAAAATTTTAAGGACGCTCCCCAAAAATATTTTAGGAGACAAAAACATGCAAAATTTGGCCCGATTTCAGACAACTTCAAAGTTTGGCGGCAAATATCTCCAGAATGGATAAAGATATTCAAAATCGGACAAGTACATTTTGTACAAGGATTCCGCCCGCATTGAGTGAAAAAAGTTTGGCGAACTTTGGTTCACTAATCACGGAGATTAAGCAGAGAAATTGTACCCACCCAAATCGACTTTTCGGAAGACCATATTTCAACCCCTAAAGGGTGCTGCGCCCCCAAATTTTTACATGTGCTAGAGAATGACCCAATCTTAGTAGCGTAACCCCCATCGGAAATGGGGTCCCCCTTACAATTTTTTCAAAGGGGGGTCAAAAAATTAGCTTAAAATTGCGCATATCTATGCCTATAACTTTGGCGGTAGTGGGAGTAGCCCCATGATACTTTGCCATGTGACGTGCCTTAAGGTGGGCATGATCACTTATGTAAAATTTTTTGGGGGCCTGCACCCCAGAAATTTGAGAAAACCAAAAAGTCGAAAATTTGGCCCGATTTCAGACAAATTTCGACTTTCGCCACGAATACCTTACAAATCGATTGAGATATCAGAAATCGGAAACAAACTTGATCGATTTTCATCCCAGCTGGTTTCAACCCAAAAAATTTTTGCGAACTTTGGTCCACTAACAAGAAAGTTGCAGGCGTGGATGTTGACCCACACTAAGTCGACAATGCATGTTCTGCATATGCTAATGCATTTGACTTCGGGCCACGTGACTTCGCTGCCAGGGAAATTTCAATCCCCCTGAATTAACCCCCCAATCAAACTTAGGGCACCAGGCGAACTCAAGTTGGGCTTTGCCCCAAATTTCTAGTTTAAACACCTAATTCTGTACATGCAATAAAAATGTGATCAACTACAAATACCGAAATTTGTCTTCATTAACAGGAAATTTACTTAACTTAGAACAAGTCTGAGTGCTAATGCCACTTCTGTCCAAGGAAAATGATGGAAACATAGACAGATGTTTCTGCAGCCATCATGCAGGCAAAAATGTTGACATAAATTACTTCAGACAGATTAAATTTTGCACTTTGTTGCATTACACAATAGCAAAAGTACTCGCACTTAAAAGATTCCGCCTTTTAATAATGAATGTAAATTCACAAAACCAACTGGTGCTTTTGGATGACAGAAAAGCACAGATGAGCATTGTGCTTACGAGTTATAGCTCTCTGGCAACATTGATCCAAGCTCCTGAATGCAGTCGTTAATTTTGTACCGTCGACGTTTCTCGACTTTCAACACAAAACAGCACAGCAAGTACTCAAACACAGTCCAGAAATCATGAGAGATCTTACTCTCCAAATCAAAGTCAATTCCTTGTTACAGTTTCCTATTCACATCATTCACCTTTTACAATAACATACTAGCATGAGACACTGTCTACTGAGCTAGCAAGGTTACTATGTCCTAAAATCCTCAGCATCCAACATCTAAATATGACACGAAACAGACTCAATGGACAGGTAAAAAGTAAGTAAATGAACTGGTAAATCCAGACACTGTTAACATCACAGGAAAGATATAACTGCAAAGTTAATGTTTAGACACTGATAGCAACTTACTGTCATTGTTTACAAGCTGTAAAATTAACCAAATTACAACATTTATTAAAAAAATGTTAACACTTCGGCAACTACTGTTGTCTTCTTTGAAATGATTTCTGTTTTCTGCTAGATGTTGCCACAGAAACACTACAACTTGCTAATAGGATTGCAATCCCGGGATATCCTGGCCTTTTTCGCCGATCCCAAATCAGGGGATTGGCAGCGTCTCAATCCTGGGATTTTGGAATCACAAAAATGAGTTAAAATTGTACTTTTTATGTGCTAAATAATAAAAATAAATTTTTTAGCCATCTCATGAATAAAATATTTCATAGGCGCACATAATACTTGATGCTGTGCACTGTAATTTGCATTTTTACAGTCACTGTCGATCCCTAAAGTTCGGACATATTTTCCGTAGGGGCCTATACTACATCCTATGCATGAAATAACTCATTTGGGGATACCAAAAATAATGACCAACCTGTAAGCCTGATCCCGAAACAGGATCCCTAGATTACAAATTTCTCAATCCCAGATCCTGGGACTGACAATTCAATCCCGGAATTGCAATCATTACTTGCTAGCTAACGTTTTAGCCTACGAGTGAACTACTTAGAGCCAACATACTGTTATTGTGTTTGTCCTTCTTGTCTCGTTCCTGTTCCCACAACACTCGTTGTTCTGGTGTCATGTTTGGTGGTGGAGGCTCTTTCTTGCGACCTCCACGATAACTGCCTTCAGGCAATGAGCTCGCTGACTGCATACCAACCATGCACATGCACTTGTAACATCAAGGCTTCTTGAACAGTCATTCATAAACTCAAAACCTACCTACTCAGTTTAAATAATAACTAATAACCATAGCCCATCACTACCCACCTAACCACTGCTGGCACCTCAGTTTCAGCTTGCTGACATTGTGCACATTATAAATTGCTATATTATTATTTATATTATTATTATTTATACCAATCAGATATTTTGCCAAAATCTGCACAAAAAGTTAAAGAATTCGAACAATATCTGGAAAAGATGCGAACGAAAGTTTGGTGCCTTGTGATTTGACTCGTGTAAAGTGCAAAGATCCTAAAATGCTGACAGTGTCACCATCAAAAGATGACAAATGACAATACATAGTCTTAAATCAAGTACCGGTAATGCCACATCAGAAACATTTAGCAGCAAGTTATCACAATTTGCTACCAAACAAATGAACATATACACTGAAACTGGCTTGCTATTTGAAAATGTGCCACAAATTAACCAAAAATTTTGCAGACCATAAGTTGCTAAAATGTTTACCAACAGTTTAGCTTATTCACTTTGCTAGTATCCAATATTCAGTATGTCTGCCAGTGCCAGCGTTTAATTTAAAATGCTGGCAATGAGCTAGCCGATACAATGACAGCCAAATTGGGATAATTTCTACAAAATACACCTTCAATCAGTTCTCACTCAATAAAATTTAGTAAGATGATCCAAAGGAGAGATTTAGACATTATTCTGAACTAAGAATAAAGGAATCTGACCAGATACGATGCTGAAGATTGTGAAGTCCCACATATGTCATTCTCAATGGAACTGACAATGTCATTCAGTTGCTCATCATACTGTGTATGCACATTACACAATTGCACATACACAATGTGTCAAGGAAGTCCACAGTTAAACTCTCATACCCTTAATCTTGGTCCCACACTTCTGGTCTCAGAGACAATCTATAGAAGATGTTAGTGTGGTACGTTCATCACTGCAAGTTAACGATTAATCAGCTTGAAAATTACTGCCTGGAAGACTGACGAATCTGTCGGTCTTACTTCTACATACCACCAATCTAATATATACATGCTTTCACTGACGACAGTATCTGAGTATAGTTAACGTCTAGAATTACTGGCCTTGCTCTCAATGATAGTCTCGAGCCCAAAAGATCAGGGTCTATGAAAAGATTCTGCAGCTCTAGGCAGTCAGCCAGACAATGTCAGCACAGCACTGGGTAAACAAACACATTTGTTTAAACTCATCGCAGGACAGGTTAACTCAGCCTGGCCGTCACTCTAGCACCAGTGTAAGCTGGGGTGTAAATAGGCACATTGCACAATGCACTAGCCGTATCTATGGTCTCGCAGTGTAAATTGGTGTCTCATATGATATGTCTGGCTGAAGGCTAAAAAATGCAGATCAACACCACCCTATGACTGTTATGACTCAGTCATGAAAAAATTTACTTATGACAGATGACTGCCATTAGTACCTCAGCAAAGCTGACAGGGTTGCTGCCAGATGGATTGAGAGGTTCAATGGTGATCATCTCAGGCGCAGAGTTCGGCCACAGTTGACTGGTGTTGTGTAACGACAAAAGACTGAATGCTGCGGGAGCCGTCTGTCCACTGACATCAGTGATACTGTCACAAGCATCACTGGCAGCATGTGAGTCAGACAAAGCACTCACTCCAAGGCTGTCCTGCAATTGATACACACAGTATGTACACCTATGTTGCTTGTAGGCCACCACCATTAATTAGCCTCACTATACAAATTACAGTATCTATAAGAAAAATTTCTGACACATTCTTAAAATTCTGCTAAACTTTATTTACATATATATGCCAGAAACTGACTGATAATGCCAACAACTAAAGCCAAATTTCAATAATAAACTAGAAAGCAGTCAGAGCCCCCACACCTCCACCAAGGCCATGTTGTTCGCTAGG
>Ga0209671_1007235_pt1 | contig 11496 bp, 5 predicted proteins | sample WorMetHERISLAND2_2_FD_187401 | JGI IMG/M metagenome (GOLD analysis project Ga0209671, IMG submission 187401) | Marine gutless worms symbiont microbial communities from Max Planck institute for Marine Microbiology, Germany - Olavius geniculatus... | ecosystem: Host-associated > Annelida >...
CCAATCACTGATTTTTTTTGCGTTCAGCAAGCGGCGGTCATTATAAATCACCTGCCAACAACGAGTTATATAAAAAATATCAATCTCACGATTTTGAATAAAATCATAAAAATATAAACGAAACGTCATTATAGACTAAATAATGTTTGACTAATAACATTACTGCGTAACAGCAAACAGCAAAAAAACAACATCATTATGCCTATAAACGTTCAAAAATGCACACATCATTATTTGGCACAACCGGTATTTGGCACGTTAACTTACCACAGTGAACCGAACTATACAATATCTCTAGTAATGTATGCTAGAAATCTAGAAAAATGGCTAACACAAAAAAGCACGTAAAGCTATCCAAAAACTATCACTATAATATTAAAACCACTAACACAACAAAAGTCTATCGCACGAATTAAACGCCTACAAATGGCAACAACGTAAAAAAGATGGTACATATTGCAATTGTTGCATAACTGTAGCAGAGATCATTGAAATGGAATTCGTTTTAACTTATTTCGACGACAGTCACAAAGACTGGAGTAAACGACTGGAAACATTTCCGTGATTATGTAGAAAAAGCAACAAAATACAATAACAGCATTTATACAGCGCTATTAACACAAAATGTTTATAGCGGAAGCGCTAACAACACCATTAAGATCAAATTAATATGGCATTATGCCCAGTGGAAAAGTTCAGTTTTGAGACACCGTTTAAAAAGAGATTAATGTCACATGTCAGTGATATGACATTCATAATAATAAGGACAAATCAAAGTAATTTGGCAAAAAATGGAATTTCTCCTCGTTTGCATTCACCAGGTGGCAGCATAGGACCCACGGTTTGGCTGCTATTTTCAACTTCATGTATTGGCTTGGGGTTTAACCCAAATAACCCCTTCCCCTAGGGGATCAGGGACCCCCCATCTAACACAATGCGTCATTGCCATAGCCCCCCCTAAGTGTACCTTCGAAGTGTACCGTCAAACGGTTTCAGCAGGGTGTATAAATGTGACAGACAGACAGATAGACCACACTACAGAGAAATCTGTAGGAATAGGCAAAATCGCTTAGGCTGCAAAAGTGATTCGGAATAGAAATGAACAGCTTGCTCCATACTGGGCAGACTAAGCCACTGATTTCAAATTCTCAATCACATCTAAAACGATTATAACAACAACTACAACAGTTACTACAACTACAACACGACATCAACAACAACAGTGCATTCGTAAGGCGGCGCCTACATCAGGATTAGAAAAATTTGAAATTTTTGAATACACTTTTAAGATTTTTAACTCTGCTCTAAACTTAGCACAGCTAGTGCTCATTCTATTAACTTAAAACTCTTGAAAACCCCAAAACCCATCATGTTTAGCTTATTCGAAAAAAATTCTCATATAGCCCTAACACCCAAAGCTCGGCTTTAACTCCCACAAAACAAAACTGAATAGAACCCACCAATTTTTTTACTCCTCGCGCGCTACGTTCCTAACTTAGCGAAGAGGAGTGTATGAGATCAGTGTAATATTGGGGACTGACCGATGACCGACCTCTCTTCCTGGAAGAGCCTTCCTGGAAGAACTTCAAACGGCCATATCTGCATAACGGTGCTAGATAGATGCATGGTCACAATGGACCACCCATAGGAAGTCGACCAGCGCGTCGAATTGACCGAAGTGACCGATGACGTCACGTGACCTCAAAAGGTCAAGGTCGTGACTCCATTATCTTTGAAGCGCCATATTTTTATAACGGTGCCAGATAGACGGGGAGACAATATTTCCAATACCAACTTCGATGCCAGTCACTATTAGTATAATATTAGTCCGATCTCAAATTGACGCCGGGTCTCTAATAGAAGTTGAAAGAAACGAAAAAGCACTTAAAAGAATACAGGAGAAAATAATGCATGCGAGGAGTACATTAGATTGGTGACAATCTAATACTATTTCTCGTTCCAATCTTGCTGAAACAGTAGAAAAACTACTGCTCTGTGTTCAACGACGTCGACTTTTGTGACTCAATTTGTTAGGTGAAGCGCGTGATGACAACGACGGTAGATCATCAGTCCCTGAGCCAGTCAGCTTTGCCGTCAAACGGAACTGTTGAATTATCTTACGCAGACGAACGATCTCATCCTTGTATCTACACACCCAGATTGCATAGTAAAAACTTACACACCACTATAGCCCGAATTCAATTACGCTGACTTTGCGACAAAGTCCGGGACAAGTTGCCGACAAAGTCGCAAACTTGTCGTGAACACAAATCATGAAAGTCCGCGACACTAATCACGTCGCCGACTTTCATGATTTGTGTCCGCGGCAAATTCTGCGGACTTTGTCGCCAACTCTGTCGCCGACTTTCCCCGTGCATTGTAACGGGCTAAATTCCATTAGAGCGACACAAACGGGTTTGTCGCGGACTTGTCCCGGACTTTGTCGCAAACATCTCGACATGTCGAGATGGTTTGTGTCCGCGACTTTCGTGATTTGTGTCCACGACTTTCCCCGCAGGGAAGTTTCAGTGAAAGTCAGCGTAATGGAATTTGGGCTATAGGCTACCAATACTGAAAGGTACCAATACTAAAGACCGGGTACTTGCTAGCTATAGCGTCTCTTAAGGCGCGTACAGAGCGACGTAACAAAACTAGACTGAACTGACACTGACATGGTTTAGTTTTTGATGAAATGACCAATAGGCAACCAGTAGCGCATTATACTGATAGTAGGCACCGTCTAACGGCGTCGGTGACTACGTGACTACGTGCACGTACGCGTTAACCAATGAAAAATGGCCTTGCTCTGTTCATCAAAAACTAAACCATGTCAGTTAAGTTAAGTTAAGTTCAGTTCAGTTACGTCGCTCTGTACACGCCTTTATACGAGTTAGATTCATTGACCACAAGTGCTTCACAATCTCAGAAGTAGTGATTACCAACTAAAGTCAGCTTGTAAGGACGCCATATGCATAGCCCTATCTAAGGTTACCAAAAATTTTTTTTCTGTTTTAGAGGAGTGATATCAACATATACTTTACACACATTTGTAAACTGGTAAGTTTTTTTACATATATTTATTATAATGATGATGAAGGGAACAAGAACATCGATTATCCACAACTCAAGAAACTGGCACTGTCAGGAAAAAGCAAGATAAAGACGCTAAAAAGAAAAAGCTATCCACAAAGGCAAAATAAACGAAAAAAAGAGATTTTAATTATAGGGCCTACGCAGACCTGCCGAGATGGCTGTCGATGTAGGCGTGCAGCTGTTTGACTTCCTCGTCAAGCAGTGCGTTCTCAGTCAGCAGTCGAGCTCGCTCCTGTTCCAGTTCTTGCACCGATTCACGCAATTTTTCCACGGTCGTCACTTTGCCGTCGTCTCTGTCCCAATGAAATATGTAATGATTAGGCCTACGACACACTAGACAGTTTTCTGGCACCAGTTGCCGGTACGATTCGACTGTACCAGTAACTGGTCGGTGTGTCATATACTTTCCTGTACCAGATTTTTATTGGCACTAGTCGTCAGCACCGGATTAAACATGTTCAATTTCATGCTAGTAATTGGCACCAGAAAACTGGCCAGTATAGTAGGAATAAATCATGTCATGACCATAAGTCGGCTCATGCAAACTCGTGATGGTACAGGTTTCTATTCCGATAGTCACTACTCAGAAAATCGCTACGTTACAGCGGGCCTGCAGTTGTAAGAGTAATACAAATAACCCAGTCCACAAGGTGTACATCTATTCTATAGCTGTTCGGGTAGAAAGCAACGTGTAGCTCAGTGGCACAGCCACAGGGTGGCGGTCGCCCCAACGTCCCCAACTTCAGTTGTGAAAACAAATTTGTGCAATAAAACTAACGTATGCTATCTAGAATACAGGCAGCGCAAAAGCAGACGTTGGGTTCGGTGGCAACTTGAACGGTCATTTGATGGCAAGTTATGTCAAAAATATGTGTATTAAACATTACCAACATCTTTTTAACATTACAATTATTGTTCAAGTTATAATTGATAACACCAGGACCGGGAATACTTTTTTGAGACATGCTGTACATAAGCCACAACTAAGCTGGCTTAAGCAAAACTACAGTTAGAAATCACAAAGCTAGTGGTAATAATAGCTGAAGAGAAGAAATGCATAATATCATACCTTCCTCTGTCTGAGGTTTTCTTCTGCTTGTTGGACTGAGTCTTTTGTGTCTAAATAAGTAACAACAAATCAGTGTGATCAAAGCACACTTGAAAATAAATATCTATTGAGTTTGTTTACTTTGATAAATTTTCAGATTTTGAAAGACGAATCTGTTTATTTCATGTCATTTAAGAACAGTAATATCTGGAACGGGTGGGAGGCCCATGATTACAACACTCTCTCAGACCTCATCCATGTATTTTATTTCGCCATCTTTGACGCTTTCAGCAACTTGCATCCACGGAATAATTTATGCTGGCCCAAGAATGAAACGTGTCGCCGCAACTGGATGCAAACAGTTTTCTATCAGTAAAACTTTAAAAGCAAACAAAATGCTACACCAATATTTCGAGGGTCAAAACCAAATACAATTTCAATGACAGAGGTTTTTCAGTGCATACGGAAAACGGAAGCATAGAAATTTTTTACATCAGTCCATGGAGGCGTCAAGCTTCGCCTGTTTCTTTGTCATCAGCTAACCACGTGGTTCTCTGTTGGCAGCAGCAATTTGTAACTGCATGTTTTGGCCGAGGGTTTCACTTTCACGCCCCAAATCTCACCTTCCTTGAAAATTCCCATCTAACGCAAGATGCCATTGGACCTCACAGGTGTACCTATAAAATGTGATCTAAATCCATTGAACGGTTTAAGCATGAGCATAGACGCAGTTGGCAAACGACAGACAAAACACGATACAGAGAAATGTGCAGCTGCGTTTATAAGCAGAATTGCTTGCACTTGAAATAGTCTGATAGATATGCAATAACTCACAGGGGTTGTCCATAAATAACGTCACGCTCCAGAGGAGGAGGGGGATTTACATTATTGTGACGACGTGCGACGTAGGAGAGGGGGAGTTAAAGGAAGTGTGTCGTCACACGCATCACATCTGTGGAAAGACACAATAGACAGCCAAATTCATGTTGCCAACTCGCCGTATGTGTCAGGACGAGAAACATTTAGGAACACTGTGCTTAATTTCACACAATTTTATGCATTGAATTGGCAGTGGACAATTTTGATAATAGATATAATTTTGTATATTAGAATTAGGATATGCTGAAACTCATCTCTGTACTCTACATTACAGGCTACCGGGGAGGGAGTAGACGTTTGTGACGTCATATTTGAAGGGAGTCTAGGGAAGTGTGACGAAGTGTGACGAAGGGGGGAGAAGGGTAAATTTTTCCTTAAAATCGTGTGACGTCATTTATGGACGACTCCAAATCAGAAAAAAATTAAAACAAAAAAGGCAAGAAAAGTCCTGATCTCAGCAAAATCAGTCTGACTGAATGGTTACCCAAGGCCATCGCAGCCAGTTCAGCAGCTGCAGGACCAATGTTCAACCTCATAATATTTTCCTCATTTTCCGTCAACTATATATGACTGAAGTAAAATATTTGTGCCAATATTTTGCGAGAATTTGTCTTCATAGTGCAAAATAGGCTTCAGCTAATCTTCCCCACCAGGGCTCTGCAACTAAACCTCACTAGTGGCACAGCCCCATAGACTTGCACTCCTGCACTCACCATAAATGCCAGACCAATTCAAACCACACTGCTAGGGGCCTGTTTAGAGTTTAAAGGTATCAAGCTCAGCAACCTGTTTCTTTGATGTCGGTTCTTCAAACTTCTTCTGTTGAGAGGAGGACAATGTTTTCGGCTGCTCAGAGTTCAGGTAAAGTTTCCACTCATCAGGACCCAGTTCAACGTCACTCAAACCTCGAGTTTCCAGCTGCTGACGCAAGTATCTGTATACAGTCAATGTATTGGTGTAGATTGCATTATGCGGTCCTAGAAAAAGTGCCAAATTTTTGCCGGTACTGTCCGGTATCCAGTACAGTGTACCAGCACTCATTCCAATGGTAAAGATCCTGGGGCGTCAAAAGCATTTAATTCAAATCAAACAGCTGTAATGGCTAGAGGTATGGATATATGTTAGCATTAAAAACAATGCATAATAGCCGAGAACTCAGTGACAAACAGGCGCACAATACCACAACGTCACACAAGATGGACAGACAGACAGACAGAGTCGGGCAACATTGCTAAGCACAGAACTTGCAAGCTGTAAGCAAGTGCTCATGTTAACTGACGACTTTCTCAAGCCGCTAAACGTATGCATTATATCACAACAGGCGTCTGAACAGACAGGCAGAAATATGGACAACACGGCACTACTTGAAATAAATGGTTTCATGGCATAATGGTTAGGACGCTGATCAGAAGGTCGTGAGTTTGACTTCTGGTTGGGTCGCTATCAAGTGGTTGTACTTGCATGGGTGATTGTCTGTAAACATGTTAGCTATCTCGGATTCTCAGTAGATAACCAACCACCGAGGTCAACTCAGCTTTCCATCCCTCCGGGGTAGGTAAATCGAGCACTGGCATGCTTGGCTGGGTTTAAGATGAGGTAAGTTCAACCGTGTCCAGTGGCAGGTGACATCGTGTGATCCCACATTGGAGGCGGTGTTCCGTAGCTCTACGACTGGTTTCCCATGAGGTTATACACACCCTCTAACCCCATCAGCACACCTGTAAGCTGTAAGCAGTCGCTCATGTTGTTGCGTTATTTTCTCAAGTCGTTCTTTGTAGTCACTAGCAGCTGTACTCAGCTGTTCTTCACGTACTCTGTGAGATGTCTTTAGGTCTTTCAGCATGTCTTCCACATAGTACGTCATGCGAGCTGGGGTTGAACTGTCACTGGTTGCTCTACGCTCTACCGTATCTAGATATACCTGCATTACAACAGTAATAATGGTAGTGGTAGTAATAGTACACCGTGTCTCAAAAAATACATGCCACTTTTATTTTTTGAACAACTCCATAAAACACAGACAGATTTTGATAATGTTTGGCACACAACATCATGAAAAACTTCACGTAAATAACTATATTTTTGACTATTTTACATTAATACTGATGCTACACTCCCTTGTGAAATTGAAAAGTCGTAGTTTGGACGTTTACAACCATGAATTCATACTGGCAGCCGACTCTGAAAATTTCTTGATCCTAGGTTGCGTTGTTTTGACACAATACGGCAGTGTGACGGATGCACAGACACCAGACAGACACCTAGGCTATAGCTAAAACGCGTGAAAGCAAAACGCTGCCGCGTGCGCGCTGTCACACGAAAAAAATCCAGACAGTCTGTGTTTAGAAGTAGACTTCTGAGTGAAACTGACCGCTATATCTTTGACGTATTTCTGAAGTCGTGACTTAAAGTCGTTGTTGACGTCTTTCAGTTTGTGCTGAAGTCGATTGACTTGTGACTCAAGGCTCGATCGATGATCCACCGACGTTATCAGTTGCTCATCACAACAACAGAACATGTCAAAAACAGTACTGCAAAACATCATGTGTACAATGGTAAAATGTCCTAACTACAACAAAGTTCTTCAAAATGTTACTTAAACATTTATTTATTTACAATATTATATATAGCAAGCAAATTCTGTACGTTATTCGTTAAAAAACTTTCAAGAACATTCAAAGCATCGGGAGGAAAGTGAGAAAAAATAAATCATGTAATAAGTTGCTTTCACTTTCCTTGAAACGTCATCAAAAATGCATAGGACGTTTTGCCATTCTACCCTCAATGTGTGTGCTCAAAATTACATAACTACTTAGGCCTATAGCTCCTCATGACCCATCTCCAACTACGAGCACCTGCAATGCAATATGGGACCTGCCACCTAACACGCAAACCCCATGCAGCTAAGCATTTATTTACCTGCCTTGGAGGAATGGAAAACATCGGTGGGTTAAAAATTAAAGGGTGGGTATAGGTCTTCATGAAATCCATCTCAGAGCTATGAAGCGTCACCTGCCATATGGTCACCCATCCAATTAGTAACCACTTGATAAGTCCAGCAACCCAACCAATAGGCCATCAAACCACCTTATACAATACTGATTTTGCTATTTTCAATAAGGTCATGCATAAATATGTCGATGCATGTTGTATAATATTTTGTATGTGGCTTTTATTTAATAGACTTTGTGTTCTAAAAGGCCAACATGTCCAAAGTTACCTCGGGTTGGGCAAAGTTTTCTAAGACACTGACTTTTAAAAAAATTACTAACAGACCAAAAATACACTAATGCAGTACCTATCAACAGTCAAGAACAAAAGTTCCAGTGACAAAATACACATAAAGAAACCATGGGACATAGTCTGAAGGACAGTACAGTAACTCTTAAAAAGCAGAAGTAAACCAATTGGAAATAAATAAATAAAAGAAGTTTTGCGACGAAAATCTGCAAATAAGACTGCTCAGCAAGCAAAACAATGTCTCAACATTGCTACTGCACTTGAGTGTAAAGAATGATTCAAAGTTACCGCATTCAGTTCTGACATTTTCTTCTGCGCTTCTCTCATTTGCAGCCGTGCTTCCTGCACGTCCGATCTCAGACCAGCACTAAAGATATAAATAACGCGTGCAGTGGGAACTCTACTTTCCTTTCCCTTTCACTTCTCCCTTCCTTTCCTTTCCCCTTTCTTCCCCTTCCCTCCCTTTTCCTCCATACTTTTCCCCCATATTTTCCTTCCTCCTTTACTCCTCCCCTCTTATTAGAAATACATGTAGGCCCCTTAAATACAGGTAAACAGTCTGGGAGAATGCTTTGCATCTGGTGGCACCAATTTTAATATTTTCCTGAGAGTTATAAACCTACTAAAGTGTGATTTAATGCTCTGCTATATCCTATACGCTATATGCTAAAAATTACTTTTAGCACCATTCTGGCCAAACTGATTTCAGCATCCAATTAATGCTTAACCATTAAATTCACGTAAAAACTATAAAGACTATAGAGACTGCAAATGAAAGTTGGGAGAATGCAGTGGCCATGCATTCCCCATTACTTTGACCACTGAACAAGTGAGAGATAATGGCACTGATCAACTAAAAAAGCGACTGAGCTAACAAAAAACGGGCTTGATAAAAAAGCACTAAATATCAGATTGAAATGAAAAGATACTATTCCTGTAACTGACTGCTGCAGTACGTTAACTGTCTCTGCTATTACTTAATTACACACATCACTACAGCTGCATTTCACTAAATCTCTTACCTAACCTTATTTTACCTAATTAATCTTATCTGCAAAATATCTTGCTATTCAACTGGTGTTCACCAATAGCCTGTAGCCAGACTTTTCCAAAACGGGGAGAGAGGTTGACTTCAACCACTGAACTGCCCATTAATTCATTTCGAGGTTTAGGCGGCTTCGGGACAAAGTCCAGGCTGCAAACGCATCTGCATGCATTTTAAACTCAAAATTGCATCAGGTTATGACGTTTTTGGTTGTTTTTATCAATGCTACCTGATTCGCCTGACAACAGGGAATTTGATCCAACCAATTAAATCCTCTTTGGTTACTGGCCTGTTTAAGCACAACTGGTACTAATAAAGAAAAATAATGAAGCTGGGAAAAAATTGTGGACTAACATTTTAGCACGAAGTCTTTTGCGCTCCTCATCAAACTCTGTCTTCTGCTGATCCATCTGTTGTCTCAGCTGATTCACCGCCTCCAATATCTGTTAGCAGTGCCATCACAACACAGCAGCATTTTATTTCATTTTATTATTAACATTCTGAACTAACAATTGGTATATGATAATTTCATGAGTAATACACCAGTAAACTAGCAAGCAAGTTTAATCTAGCACATAAACAAAAAACTATTAAAACTGTTTTGCCATGAAAATGAAATAACAAAAATGTAACAAAGGTAAAAAAGGTAAAGGTCAGAATATAGCTCTTAAGCAGTAAACCCCTCACAGAGCTACAAAGCGACACTTGTCACATGGGATCACACAGTGTTACCTGCCACCCGATACAGGTGAACGCACCCGCCTTAACCCCAGCCAGATAGGCCGGTACTCGATTTACCTACCCCAGAGGGATGAAAGACTGAGTTGACCTAGGCGGCTGGTTACATACCGAGATAGTTCACCTGCCCGCAAGCAGTCACGCATCACAGTACTAACCGGGCCCGGCGTACAGTAACTTCGCCGATCGGATCAAACGTGTTACCATTACACCACGCTGTACTGATATGTGAAAAAAAACAAACAAGATCGTCAAGCCTTAATCAAGGCTAAGCATTGCAGTAGATCATGCACGCAAAAACATTTTTAAAAGCCACATAACCTTGAACTATGACTATGACGTCGCTACAGTACATGTCTTACAGAATTGCATAAAATTGCAAGGCCTAGCTAGCGACTGGGTCTCCGTCCTTTCACTGATGAGTCACGACGCTCCCCAAACCCCACCTTTCAAGCTTTTGGCAACTTGCATCCACAACGCTGCCCCAAGAATAGATAAATGTCGCTGCCAGTGTATGTCCAAAGCACAATGTACAACGAACCGGTTTGTCTTGTATGTGCTGTTGTTCAACCACTTGCTGCGATTCGCCAGCCTAAATCAAATTTACAACACAACAAAACCATCAGCTGTGCATAAGATAATGTATATTCCTCAGTACTCCGATACTGTTGGTTTGACAAAAAGTCAACTGGTCAGTGAGAGGTTCTGCTCCAGAAAATACCCAAAAATGTTTTTCAAAAACAAGGCCTAAATGCACTTTTTTCTGTGATGTTGTCCGGTTCCATCCAAACAGCTTCACGTTGAATCACTTCAAAACCAAACTTGAAACAAGTCTGAAAGAAATTGACTTGTAGAAGAAAAAATAACAACAGATGTCTGACACTTTCTTTTTGGCATCAATTAATGCACGATGCGTTCAGCATACCAGCATCAAAAATAATTCATCAAAAACTGCAAATAACTAAATTTCATGCCGCTGGGTCAAGGGGGTCCTCATGAATAAGGGGGCGAAACAGGGGCACCCCCCCTCTAAAAAGACGTAATTTTACCGGTATTGGCTCGTCTACCGTGTAAATCGTTGCAGATAGGCACAGACAGGCTGCTTATTACAGGCTGAACGGTAGTTCAAGCCCTGTGTTAACGGTCACTTCTCTTTCTTATGGGAAAGCCAAAAATTCGACCCCCCACAGAATCAAAACCCCCGATCTGATTGAGATAAAATTTGGCACGGTTGATTACGTCGGCGAGACGACCCCTCATGCAAAATTTCATGTAAATCTGCACAAGGGGAGCTTCTCGGCAAATAAGTAGGTGAAATATACGCAAAAATTTTTATAGCTATCCATATACCTTTTTTTTAATCAACTCACCTACAGATCAGACCCTTCGGCGGATTTTTGCGCGCGATGGCTCAAACGACGCGGTCTCGCGCAAGGATGTGCCTTTTGGGGGT
>Ga0209671_1007236_pt1 | contig 11496 bp, 15 predicted proteins | sample WorMetHERISLAND2_2_FD_187401 | JGI IMG/M metagenome (GOLD analysis project Ga0209671, IMG submission 187401) | Marine gutless worms symbiont microbial communities from Max Planck institute for Marine Microbiology, Germany - Olavius geniculatus... | ecosystem: Host-associated > Annelida >...
GTACAGATGTTGCTGTTTGCTACGTGTCGCACTTCAGCACTAAGTAGTTGACATTGACTGTCTTGAGTCTTGACTTAGTGTAGTAAATATTCGTTGTTCTGAAATCTCTTCGTTTGCAATAGCGCAGCACCTCGAAATAACGTCTGTGGGGCCCGTGAATTTGCAAAACTCTTTCCGTGAATTTTCCGTGAAATTCGACACATTTTAAAAATTCTGCCGTGAAATCATGCATTTTTTTCCGTGAATTCGGTTGGTCTCTAACCATCTCTAATGCTGTACTTATGGCGATATGAAATTAATAGCAGCATGGCCGAACTGATTTTAGTAGCCCAATTAGCTGCACTTCAAATCGCCAAACTGCTTTTAGTAAATTCTGATTTTTTCAACTCAGTTCGGCGAACTGACGATAGTAATTTTTTGTCACCAATCTTTCAGTTTGCCGAACTGACCATAGCGCTGAGCTAACTATAAACTCTGCACATGCATTTGTGACTTTTTGTCATTTTATGCTGATCACTGTTAGTGATGAGCCATGATGTGACTTGTAAATGGGCCACTGTTTGGCTTGCCTACTTCAGAGGGATAGAAGGTTGAGTTGACATGGATGAATGGATATATATATATAAGAATGGATATATATATATAAGAACGAGAACCAAAGGATATTTATGTGTTATTTGCAGAGCTGCTGAAATGTCGAGGCAACGTTCTTCCGTACTGTGTTCCGTACTCAGTACATACATATATATATATATATATATATGTATATATATGTACTGAGATAGGTTTAGCTGTTCGTAGACTGTCACTCATCCAAGTAGTAACCAGGCATAGCATATAGCAGCTTTGTTGATCGACAATAACACGTTAAGCATTCCCGTGAACTGCCATCTCGTACAACCATTTTAAGTTTGTTGCATGCAACTGATTATTTTCTCTGTGTTTTCTGCAGTGTTTCAGACAGGGATGGTTGGCTACTTGGAGTCACTGACCGATCCATCGTATCATGCTCAGATTCTCATCCTGACCTACCCGTTGATTGGTAACTACGGAGTGCCTGGCAATGACAGAGATGAATTTGGACTACTCAAGTGGTTTGAGTCGGAGAAGATCCACGTTGCAGCATTGGTGGTTAGTGAGTCCGCGGTGCATTACAGTCACTGGAGTGCCCAGAAGTCACTGCATGACTGGCTCGTCGAGCATAATGTGCCCGGAATTTATGGTATTTGTTTTTTTTTCTTTGTGTAATTATTGAAACAGGTGGCAAAATGTTGAGCACAAGGAATGATCCTTTTGAAGGCTTTTAGTTATTCTTTGTGCTTGATTTTTTTTGGCTTGACATGGTGGCTAGTGGCACTTATTGTCTCAGACATGCAGCATATGTCGCATGCAAAAACATGTGGAAAACATTATGTACAAAATTTAACAAAAGATGCTGTTAAGTGAGCAGCTGGAAGTAAGGAATGTTTGAACTAGCTAATCAGTAGTTTTAACTAGATACTTTACAATCTCTACAATAGCATCTGATTTCATTAAGAATTGTGCTTAAAGTTGTTGTTTAATACATAAATCTATACATTAGGCTTAGTATTTATTTAAGTTAGTATTTAGTAGTTTAACATGTTGCTCATGTACACAGACTATTGAGCTGCTAAAGTGTCCATATATAGAAGTTTTGTGTTATATCTTATTAATGTCTCAGTTTTCTGCTAATTATGTGGTAGTGTGAACTAAAAGGTCCACTAATACAGTTTTCTGTGACAGTTTGCTTTTATCTAGCTAGCAAAAGTTTCTGCGTTGGCTGGCTAGGTGTTGACACACGAGTCTTGACGAAGAAAATAAGAGAAAATGGCACATTGTTAGGCAAGGTAATGCATTACTTGTTCATTCACAAAAATTTATGTAGTCTTTTTCTTACAAAAATTTTGGTCTACTTTGTCATTTTTATAAAGTCCAGGTGAAAGCAAAATTTATAATTGCAGAAGAATTCTGTCTGACTGTAGGGCCCACAGTTTTCCGCAGAAAATTGTGCCAAATTCCATGGGCCAGTTTGCAAAATTCCACAGCTCACTGTGCCAAAATTGTCTTAATTCCGTGGCTTGCTGCAGCCTTCTGTTTAAGTGCATAAACTAAGCTCTATTCTTTTCAAAAAACTTCACTTTTGGAGGCTGGCATAGTGCTCAGTTTTGCTACCAACTTAAAAAATTATTGATTTCTTTTTTCAAAAGTGCAATTTGTCAATTAGTCGCATTGTGTTTATTTACAATTGTGCCGTATAATGATGGTAATTATGAGTAGGGATGCAGTTTTAAGCAGTTCAGTTTGATTTTCCTCCCTGATATAGTTAGTCTAACGTTATCAAGCCAATGATCGTACTAAATGTCGGTCATTTCTCAACTTCTGGAAAATTTTTGAAATTCTGCGGCAGTATCAAAATTCCGCGGAAAAGGGCAATTTCCGCAGCTCAGCTCGAAATCTCGCGGCCCGTGGAAAACTGTGGGCTTTAGATATGAGCCAATTTTAGGCTGTTAGTGCCTGTATTTGGTAACGGGAAGCCGTATGTTTATTCGCTTTGTTTTTTTTCATGTTTTCTTCGAGACCAAACAGCACAGAAAACTGTAGTTGAAGGAAGGATAACCCTTACATTGGAAGAAATTGTGGCCATATTTTAACAAGATCCGTTGAAGCATTTAACGGGAGGAGCATTTTGCTACATTCTGAATCAACGGTTTGGCTAATGAACAGTTGTGGACCAAGAAAGAAATCGGACCTACGATGCTGGGTGGTCTCACGCCGGGCTCTGCCCTGAATTTCTACTTATTATCTTTGTGCGTGATTTATGTACTAGTGGCTGTGGACTTGATTGTGTTGTGAAATGTTAAGGTCTTGTCATCTGAAACCACTCCATCGTCAGTTTCTCTGGTTGATCCAAATCTACGCAACTTGGCAGCTGAAGTAGCCATAAAAGTACAGTCATGTTTTTTTGTGAATAAAGATTCCTTAGTCACAAGCGTCCATTAGAATTGGCATATTGGTTGATTAATGAGAATTACAATTGACATATTTTGTAGTTAATTAGCTTTCGTTTGGCAGTCTGATACATCACTCACAACAGATTTATGAAATTTGCATGATGCAACATCATGTTTAGACTGATCTTGCTAAGTCTGTGTGCAAGAAGTGTTTTTTAGCCCGATGCATTCCTTCGTTTAAGCTCTTGGACATGCTGTGCTGCAACATGTAGGGATGTTAATGTTCGAGAATTTTTTTTCTCGATATGAGTACTCGACCAACCTTAGCATATCTGCAAAGGTGATGCCCGCCGCTGCTGCTGCCTGAATGGAATGCCCCAAGCATCACATCACATGTGTCAGCCTGCAGGCATGCACTTCATGCTGCAGACACTGGCAATGGGGGAGAGGGGATGTGTACACCCAACGGGTCGCCTGCTGCCTGGTGGTATTTATGCATTACTTGATAGCTGTGTTGAAAGTTTGTTTCTCAGACAGTGACTACGAGACGTATAAACTGCATTTGTTGCCCTGTGGCTTGTCAGTGGAATTAATGTAATCCTATGTGTCGTTTATGTGTTAAAATTTGTTGTCAAATGTGCTTTGTTTTACTGTGTAATTTATCAGGAGCCTATAATATTTAACGAGCGTGGTGATGTCAACGTGCTGGTTGTCGACTGTGGACTGAAGCTGAACCAGATTCGCTGCTTATGTCTGCGGGGAGCCCGGGTCAAAGTTGTCCCGTGGAATTTTCCTCTGACATCCAGCAGTGGTAAGTTCAGTCGTCAACACTCCAGACATGTTTACTGAAATTTACAGGAGCAGTGCAGAAAATTGTAGTGCAGTAGACTATTAGAGAGCATGTTAATTTTGCTTAATTTCAGAAGTTTGGTATGCCACATAAATTGTAATCATATTTTGTATCGTCATAGGGGGAACTCACAGTTCTAATTTTTGTCCAGTGTGTGTGTGTGTGAATAGCAGCTTCTTATCTCTATCGAAGAAAGTTGGTTATGTTTTTACCCGTATCTGTTTTTCTGCCTGCTGGATTACTTAAAAAGTTATGAACAGATTTTCTCATGAATTTTTGACGATGAGTAGTGCATTTGGTCCAATATATATTCACTGTTACTTAGTCTGCATTTGGAAGTTTTCACCAGATAAATGTACTTTATAATACATAGACTTAGGTCAGATTTATTTGCTATGCTGTGGCAACATTAGTTTATGCGGATGTTTGTGCTTTACAGGTGCTTATTTTCTTGTCACTAAGCAGATTTTAACAAACAAACCCAACATGTATTTGATGCTAAGTCTGTTCAACAATGTTACGGATGTTTGACTGTCAAAAAATCCTGTTTTATTGTTGAGGTTTTCAGATAAAAATCAAAGTTAAAGTAAACGTGGATCACACGTTCATTGTTGTAGATTACGATGGATTATTTGTGAGCAACGGACCGGGAAATCCCGAGATGTGCATGAAAACTGTGGAACAGCTGAAACTTGTGTTGAAACGAGAGCCGGAAAAACCCGTATTTGGTATCTGTTTTGGCCACCAGCTGCTGTCACTGGCTGCCGGTGCCACGACGTACAAAATGAAGTCTGTGGCATATTCTTTGCCTTTTTGACAAAATAACTTAGATACTTTAACATAAAGCTGGTTTATAGCTAGTGTATTGCTCGGTTTGTTTAGCTAATATTGTAAGTGTCTCATCTGTTTAATGTGATATTTTGTAATTTTTTGCAATGTATTGTCAGTATTGTCATGGTAAGTTATTAGTAGCTGAGCATCAAAATTGATGCCTGTGAAGTATATTTCATTTATGTGTTTATATGTTTAAATTTTGCATGCATTAGCAGTTTAAGCTGTATGCTGCAATACACCTGTAGCACAGTTTTTGTCAAGTAGAACAGCAAGACACTATCAGTTGCACCGATCGGCAGTAAAGTACTTCGTACTAGGTTTTAGTAGTCTTAAGAGTGAGGCTGTCATGAGATGTTTATTCTTGGCTGCTAGTACATTCATTACGTTTATATGTTTTATTGTCTTGTAACTAACTGCTGGAAAGAAAAGTGCATGATGATGCTTCTGTGGCAATCGTTAGTCATGCTGACTACTTGTTGGGAAAGGTGGAAGAACCTGCAAATGTCACAAAACTTAACAGCTGTTAGGTGAAACTGAGGGAATTGATTTAAGTTGGGGAAAGGGAAAAAACCCTGTCGCATTGCAGAGTTTTTACTAGTGTTTACTTCATTTGGGCCAGCAACAGAGTTTGTTAGCGTAGTGTTTGCATGATATTTCTGATGTTAGATTTTTGATTCTTTGCTTGGAACGTGGTTAAGACTATTGTGAAGTGTCAGGGAATCTTACATTGCTGAAGAGTGACAATTGAGGTTGATGTTTGATGTTTGTTTGGTAAGGTATGGTAATCGAGGGCTGAATCAACCTTGCACTCATGCTGACACTGGTCGTTGCTTCATTACAACGCAGAATCATGGATTTGCGGTGGACCCCGCATCGCTTGATTCCGATTGGTCAGTTCTGTTCACCAATGAGAACGATCGTTCCAATGAGGGCATTGTTCACTCTCATAAACCATTTTTCAGGTATTTTGAAACTTCCATGGCATTATGTTGTAGGATGTGTGTTTGATTACTGAAGTATATGTAAATTTAATATCAGTGATCTCAGATTGATTTGGATGCTTTAAAGCTTATGGTTAGATGATGGGAAGAATCTTGCTCCAGAGGTTTTTTTTGGAACAGAAATATCAGTTACCTCTTGTAAGCTGTGTTATCCGCAGCTGTATGTTTTTAAAAGAAATTTTTGTATAGCTCTGCATTTAGACGATTAACAAAATGTGATGTATAATACCGCTTTTGTTAAAGTCAATTGAATTCTTATTGTATTGGTCATGTGCTTACAAGTGATGGTGTATTTTGACTGCAGTCTATTATTCTGTTGTGGAATTGTTTTAGTGTTCAGTTTCACCCGGAGCATATGGCTGGTCCAAAAGACCTGGAAATGCTATTCGACGTTTTCGTGGATCAAATCCGAGACTGTAAAGCTGGCAAGTTGGGGTGAATAACTGGTTGATATTTAACTATGGCATTGTCTATAGCTATTTGTTGTTGTTAGGACTGTTAATAATTAGGCTTTTTTCTGCATTGTAATTTTTACCACGCAGTGCTGTAAAAATATGTACACCGTGTCCCAAAATTTGTGAACCTGTAGTCTCTACACTTAAGTTGGTGTAAAATCGTTAGTTCCTGACAGATTTTGTACGAAATTTTAAACAGTCAGGGAGAGACAATCATTTTAAACTAGTCTTTAAATTTGTACTCAAAATGGCCACCTATCACCTTGATGAAGCTCTTAATCTTAGGCAGGTACGCCACCGCTTGATCTCTTCGTCAATAACAATGTTGCTGTAATGTAAACAAACTCAGACATCGTGATGACGTTAACTGAACACACACGGTAAGTTACGGGCGTCATGATAGGTGATGTTAAGTGATGTTAAAACAGTGCATTGTACGATATTTTGTTGAAATCCATGATTCATAAACTGAGTTAGGCATGTTTGAAGCAAGGGGGTCGCTAATTTTGGGACACGGTATATACTGATGATAGTAATAGCAGCATTTGCATTCAGCCACCCTTTCTATAGTGATTGCATCGACAGTGTATTAGCAGTTAATAACAATCTTCCTGACAGTTTTCTTGCATATTTAATGCCATTTAATCATGATCTTTCTAACTATTTGCACCATACTCATCTGTATGAAGACAAACAACTTGGTATGTGAAATCCTTTTTGCCACATTGTTTGTATAAATTTGCTCAACTATATGCGCATTTTCACTTTGATCTAGTATTTTATGTTATAATCAAGTTGTTGGCTGCAACAGGCAGTAAGGATGTTTCGTTCGTTACGTATTTTGCTGTTAACAGCTTGACAATAAAGGAAAGGCTGCAGTCCAAGCTGTACTATGCACCAAGCCCAGCTTCTGCAGTGGCTGTGAAATCGAAGAAGGTTCTAATTCTTGGATCTGGTGGTCTTTCCATTGGCCAGGCCGGAGAGTTTGATTACTCTGGATCTCAGGTACGAGCAAACTGTTACTGATAATCTGTGTATAGATTCATTAAATTACAACCTGTTTTTAGTAAAATTAATATTGACTTTTTGGCAACTGCTGCTGACTTCTGTTCAGTGCTGGATGTTGCCATTGTGAACAGATTGTCATAGAGCATGGGAAAGTTGGACGTCGTTTTCTGATTTACAAACATTTTTGCTCTTTTCTAACAAAAACACAAAATGATGAAGATTACCAAATACGATCTTATCTTCTCTTATTTTGTCTTATGTGCATAACTTGTTGGCACTCATAGCCATTGATAATCATTTAGTTCTAGCATAGTGGCTGCCAGTCTGCCGGTATTCTGTTTGTTGCTAATCTGTGTATCACATTTGTCAGGCAATCAAAGCTTTGAAAGAAGAAGGGATTCAAACCGTTCTTGTCAATCCCAATATTGCCACTGTTCAGACGTCGAAGGGGTTGGCCGACAAGGTTTTCTTTCTGCCGATTACTGCCGACTATGTCACTGATGTGAGTTTTACACGTATTCAGCTAATGAATAATGATTACTCACTGAAATCATTTGTTATAATAAATGAATTCACTTCAGAGTTTAATGTTATTGTTGTGCTTCCATAGTTTTTTTTTTTAAATTGATGCCTATGTCGCGTGCTGAACTTTAAACTCAACTGTCAATAGTAATGATACTTTGGAATGACTTGTCATTTTGTGGTTATAATTTGTGGAAGTCCTTTGCAGCAGTTAAATCATTTGATTCAATTTGATTTTTTTTCGTGCAAAGACATTAGCTCACATTGAAATTTTCGATTTTAGGTTGCATGACATAGAGCTTTGCTGCACTGTAGAACACTAGCATGCAGGCCTTGGCGCTGGTGGTAAAAATACAAAAATATTGACAGACATCATATTCATTCAACAGCTATGTACAAGTGCCTGTTTTATTTTAAAATTGCTGTAATTATATGGATGCAAATTTCAATGTCGAATAAACTGATACACATAATATTGGATAATATTTTGCATGATAAATATAAGCCTGAGGTTTATTCAGTAAGATTTACTAGTTTTTACATTAGGCTCAAAAAATTTTCACAGTCTGTACTTTGGTAGAAAGTGTATTTCATACTAGCTTATATGAATATTTGATGGTTCATTGGCAAATGAGTCTGGGCCTCCAGCATTGCGATCATTCATGCTAGCTGCTCAACTACCTTTTTAAGTCCCTTCTTTCTGAGCCTGCCATTTGTATGCATATTTGACATACATTTCAGTGTGCATCTGTTCCCTCGGCAGGTGATAAAAAGCGAGCGCCCGGATGGGGTGCTGCTGACATTCGGAGGTCAGACTGCTCTGAACTGTGGAGTGAAGCTGAACAAGCAGAGCGTGTTTGGCAAATATAACGTTCAGATTCTCGGCACACCTATCAGCTCCATCGAGTGGACGGAAGATCGACACATCTTTGCTGAGAAATTGTTTGAAATTGGTGAGAAGGTTGCGCCGTGCGAGGCAGTCTACAATGTCGAGCAGGTATGGTCTGCTATGTTTTACTGGTTGTGATGTAAGTAAGGAAATAAGTAAATAAATAGTAGGAGGATAACAGGGAAGATTAAACTTTCTGTGTCATTATTGTAAACGTTAAACTTTGTGTTTTATTATTATGTGTTTGTGTGCATTGCCTGAAAAGGCTGTCTTTGAAATGAACTATGCTGTGTCGGGTGGGAGGTTAAACCCTACTCACTCAGTTGGTATATTTAGTGTTAGCCAGAGGCCAAATCTGAGGCACTTGTCTGAACCGCTAGGGAGAGCTGTAGGCCTGCTGGAAGCAGTGAGTTTTATGGACGCGACGGAAAGTGTCTGCAGAGGTAGAACTGCGGATGCTAGAAGTGAGCGAGTTCCAGACTGTGGGGGCTGCAATGCTAAAACTGCGGGAGGCAAAAGTGATGTGGACATGTGGAACTGACAGCATATAGGTGATGTGGGCGATACTATATCATCTATGCTAAAACATTCATGGATAGCCAGCTTAGTATGTGGCTTCAGTTGAACAGTAAAGGAAAGCTAAAAATTGGCTTAGATCTATTACACTCATCAGGCTTATTTGAACATTTAATTAATGTTGTTGAGAAATATGTTTAAATTCATATGTTTCTTGTAATTGCATCAACTTCTGTTTTTCTTCTTGATGGTTTAAAAGCTTGTTAAGGTTTCAGTCATCGTGATGGAAATTTGAAAGTTTTTATTCTGCATTTATTGCAAAATGGTTGTGTTGCTAGTGTGACTTGAAATAAATGTACTGGAATGATATGAAGATGCCTATAGATTGGCTTATAATGATAGCAGACAAGATTGCTGACATGTTTCAGTGTCTTTCAAGTTCGAACTGTTTAAGTGCTCATTTGGCATAATGGATTACTGTTTTCTGACTAATTTTACCTTGCAGATTTGTGACTTACTGTTGCTCTTATCACTAAGCAAGACCTGGTACCATCTTTTATGATAATGTTTCGAGCGGGAGTACTCAGGCAATCACTTGCCTATTATCAGAGTTTGAGATTTTGTTGACGAATTTGGCCGACGTTCTTGGAGGAGCAGGTGAGGGAACAATTATCAGATTTATATTAATAGTAATAGTAGTAGTAATATTATCAGATTTATTGTATTCTTTGGGTGGCAATGCTGTTGTCAGTGGAGATTTGATATCTCTGTTGTGTTTGGTTCTTACTAAAGAAACCATGGTTTATCATTGGCACCACTGCTTGTGCACTGTACTGTTACAGGCCGTCTCAGCAGCAGAAAAGATTGGTTACCCAGTGCTTGTGAGAGCAGCGTTTGCTTTGGGAGGTCTGGGGTCGGGTTTTGCAGACAGGCGCGAGGAACTAGTGGCACTGGCGACCAATGCATTTGCCCACAGTAGCCAGTTGTTGATTGACAAGTCGCTGAAAGGATGGAAGGAAGTGGAATACGAAGTTATGCGCGATGCCTACGATAATTGTATCACGGTGCGTACAGCGTGATAGTAAGTTTCACTGTATTTATTAGATAAGTAAAACATCGATCTGTGTAATGCATCAGTGCCAGAACAGCTCTCCTCTACATGCCAGTGCACTTTGTTTTTTATTACAATTTTTTTGTGACTTCTGTTATTACTGTTTATGTCTCCATTTTTGATAGGTATCAGTGAAAACATTACGTTTCGAGTTCCCGCCTTATTCATCGGATTTTGTGAGAATGGCAAACAATGTTAAACGTGACAACTAGTAATTACTGCATATTGAGTTGAAACAATTGAGTACAGAGTGTTTATGCGCCAGTTGAGATGCGCTACAGGATGCGGCAAAAAAAAGTAGCCCCCTAAAGTTTTTTGCCGTTTTCTCAGCAACCGCTTGGAATTTTAACGTGGAATTTTACAGGTTTATTTACAAAAACGTTCTACATCTAACTGCTAAGTGAAATATGATTCTGTTGAAAAACGATGAAATTATAGACTTCTGAACATGACCGCCTACCGATTTTTCAGCATTAAAAATGTTTAAGCTAAAAATGTTATTTAATTTTCAAAAACCGGTAACCACGTTACTGCCAATGACGTCACAGTGACGCTTTGACAAACAGTAATGTATTTTGTTTATAAATTATCACGAAATTGTCGTTCTTTTCAAGCAATCGCCGGCTGCCCACCGGATTCATCTTCCAGCAGGAAACTGACTGCGAGCCAACTGTCCCAATGTCATCAGAAAAGACCAATGGCGTCTAAATTCACCTACCCTTTAGGACTTTGATGCTGCTACAAAAGTTATAGGGGCTCAAATTTGCTAGCATGGTTTTAGTTTATAAATGGTTTTTGAGACCTTTGCCCCAAATGGCCGAACTGATTGAGCTAGACACAGGAAGTTGTATTTTAACTGCGGTATGCCCATAATCTTAGACTGTTTCCCAATTTGCTCACTGAAGGTGTACTTCTTCTGAGAAAGGGCAGTTGGTCTTTTTGCATGTGGACTTTTTGCTGGTGGACAATATGGGCTGAAGATAGTGCAAGGTGTTTAAGACTGTTGGAGTTCTGGTGAAGCATCCGCAATTGTTGTTCTTTGAATAGACTCGTAAAAAAGTTGAAACGGTGACTTAATAAGTTACTTATATTGATAAACTGAGACAAGGGGTCCTAACAACTTCAACACATATCATCATCGTCATCGTCATCATCATCATCGACAACCGTGGGCTCAATGCCCGTTGGTGTCTGACGCCATTCTTACTATCGTTGCCCACCGCTGCCTATCTAGGGCAGCGTGGCTTAACTCCTGCAGGGTTGTCCCACACCACTGCTCAATGTCATCTGACCATTCTCGGTGAGGCCGTCCTCTTTTGTTTGAACCATCCATCATTC
>Ga0209671_1007238_pt1 | contig 11494 bp, 6 predicted proteins | sample WorMetHERISLAND2_2_FD_187401 | JGI IMG/M metagenome (GOLD analysis project Ga0209671, IMG submission 187401) | Marine gutless worms symbiont microbial communities from Max Planck institute for Marine Microbiology, Germany - Olavius geniculatus... | ecosystem: Host-associated > Annelida >...
TCTATTATCTATTCTATGTTTTGTTTTTGTTTATTTTGTATGTTTACCGTTTTGATTCGCCAAAACCGTTACTATGTAGTTCTTTTTTAATCCATTAGCTGAAAATGCCTTTAGAAATAAACGTCAGAAGTTTATTTCAGGATTTTAATCCTAGGTTAGTTTGCTTGTGTCGTTTATTTTACTTCCAACATTTTACCGATTTTTCGTCTTTCTTTCTTTCTTTCTTTTCCAATAATGCACATATCCTCTTGCAAGTAATGTCATGCATGGCAGAGGTGCATGAAGTGCCGGGAACAACTGTTGAACTCTAGACAGAACAGATAAAAGCGTGCAAGATGTGCGGCTGATAAAAACAGGATGGATCTAATCTGTCTTCTGCATCACCATGGCACCTGCCAGTCGGGACTTGAAGACCTCGATGGAAGGAGACATGACGACATCAGAAGGCAGGTTATTCAATATCCGGATGGTAACTGGAAAGAAGCTGTGTCTAAAGGCATCAACACACCCAGCTGTAATGCAAAACCTGCTACCATGTCCTCTTGTGCTCTGCGTGTTTGGAGTGAGGTAGACTGGTGCTGGTATAGCAATCTGACCGTGGACTGTTCTGTACATCATGACAGCTCTGGCCTGTTTCCTTCGTTCCTCCAGGGTGCTCCATCCTAACTGCTGCATCATTATGGTTGGGCTTCCCCTAGTGCTGTGAGGTGTGGTGATAATCTGTGAGTGAGGTCTACTCCAGTCATTCATGACAGATCTTGCTGCCCGACGCTGTACTGCTTCGAGTCTATTAATGTTGTTGGATGCCTAAGGACACCAGACTGTAGAGACATACTCAAGCTGCGGTCGCACGAAAGACATGTAGGCTGTTGCCTTGACTTTCCGAGGACAACTTCTGGTGTTACGATGGATGAAGGCTCTGGTGGAGTTAGCTTTGTTGCAGATATTACTGATGTGTTCATTGTAGTTCAGCTTGGAATCGATAGTTAGTCCTAGGTACTTGGCGGATGATACAATCTTCAGAGGCTGGCCGTGGATCGTGTACGCCTCCTCGATAAGGTTCTTCCGCTTTAGCGTCACTCTAAGGACTTCGCACTTGCTGGGATTGAAAGACATCATCCATTTCTTCTCCCATTCTTGCAGTCGATCCAGATCCTGTTGGAGCAACTCCGAGTCTTCAATTGAGTTAATTCGCCGGTAGAGGAGACAATCATCAGCAAACAGTCTCGGTGTTGAAGAAACACACTTTGGTAGGTCGTTAATGTAGGCAAGAAACAACAGTGGGCTCAGAACAGTGCCCTGTGGGACACCGCTGATGACCGCAGCTGATGGAGGTGTGTATCCCTCGCATACTACTCGCTGTGAACGTCCTGAAAAGAATGCTGAGATCCATGTTAGCGTCTGGCCACGAACTCCGTACTGATCAAGCTTGTACAGGAGACGACGATGAGGAACCTTGTCGAAGGCTTTGCTGAAATCAAGCAGTATGGCGTCGATCTGTGACTTGTCATCCAACCCTCGAGCCAAGTCATGAGTGGTCAGTATCAGTTGAGATTCGCATGAGCGGCCTTTGCGAAACCCATGCTGAGCATCGTGCAAGATATTATCTGCTTCAAAATGTGCCATAGTTTGACTGTAGATAATGTGCTCTAGACACTTGCAGGTGATCGAGGTCAGTGATATTGGGCAGTAGTTAGATGCTGGGTTTCTGGCTCCCTTCTTGAAGAGTGGCGTGACGAGAGCTTCGCTCCAGTCTGACGGGACTGCACCCTGTTGTAGTGAAGCCTGGAATAATAGAGCCAGAGCAGGAGCAACGTCATCGGCAATCTCTTTCAGGACCCGAGCCGGTACTTGGTCTGGTCCTGTAGCCTTATGCAGTTGCAGGCCTCTCAGCAGCTTGGCGACACCATTAGCATGTATGATGATTGGCGGCATGTCTGGATAAGATCGTTGGCTGATATCTCCAGGTGGTGGCGGGCTATCTTCTTTAGTGAAGACTGACGAAAAGTGATCATTGAGGATCTCTGCTTTTCTACTACTGTCGCTATAAACAACTCCGCCTTCCTTTAGTGGAGCTACCCCTGAACTGTCCTTGCGTAATGACTTGATATAGCTGTAAAATCGTTTGTTGCAACTGCTCTGTCCTGATACATCACTACTATCGCTACAGATGATACTGTTGATGTATTTGTTGTAAGCAATTCTACACTCGCTCTGCATCCTTTTCTTCAGCTGATGGAACTTTGACCAGTGATCTTTATCACTGCTACGCTTTGCCTTGCTGTAACATCTCTTTTTTCTCCTTGCCAGTCTTTTGAGGTTTCCGGTGATCCATGGCTGGTAGAATCTACTGCTGGCCATTTTTGATGGGACGTGCTTGTCTGTGGTATTCTTGATCTTGTCTCTCACTGATGACCATAACTCGTCAACCGGCGTGTCCAGCGTATGAGCCTGGACAAAGGCCTCTGTAAATTCGCTGATATCTGCTCTAATCTTGTGGAAGTCACCTTTGTTCCACAGATAAATTTTTTGTCTCACGTTCTTCATTCTTCTTGCTATTATGTGTGCCTCAACAAAAACTGCTGTCTCGTGATCACTTACTCCTGGCACTGGTTCGCATCGGTTGACCAGGGTTGGCTTATTTGTCATGAAGATATCCAGTGTGTTACTTCCTCTTGTGCTGAAATCCACAACTTGCTCCAGGCCGAGATAATGCATTGTGTCCAGCATACACTCACTTATCCGCTTGGGGTAGTTGTTGGCAGTGATTGACTCAGAATCCCATGTAATATCAGGTAGATTCAAGTCTCCCCCAAGCCACACTGTTGCCTCGGCATTCATTTGGACGACGTGCGTAAGGGCATTACAGACTACCCGTTCTGATCCATGCTGTCATCTCATTTTCATTGTTTACGTGCTTAGCGTTTATGATTTTTTATGGAATGAGTGAAGATTAAAAGACCTATTTAGTGTCATTAGGAGAACACGGCTAATTCGTCACTTGTCGAATTATTCAACTTTTGTTTTTTTTATTCCGTCGGAACCAGAGACCTTTGGTGGTGGACCAGACTGATGGCTTCACATCTGCGTTATTATGCCATGCACTGAATTAAAGTCTTATCTTAAAGATGCCAGAAATTCGCTTTTATTTTAACCATTTGTACCGAGACTGTTTTTATGCTAGTGAAATTGAGCATGCCGCTAACCAGATACACTTGTCTCAAGTGCTATAGTATTTAATTCATTGTATTTTTGCACTCTTTCCTGAAGAAGAAAAGGATAATGGCAGCCTATTTACATCTTACAATTTATAATTTGTGATACTGGCACTATGTGAATGTTGTTTGCAGTAAGTTTGTCGTCTATGGCTGTCTGCTGGTGTTCTCCCTTTTGTTTGCACTACGTCTTGATGGCATAATCCAGTGGAGTTACTGGATTGTGTTCCTGCCGTTGTGGATATGGAAAGCACTTGTTGTCGTCGGGGCTACAGTTGGCAGCTGCATCTGGTGGCGAAACCCTATCTACAGGTTTGATACTGCAGGATGTGGGTCACTTTTACTGTAAATAACAACAGTGACACTGTCTAGCAAGAAACATTTTAGCTGTTCATATGTCAGCAAGATGTACTTGTTATTGTGATGAGTTTTATTTGGTGACATTTTTGTAGTTTGTGATGATAACTAGTAAGACAGTTGCTGCTGCTGCTGCTACTCTGGTAGGAGCAGTAGCTTGGTGGTTTAATTGTTACAATGTTTGACTTTAGCGATGTTAACGAGACTCGACTCCCGCAAGATTCTCGATCTCACAAATTACATTTCTCATTTGTCGAGAATTCTGAAAATCTCAATAGGAGGCAATAAAGAGCATTTTATTCAACGGCAAGTCGCGGTGGATGGTCGACGTCGACGGTTTACAGTCAGTTGACACTAATTGAGTTGGGCCAAAGGAAAGTGGCTGACCCGCTCCTCCCCTTCCCCTCACCTACACTGCCAGTGCCGTGGTGTCCAAGTCTGACTGAGCACCTGGCCGTTTTCAAAGCTGCCGACGTTCCCATTTGATCTGAACTGAGATAAGCACTTGCTGTGAAGACTGCTCACTGAGAGCATACACGTTGACCATCCCATCTGCTGAAATTTATTTGCTTTGATATCTCAGTGGTCAGTGTGTGCTGATACTGCCAACTATGTTGCACACTTTGGCACGCGCTGCCTCCCTAATTAATATTCCCGCGACTGATGGCTTCAACGAACAACCTAAGCAGCAGGAAAGTGCTCTGCAAGCTTTGCAATAAGCACCATCAACCGTACACTTTTGTTTTGTTGATCGTTGGTGGATGTCTTGACACCAGCCAGTCACACTTGTTAATGTTCTTGAAGGCGACCCCTTGCACATCGCGTGTATATCTTCCTATTCTCCCCTACTTCCCCCCCCTTCCCAGTGCCCACAGCACCAAGTGCATTGGCTGCATGCTGACACCTATGATGTGATGCCTGGGGCATTCACATAGCATCAGCGGCACGGCGGTCGTCATCTTTGCAGACACACTAAGGTCTGTCGAGTACGCGTCGAGTCCCGGGGGAAAAATTCTCGTATCGAGAAATTAAATTCTCGAAAATTAACATCCATATTTGACTTGTGGTCAGAATGTCATGAGTTTGACTCTCGGCTGGGTTGGTATCAAGCAGGGATGTGCACAAGGCCCTTTAAACTGAGATGAGATCGAAACGTTGGGCACTTTGTCCAGGACAAGACAATAGTACATATCTCGAGATATGTCTTAAGATTCACATGTTAAGAACCAAGATCATACCCTGGCTATCAAGTGGTTACTGTTTGCATGAGTGACCGTCTGAGGACAGGTAATCCAGTTTGTTATGTATTGTATAACCAGTACCAATGTCAACTCAGCCTTTTATTCTTCTGTGGTAGGTAAATCAAGTACCAACCTGTCTCTCTGGGGTTATGGTGGGGCACAGTCACCTGTGTTGGGTGGCAGGACCCACTGTGTGATCTCATGGCATGTGATGCTTTGCAGCTGTGTGATGGCTTTTCCATAAAGAACTATGCATGACCTTTAACCCTTTAGCGTTGTACTACTACATTGTGTCTTGTGTAGGGTGGACGGCGACGCCTACACTCAGTACAAGGCAATGATAGTGGCTACTGGTCTGCAGCTGTTGCTGCTAATGTTTGAGTTGCTAGCCTGTGATAAGCTCGGTTCAGACCCGCATGAGATGATGTGGATACTGGTGTTTATACCACTCTTCTGCATCGCGATTGCATCAATTGGACTCTGTATTTGGGCTGTCAAGCATGGACGCACATTTGAGGTAATGGTTTGACTAAGTGCTGCTTGTGGTAGAGATAATAATAAATAGGTCTGTTGAATGCAGTGGCCAGCAGTGTTTGCATTTCTGGGATGCTGAATCTCGGGATTCCGGGATCTCGGCTTTTTTCGCCAATCCCGAATTTTGGCATTGTCGGCGTCCCAATCCTGGGATTTTGGGATTACAAAAAATTACTTAAAATAGTACTTTTTTCAATGTTGAGCGATACAAATATCAATATTTTAGCCATCTAATGAATGAGCATTTTTATGCGCTTTAGCGTCGTACTCTTTGCTGTGCACTGTAAGTTGAATTTTACCAGACACGGTCACCCCATGCAGTGCAAAGATTACCTTACATCAGGTAGGCCTACCCACAAATGCATGAAATATTAGGTATATTAAGGCAGAGACTGATCTGTAAGCCTAATCCCAAAATGGGATATTGAAATTACAAATTTCTCAGTTCTGGATTCTGGCATTGAAAATTTAATTCCGGGACTGCATTCACCAGTGGCGTGACAGCACTCACATAGTTTAGGGTTTTGTCGATGACTGTGTCTTTTTTTTTGCTGTTTGTGAGAACAGCAAACATGGATTATTTAGGTCCCGTTTTTCGATGCACATTTGATGGCCGATCAAATTGATCTCCGATCAACTTTGGGACTTGATCTGAGATCATCTCAATAACCGTTTTTTCCATCGCCAATTAGCGACTGATTGTTCATCAAATCTCACATCAAGTTGGTGGCCGCATATTGGCCGTTCAAGTCAGATAATTGACGATTAAATGTGGCGATTGGCGATCTGCAGTTTGTTGCGTGTTTGCACCAGAACATCGCTTCACTTCGCTGGTCAGAATGGCAATTCCTGCATTAAAATGAAGTTCGAGGCATGGCGATCAATCACTACTGATCAATTTATACTGTGCATGGTGTTTTGTGAAGAAATAAAGTGGATAAATGCTCCCGTATTGATTTACGATAGAACGTATTTTTGACAGCAGACAATAAGGACAATATCGTTGATATCATTGCTATGACAACGTTTGCTGGTAGCCTACGGCTTCCACTTGCAGCGCGTGCTGTGAAATTTAGCACAGCACTGCAAATCGAGGTTAGCTGTCAGCCAATCGGACTGGCATAAAGTGGGCTCAGTTGATGGCAGATCAACTAATCGCCGATCACGTAATTTGAGATCAAAAATGTATGGAAAAACGAAGCACAGTTGATCGACGATTAACTCAGAACAGCAAGTTGATCGGAGATCAGTAAATCGGAGATCAAATTTGATTTGATTGGTGATGGAAAAACCGGACCTTGGCTAGTATCAGTTTAGCATCATGGCATGAGGGATGGGGGACATCTGTTTAATGCCTTCACTTTACCCTAAATTTCAGCTTATCAGATAATTTTCTTGCTTAAAAATTTTGTTCAAACAAGGCACAATTTGGGCAAAAATTACCCACTTAGGGGCAATATTGAAATGGTGAGCACTTAAGTTTTCTTTGTTGGAAATTTTCAGTTGCCTATTGGAAAAATTGCAACTTTCTTCCACCGCCTTTTTTGCACGATTTTGCTGGCTAGAATTGAAATAGACACAGGTACAGAAGAGTGAGTTTCACTATTTTTCCAAATGCAAGTAGAAATATTGGACTGTCTTATTACTATGAATAGATTTGGGTTGGTGGCGTGGCTTAGTGGTAATGCGTTTGATTTGATCAACGAAGTTACTCTATGCCGGGCCGGGTTAGTACAGCGATGGGTGACTCCTGCGGGCAGGTAAACCATCTCGGTATGTAACCAGCCGCCTAGGTCAACTCAGCTTCCATCCCTCCGGGGTAGGTAAATCGAGTACTGGCCTATCTGGCAGATAACACTGTGTGATCCCATACGGCAGGTGACGTAATGGGCTTCCATTAAAAGCTATAACACCACCTTTATCTGGTGCGGCTTCAACGTGAAGGCTGTCTGGCTATCTGGTGTACTGTGTGTTTTAATGTGGTGCATGATTGTACATGCTGTAGTTGGAGCTGTTTTTCTCAGTGAACATCCTTCAGTTCGTATTTCTTGCTCTGCGACTGGATGAGTTCATTCTCTGGCGCTGGGTTGTAAGTACCGTAGCTTCATTTTGCCTTCTATGTTTCACTGACTGTTCTTGTTACTGGCAAAGGTCCAACTAATCTGTGGGCTACGGAGCATAACCTGTCATATTTGATAACCTGCCATATACGAGGGGCATTCGGTGAATTCCAGACTACATCCTCGATACAACGACAGTAAAACTCACATTTTTGACAGTTGTTACTTTTCAACATATTTTCCATGCAGTTCATTGTTTTACAAGTTGCCTGGAACCCATAGCATTAAGTTTTTGTTTGCAAAGGTGTAGAAATTTCTTGACACAATGTTGTAGAACATTTTTATCATTGTTGAACCTTATGTTTCCAAGTGATTCACTGTTTTATGAAAATTACTTGGAGTTAAGTCTGGGCTGTATGGCAAATGCTGTAGCAGTTCCCAGCCCATCTCTTTAATTTCCTTAACTGTCTGATGGGCCTGTTGCACTTTGGGGCACTGCTATTTTGAAGAATGACATCTTTTTGCAGCAAACCTGGTCAATTGCTGCGAATTGCTGGTCGTAATCATTTAGACAATAATGCACAGCAATATTTTTAATTCACAGTATGTCTTTCATCAAAAAGTCTGCGAGAACAACTCTCCAAGTAAACCAAAAGATGCTTTGTCTGCAGCTGACCATTTTTGTCATATGCAGTTCTCCAACAGTCCAACACTGACATCATCACTAACTTACTGATGATCGCTGCAAAAACGGGCCAGTTATTCAAATACTTGTAAATGTGATACAGTGTCACTGCTGAAAATTATTGTACACATTCTGTGAATAGAAAATTTAATGATTATTTTCTGCATATGCAAAATGTCGTTGTCCATCATTTATATCTTAATAATAACATGACGTCATGGTGTGACGTCATAAATGAAACCGCAGTAAGTGATATACAATAGTGGCTGTACAACTTCATAATATTTTTCGTTTTTAACTGTCACTGAGTGCTTAACTGTAAAGAACAGTCCTGGAATTTATTGAATGCCCCTCGTTACATGAGAATGCCTTAACTGCAGCCAGGCACACCAGCACTTGATTTACCTACTGCAGAGGGATGGAAGGCTGAGTTGAGCTTTGCGTTGGTTATATACTTATATGGTTTACCTGTCCAAATAGTAACCTCTTGATAGCAACCTTACCTGGAGTCATACCTACAACCTCTTAATTGTAAGTCTAATGTTCTAATCATTACACTCCAAACATTTTTGCGTAGAATTTATTTACTGGTGAGAGTGTTGAGTAACTTCTTCATTTCAGTCATTACATTAATGTTATATCATCGTTCTTGTTAATATCTCGTCTGTAGTGTTGCATCATTGCATTATGGTCGGTCGTCTTCATGTCATCAACAGCCAGCGAGGTTAATAATTCTGACCAACCAACTGATGTTACTGTGTCCTGTTGTTGTTACGCTGTTCGCATGTAGTTTCTACTATTTTTTTCATTTTTTACTTCTTCTGCAAAACCAAAATTTGGGGGAAGGATTAATCTTACTTGGAAGGAACTGAGGCCAAATTCCAGCAAGATCCATATTGTTGCGGTAGTACTAGTAGTTGTTATTGTTGTAGATCGTGTTCATCCCGGTGTGGATAGTGATGTGCGTTGCTCTGGTTGGAGTGATCTATGCTGTCATTCTGGCGATTATTCTGCTACGCTCATCCGACATTATTCCTGAGCAGCGTCGGGGCAGCGCATGCTCTGCCATTGGATACACTTGCTTCATCATTCCTCTACTAGTCTTTGAGGTCAGTCTTTTGGGTGATCATTTTTGACCTGCTTCTCATTTTTACGTTAACTGGTCAGTTAGCCGAACGCTAGTTGACGTTGACCTGTGTTTAACTTTGAATACCTTTGTTATGTTACTTACTAGTTATCTATGGTTGCTTACAAATGTAAGGACATCTGCCATTGGACTATGCTGATCACATGGGAGTTATTTAAACAGACTAGCCACTGATAGCTTGTGACATAAGTGCAGGCCAGCCTAGCAAGGTTGCTGACTTTTTCATTTTGGCAAATGGTAGACTTTTGTAGTAGAACCTCTTCTCCAGTGCCTTGAATGCCCAGGATCAGCAGATAGGGTGGCCATTAGACTGTGCAGCACAGCAGTTTCCTAACTATATAGTGCATGTGGTCAGTGGTAATAGTAACAGTAGGTATAAAGTGGTGTCACTCTCGTAGCACTGTCAGGGTGAAAGTTCATCCGGTTTTCATGGCTTGTGCGATAGCAAGAAGCTGTTGTATAGGCGATGTGCCAAGTCAATGGGAAAGCCAAAAATTCCACCCCCACTCCTCCCACATCTTTCAACCGATCTTTTTGAAACTCAAAACCAAAAACGATATCCGGGATACGTTCTGGCATGCAAAATTTGGCTGATGTGGGACGACGGGAAGGGGGTCCGCGAAAATGGCGAATTTTGGCTTACTTTTGGTTCTTTCTTTTTTTGTACACTTTGCATCGCATCCAGATCACACTGTAGGACTGAACACATTGAATGAGGGCTCAAAACGCACGTTTCTGCGCAAGGAAGTGCCTTTTGGGGGTCTCGATGATAAAAAGTAAAGTTTAGGGGTCAAAATTCCCCAAAACATGATTTTGGGGCCTGAATAGGCATTTTAAGCCAAATTTGCTAAATTTTCAAATTGCAATATCTTGCAAAGTATAAACTCGATCAATGCAAAATTTGAAGGGCAAGTTTAGGACCACAAATGAGTTTCGTGGGTGGTCCAGCATTACAAAATAATAATTCAAAATGGCGGCAGCTGCCATCTTGGACTTTTGCACAAACACTAATAACTCAGCTGCAGTTTGAGTTAGATTAATAAAATTTTGCAGGAGTGTAGCCAGCTACTACAGGAAATAGGCCATGTGACCAAAAGTGGCAATAGTAATAAATTCAAAATGGCGGTGGCCGCCATCTTGAATTCTGTTTATCGCCATAGCTCGCTTGTTATTGCGTATATTTGCACAAAATTTGGCACATGGACTCATTTTATGGCCCTATGTGCGAATTGACTATAATACTAAACAAAAATAAAATCCAAGATGGCGGCGGCCGCCATCTTAGATATTTGCACAAAACCTAATAACTCAGCTGCCGTTTGAGTTAGATTAATGTAATTTTGCAGGAGTGTAGCCATTCGTTACAGTAAATGGGCCACGTAACCAAAATTGGCAATAGTAATAAATTCAATATGGCGATGGCCGCCATTTTGAATTTGGTTTATCGCCCATAACTCACTTGCTATTGCCTATATTCACACAAAATTTAGCATGTGGATTCATTTTATAGTCCTACGTATGGAAATACTATAATATTGACTAAAAATAAAATCCTAGATTGCATCGGCCACCATCTTGGATTTTTGCACAGAAAATAATAACTCAGCAGCCGATTAAGGTAGATTAATGCAATTTTGCAGAAATGTAGCCAGTCATTACTGGAAATAAACTATGTGACCAAAATTGGCGATAATAAATTCAAGATGGCGGCGGCCGCCATTTTGAATTCGGTTTATAGCCTATAACATGCCTGCTACTAGATATATTTGCACAAAATTTGGCAGGTGGACTAAATTTCACATCCTATATACAGATTTACCATAATTCTAAACAAAAATAACATCCAATATGGCGACAACTGCCATTTTGTATTTTTGCATGAAACGTAGGCCCTAGTAACTTAGCCGCTGACTGAGATATAATTATGCAATTTTGCGGAAGTGTAGCCGGCAAGTACTGGATGTAGGTTATGTGACCATAATCGACAGCAGTAATAAGTATAAGATTGTGGTGGACGCCATTTTAAATCTCATTTATTGCTCATAACGTGGTTGCTATTTTATGTGTTTGCGCAAAATAAGTTCAAGATGCCAGCTCTGTAGTAGTTGTTGTAGTTGTAGTAAAAACTAACAGGCTATAGTGACTTTCCAAATTTTGATACAACCACAAATATTATATATAAAAAAACTGCAAACAATTTATTTAATGCTGTATAAGTGATGATGTAAAACAGCAAAAATCAAAAAGTATAAGCA
>Ga0209671_1007240_pt1 | contig 11494 bp, 4 predicted proteins | sample WorMetHERISLAND2_2_FD_187401 | JGI IMG/M metagenome (GOLD analysis project Ga0209671, IMG submission 187401) | Marine gutless worms symbiont microbial communities from Max Planck institute for Marine Microbiology, Germany - Olavius geniculatus... | ecosystem: Host-associated > Annelida >...
ATCGTCATTTACCTAATTTCATTTATCTCGTTGTTAATGTAAGAATGCAGCCACATTTCTTCTTCACTGCATTGCTAAGACTGGTTGGAACTGAAATGTTATTAATTACTAAGCTTTAAATAAAATTTATTCAAAAGTACTATAGTTCTAAGCCCGTGTTACAAAAAATGCTTTGGCTCGAGATACTGAATAAGCCTGATTTAAATACGTGACAGTGTCGTGACATGGTTTGTAGACCTTCCACGTCTTCCATGCATATAAATTCTACCATCTTCCCGATCTACCTCTAGCAATTTTCCAGTGCTAACAGCAAGATCGCCGATCTACCGCTAGAATTATTGAAACCAATTATTGCCACAACTTGTCGCCATGCACAGTCGGAAGCACGCACTTATAGGCAAATTCTAAAGCGGTAAGACGCTGACTCGACTTCCACTTGACAATAGGTGAGAAAGTGCAGCTTTGGCGTATAACGACACAAAACAAATGTCCATAAACCCAGCGGCGGGCAAATGTTCGATTTTAGCTTAGCGAAGTTTTGCCTGTAAGAATGGAGCAGAGCTGAGTAGGTGTGTATGAGTTATGGTATAGATAGAAGGTGTTGCTTGGGTGTGGTTGGCCAGCAGCAGAAGATAGGACTCTGGAAATAGAGAGGAATTTAGCTTAGGAAACTTAGCTGCAGTAGTTTAAGAGGTATAAAGTACTGGGAACCAACCACATCAGTGACCGTTGAATTTCTGCACAACGTGTAAAATTACGGAAAGAAAAGCATAAGCTTAAATTACATCACCAACGTCTTTGCTAGGCCGTCGGCAAATACCATCGTTTGAAAGCACAATAAAGTTAGCGATCTAACTGTCGCAACTAATTATTGCAGATTTCAAAAGCGACTCAGCCGCTCGCGGGGAAAGAATGTGAAAATATCAAGCGAGCTAAACAGCGAACTCGAGGACACGGTGCGAGCCGTGTAGCGTGCAGAGAGAATAGAAACGTAATGCTACAATTATCGCCATTCGAGTCGGTTAATCGTACGTAAGCGAAACGCCGGGGCGACCACCCATCACGCGCAGGTGTGCGCTGGACTGCCATGGTGTGCAGTGGGTCAGAAACAAGACGGTGGGGAGGCGTTGCTATCATTCAGTTTTTCCACTTCCACGGAGGGGACGAGCGCCACTATTTTATATGCACATCTTTATTCACCAAAATGGCAGCTATTACAGCATACATACATAATCATACACGGACACACAGGCTACAAAAGAGAAAAGAATTAAATAAAAAATTGAATAAATGACAATACTGACCGATTATAGCAAACTACTGAGACTTAAAAAATTAAACGTCCATTGTGACAGTTTAATTATTTTCATATTGCTGATTTGAAACAGTCTCGTAAAGAATCTGTCAACGACACGAAGTCTAATGCTTTGAGGTCTTATTTTTAAAGAGCATATTTCTATAGACCATAGAGTAACATCAATAAGTATTTGCTTACTACAATAAAAAAAGTTAGCTATGACGATGCAGTTGTATTGAAGACATTTTTTCGTAAACCTGCAAATTTGTTTTTCGTCTATTTGTGGACACGCATTGTTTTAATTCGATTTCACAGGTATGTGCCGCTGAGAAAATCGAAGTTTTACAGTATTTGTGTGATGTATTGTATTAATTGCATTCTGCTTTCCTATACAATAAACGTACAGCTTTAAACGAAATTCGAAACACAGACGCGAAACTTCAAGGAAGATTTTGTCTCGCGTCACTGGATTCCAGTCGTACCGCACTTTTCAGAACTAGGCTTACATCCGGGTGCTCGAACAGGTGCGTCAACTATTATAGCCTATATGCTGATTGTCTGTATGGAGATCGTAGATTGCTGTCGGCTATGTCGCGAGGTCTGATTTCAGCGTCTCAATCGTACGAACTCACACAGAGGACACAGTCACGCACATACATACATACTGGTAGTATTATCACTCGTCATGAAGACTGGACGGCGCAGGAGTATTTCTAGTTTTCGTAGTGTCCTCAGGGCATTCGTTTATTCCGCGTCTAAAGACAGTTTAAGTTTAACTGGCGCAAAGTCAACGACTCGCTGATCACCTAATGCACTGGGAAATAGCCGCACTTGTGACGTCTTGGGTTTAATGATAGGATACAACATTGTCGAGTTGATTTTCGAGTTTCGGGACTCGATGTTCGATGCAACGTCAACCGTCAAGTTTCGCACTCACTAAAGTCAGAGTGCGGGTTAGGGTTGAGGTCAGGGTAAGGATTAGGATCATTGTTGGTGTATAAAGTTGGGGTTACATTTCGAGTTACGGTTTCAAGTTGAAAGTCAAAACTCCAAAACTCGAAACTCGACTGGACAAAGTTTGAAACTTTTTGAGGCTCAACTAATATAGTAAGTAAGTACTTAAGTGTTTTTATCGTGACTTGCTTGACTTATGTATCGTTTGCATCTAGTGGAACACAGGCCACACACCGATTCTCTCCACCCCGCTCTGTCCTGTGCTGCCCACTGCCGCCTCTATCTTCTTCTATCTAAAACATCAGGTTTGAAACATGAATATCAGGTTTCGACCTGATATTCATATCATATTTTTAGGACTTGTGACCAAAAATGCGAAAAAAATTATATACCAAATGTCCAGTTTCTGATATTTTTGTGACTTTAAAATGGTCGTGCCAACTCGTAACTGGCTCTCTAGTTTTGTAGTAATTCTTAGACCCACAGCCAGACTGTAGCTGGATTTAACGGATGGGAAAAAGTAAAAGAAAAAGGAGACAAAAATGTGAGGCGACAGAAAAAAAACAAAAAAAAGAAAGCAAGTCTATAGACGTAAAAAATTTTTTGTCAGAGTTTATCCAGTTTTGTTATCAAACTTTTTATGTCAAATTTGCTGTCTCTTTGCATCAGTTGAGTTGTGACTGCTGTCAGACATTAAATATATACATTTTTAGTTAAGTCCTAGTTGTTTTATTTTATTTATTGTTTATTCATTGTTTATTTTTTGTCTACCAAATACGGTAAATAAAGATGTTTGTATAAAGGAAAGGCGAGGACGCAATTTGTGAAATACGGCGCCTGTGATCCGAAGCCGACCTTGCCATGACGTCACATGAAACCTTGTGCCCCGAGGTATCGCAGCTGCGGAAATGCGCTTAAAGGAATTCACAACACAACACGCAGGAGATTGAATTAACCGCTATAGCTCATTAACGGTCTCACTACTGTTATCGCCTGCTTGTTAGTGGAAAAAAATACTAACGCAGAGAAAATGACCTACGATCGAAACATCAGCAATGAAAACCTTAATTTCATTCACTACACAATGGCAGCTAAACGATAACGCTAAATAGTGAAGAAAACATACAATATGGTTATTTAGTTAACTAGCAGATCAACCAGGAACTTTTTGGTAAAATATCGTATTTTTCAAAAGCACTTAAAATAACTAAACTTTGCTCAGTATTAGCGCATACCCGAAAAGCCTCACTCTCGACAGGAACAACGATGTTTTTGTGCTTTCTAATTGAGAAAACATTCAATAATGCATCATGACGGAAAACTTGACTAATAAATTTGTTCGCATTCTATCACCTTGATATATTTATTGTCTATTTTAAAATACTTTGTTGACCACACTTTTGTTTTGAAAACTACACATTTACACTCGCTATGATGTTTGTTAATTATTATTTCGCTACTGTTCGCTATTGCTATTTTTTGTTTAATTTTCTATTTGCTATTTTTGCCAATTGCAGTTATATACCAACAGGAAATGCCATGCCAAACCTGTATAAAAATTGACCATTTGTGTAGCTCTAAATAAAAATACACTGCTTTAAAAGAGAGTGCGGGAGATGGCTGGTAATTAATTAGACGTGAACGATTTGAATAGATCCAATTTTAGCGGCGAGTTCAACATGCGGTAGCAGCTCGTGTTAGGCACGACCTGAGAGGAGATACGGTAAAGCACTGAGAACCAGCTGTGTGCTTCTTATTACACGCCTGACTGAGTCTTGAGATTGTCACCGGAGATAAACGAAACGCATTTGATACTGCACTCCAAGCTCATCAATTTCACTACAGTAATACTCGTTAGTCAATCAATCAGTCTCATTATCGTTATCAACACCCACAGTGAATATATAGGCCTATTATGCATTTGCCGCAATTAATAGCGGTGTAGCAGGTAGAATTCGCAGACACTTAAAAACATATCGTGTAAGATTTGCGTCACGATTAAAAGTGAAAATATTATTTTTTTACGGTGGCAAGTAAAGTTACAAATTACTGAGTGAACTAACAGTGTGTCAGTACGAAACAGTAAACAGTGACTAAATATGTCACTTTAATATATATATATATATATGTAATTAAATATTGTAATTATAATAAGTATTATTCAATGAAATGCATTTATACTCGTATGCAAAAAAACCACAAAGTTGCTGATGCCTCGGCCTTAATCGAACAAATGTGAATTACAGTTTACGACGTCAGCATGAAATTGCAATACCATCGCCATTTCTTTTCAAACGACGTCAACATGTTCAGAGTTTAAAGAATAATTAATAATTTCAACTAATTTTGGTTTGCGTTCGCACCGATCTTTAGCTTACATGAGACAAATTTGCTAGACGTGTAGATTGATCTCTAGAGTGAACTATACTTGCCATCAGGGCTATAACCGATGTCGATGAGCTGTGATCGATTTTATCGGTGTGTGAACGGGGCTTTATTGTGAGTGGGTTCGTGACCCGGCAACAAATGGTCACTGCATACGGCTAATTTCATCGACAAATTGAACTCGTCTATCACATGATGTCAACCCATGGCATCAACCACGGAATGATGTGCACAGGATTTCACTCATACACTCACTTTCGCACGAGGTCAGATATGATGTAAATCATTTCACGTCAATCTTTCACAGCAGATAAATAGAAGGCCTATTGCGTGACCGATATGATTACTGCCTATTATAAATTTATTTAGCCTATAGGCCTATACAACACATTATAAAGGTGCGTTCGAAACGATTTAAATGAAATGAACTCAAATGAAAAAGCGCGCTGCGGCTTTTATTTCAGTTTATTTAATATTATTTTGTTTCGTTTCTGTTCAGTCTAGTTCTGTCGTTGCATACATTTCTTTAAAAGATTACCACTCTCGTGCAGTTTCACCTCGTGGTAATACAAAAACTCGGCTGTCGCAGACAAATTGCGCGAAGTACACGTAAATAAAGAAGTCGTTGCACATATCGAGTCACAAAAAACCATATGTAAACTCGCGGTCCGCTAAAAATTAAACGGTGAAATAGAATAAATTAAATATAAGCTGTAAGCTGTCTACACAAACCACGGACGCCACGGATCTGTATCGGAGTAATTGAATTTCGCCAGCGAACACTTGACTTTAAACGTCCTAAATGCCAGAAGGACTGAACGCGACGAGTGAGCGAATAAATCTACAAGTACGGTAGTGAAATTTCGCACAAGACCGTTTGGCGTCGGCCTAATGAGTTATTATTGTCCTGGCTGAGAGAAGAGAAATAAACGAGCATTGTATGGGCGCGTAGTGACAGTTCTTTTTCCGTCTCGGCGGACCCGCGACAATCCGACCACCTACAACGGTCGGTCGGTCATCAGTCGCAGTGTAATTCAAACGCTCACTCGCACAATGCGTTCGCTATACGCCCACCTTCCAATCAGTGCAATCATTAGCTGATTCCGTTCCGACAAAAACTCCTGCGTCGGAAACCCTTACGACAAAGTGTTGAAAACACATCAGACCAACTGAGATCATTATCGGCAGCTAAGCTAAAACGCGCACGAAGTAGAAATGAAAGCATTCAACATTCGAAGTGGAATTTTTCAGTCAGTTTTATTAAAATTTGTTTGATCGATTAAAATTCGAAAAAAGAACGTGACTTCTTAACATCAGTGATGTCACTTCACAGGATACGTCGTCATGATTGTATCGCTCCGTGTATCGTTAGTTTAGCAGTTTGCACTTTGTAAGTCCTGATTAATGTTATCAGTCGGGGTGACTGGAAACGACGCATTTGCAAATGTACTCCAGTTCCGACAGCTTCATCTGCGACTTTGGAGTGTCTCGTGGCGGTAGAACAGAATTCCTGGCGTCGTAAGTCGACGAATGACGATGAGAACACAACGGGGATTTTGTCGAGGGTAGTTTGTCAGAGGGGGGATATCCGTTTCGCCCACGTCCCGGATGTACGCAGACTACAGCAGCGATCCACTTTTCGCACGGACAGTCAGTCCGGCACCTGATTGAAGTCGACTCCCGAGACCGGCGAGATTGGACCGCGCGTAAGAAGAAAGACAAATGTGGGCGTAGTTCTTTGCTATACATTGCACTTGCATCCGTTTTTAGCTCCCTTTCACTTCCATACGTTTGTCTTGTAGCAGTATTTTGTTCTGTCACGTCTCAGGACAGAACTGTGTGACATCCAAACATGCGCCTGTCAGTTAAAACGTGACTAGCGGTGAAAACTCATAATTAAGTTGCTGCTCCAGTTTTATAAAGCAATGAGCGATAATTATAAATGAATCTGAATTTACCATGTGAATAAAAAAATAAAATGCGATGAATATACAAAATTCGCCGACATTAGGTGGAAACTTATACAGCCAGTTAGGTCTATGTTTATTCTGTTTATATATTTTTTCAAAGTTTTCGAACAATTAAAATGCTACTTTGCAGATCTTTACTCTAACTGTCGGAAAATACTTCCACATTATTTTGTTAGTTCCGCAGTTACATTGAAGCGAAAATGCTAGCGTTAGTGCTAGCGTTAATCTTTTACTTCAATAATAATTTTTTACTGTCAAGCTGCTATTTCCAAACTGAATAATATCTCCACGGATGAAGTGCAGTGCACAATTGAAGGGCTTACTTCCAAAACCTGTTAAGCCGTATTTGGTCAAAACTCATTTTTTCACTGTAAGCAAAATGGACTTAACATGTTTTCGAAGCAAGCCCTTTAATTTTTGGCTTTTGCTATACGTAATTATGTACTGGACATTATATAGAGCTGCAGCGAGAAATAAATAAACAAGTAAGTAAGTAAGCAGGTGGGATGGCTTAGATCTAAGCTGACGTTGGTATGTGGCATTCGCCATACAGTTCAACGTAGAGGCGCTATTAACGACGATTTGTGAGCGGCGCACTGGCGAAGGATTATGAATGTCGATAGGCCTAGATACTTTAGGTACTAATACATGGTGCTGAGGGAGTCGTTTACAGGTTCACGGGGCCATTCTCTCTTCTGCTCACCTTTGTCTGTCTGTCTGTCTGCGATGTCTTGTGACACATCAGCGCACAATTACAATAGACAGGCGAAGATTCAAACGTCTCTGCGACTAACTGACCAGTGAGTCAACGCTGTTTTAACACCTTACAATCCGGCGACGAATTACGGCCACTGTTGACGTTCTTTAATGAGCACTGGCAGTAGTTTTTTTTCATAAAAAAATAACATATCGTACCTAGTATGCAAACGTTTATTATAAAGCTGAAAAATGACGATTAGTTTACTCGATTAATCGTTAAAATGGTTTGATCAGAATGTGCTTGATCGATTTAAATTTAAACGAAAAACTGGATCTCTTAACATCAGTAATGTCCTTCCTTAACCTGCGCATTTCTCGCAGACGTGCAGAACAGTCGTCAAGATTTGCAGTCTTGCATTGCTCGGTGTATCGTTAGTTTTGCAGTTGGCACTTTGCAAGTTTGTACACCTGATTAATGTGATCAGAGCAGTAACGCAAGTACGGATAACGAATTGCATCGTTGTCACTTTTTCCCATTTCGCTTTAGTTTATGAGCCAGTAATTTGGGCAAAGCTTACGTGACGCGCGATAGCAGCAATCCTGCCATCTCGGTAATCAGTGTACAGCAGTAACATATTAATGCGTTTTGAAAGAGTACTTAAATTGAAAGCCTCCGTACGGAAGACTCCTTGAATTTCAGAGATTAAAACTTAGATTCTTAAAAATGTAAGTTTTATGCTAAAAATGTCATGCGCAAATTGTCCAGGTCAATCTCCAGCAATTTCAGTGCAATTCATTTTTACAATGTCTGACGTAGCCGGAAATCGCCAAACAAATTCTCTAAAAACCCTATTTTGGAGGTTCAAAATCATTCAAGGTCATCGACGTTGACACCAATAAAAAGCTTGTCACCATTGCTTGATTGCCGATTTCCTGCTACACGAAATAATTGCAGTAATTGCGGTAAAATAACCACTTTTAGGGGATGGGGTTGCCGTCTTCGAGGCCCGCCTGCGCCGGTCTGCTTGAACCTATGAGATCGGGATTTGGACTGCTGAAATTTCTGTTTAATGCTAAAAATTTCATACGCGGGTTGTCTTGGTCAATCTCCAGCCATTTCGTCGCAATTCAGTGTTGAAATGTGCGCTGCATTCAGAAATTGCTAAAAATTTAATAAATTTTTTTGGAAAAATTTAAGGCTGTTCAAGGTCATCGGTGTTGATAAATTAATAAAGCATATTCATATACGATAAGCAGCATGTCTGTACTTATCTGCAACCGTTTTCACGCTACACGAGCCAATAGCGGTAAAAAACCACTTTTTAGGGGAAGAGGAATCTTTGACGCTCGCCTGCGCTGGCATCCTCAAACCTAGGGGTCGGGATTTGGACTGCTAAAATCTACGTTTAGTGCTGAAAATTTAATATGCGGATTGTCTTGGTCTATCTTCAGCCATGTCGTTGCAATTCCATGTTAAAATGTGTGCTACATTTAAGAATTGCGAAAAATCCACTGAAAACCTTTTTTTTTGGGGGGGGGGTTCAAGGTCGTTTAAGGTCATTGATGTTGATAAATCTAAAAAGCCTGTCATCAGTGCTTGTTACGATAAACAGCATGTCTGCATATGTATCTGTAACCGTTTTCACACTAAACGAGCCAATAACGGCAAAATAGCGTTTTTATGGGGAGTGTACCCCTCTTTGACGCCCTCATTCAAGGGAAACCCCCATACCTAGGGGCACGACATTTTGTCAGGAAAAACTAGAGACCTTGAGGCAGCCCACGGTGAAAATTTCGTGATCCTAGCTTGCACCATTTTTATACAAATCACGAGTGTGACAGATGCAATAGATCTTACTGCGTCAAATGTCCCAATGCCACAATTCCTCGGTTAAAGGGTCTACTGATATGTGAGTGCTGTAAAGATAATTAATAACTGTACGTTGCATTTTTATTATCGTTGTACATTGCTCCCCGAATCACTAGAAAATGAACAAAATTTTATGGAAAGATATGCACATCAGAAAATTTTTCTAAAAGCAGACTGTAGGCCTAATGCTAAACTGTGCAAAGGTAGAGTGTTATTGTATTGGTTTGAGTGAACGCAGCCTAACAGTTATTGGTTAAGTTTAGTTAAGTTTGTTTTTTCATACGTTTTTTCCTTGTTTTCTGCTACCAGTTGTAGCGAAATGAAGATTCGCTTCAAAGGGTTAACGCAGCGGTTTACAGCCAGTCCAGTGCGGCGCTACCGTGAGCAGGGTGACTGCCATTGACATGTTTAACCTCTAACAGCGTCGTAGCATATGGAAACACAGCGCCGCCGCCACAGCTGCATAGCGCAGCGAAGCGCCCGACTGGTGGTCTAGCCGACTTAAAGAGACTTACCGTCGTCGTATTATAGGGCTATCGTCTTCACTGCGTGGAGAAATTATTGTCCAGTCTGCAGATACGCTTCACCGACACATGACAGTCAACTCCGCCGCCGCCGGCGTTAACGGATTTTTCTCGCATTGTCACGAGAACGTCTCTTGAGTGATATTTGACACAGTGTCGCCTTCGTCGAGTAGACGTCGACATCTTCGTCTGGTAGCGAACAGATCGAAAGCTGCTGAAAAAGAAACAAAAATACAAACCAGCAGGCGTGACATCATCATGGGAGACGAGAACGTTCCGCCCGGCCGACTGTTGGCGGTCAGAGGCGTGCACAAGGTAAGTGCGTTTCGGTCTTTTCTTCATGTACATTCATACACGATAACAGTGATTTGAAAATTCGGCCCAAAATGGGCTGGATAAAACAAGAAATGTTTTTAAAACCGGCGGGAAAATGTTATACGGCGGATGTCTAGAACAGAATGTCCGACATCCGACGTAACATCATCACCATCATGACGTGCAGACAGCTGAGGTCCGTTGCGACGACTCCGCACGATATCCACGTTTCTCTGCACTCTGCCACATCTGTCTCCAGCTGGCCGGTGTTCTGTTGCCGATCTGCTGTATCCAAATCTTTCGAGGACGCCCAGGAGGTCTTCGCCAGTTTATCCCCGGACTTTTAGTAAGTAAGTAAATAATCTTTTATTAAACAACGGTCAAACGCCATTGCGAAACAGAACATAACATAAGGTCGGTGGCGTGGCGTAGTTGGTAACGCGTTTCAGCTGAAACGAAGTTAATCTACGCCGGACCCGGTTAGTACTGCGATAGGTGACTGCCTGCGGGCAGGTAAACCATCTCGGTGCGAAGCCTGCCAGCTAGGTCGACTCAGCCTTCTACCCTCCGTGGGACGGTAAAATGAGTAGTAACTTATTTATATGGGTTACGAAAGGTGGGGACCTTGATACAGCTGACTGAGGTTGCCTAGCCGGCCGCTGCGCCAGCCTGTATCTGCAGGCTGCACACGGTGGCCGTGCGGCAGGCGGCTCTGGTTAGTGACGAAAGCGCATTAGAGACGTGAGCATGCTCGCGATGATGCGCTATACAAATTGACGACCTTTACCTTTACCTTTATAACATAGCAGAATGGTAAAATACCATTGCGGTGACCTGACAGTTGGATTTTTACCTCCGCCAAGGAGGTTATGTTTTTGTCGGACTTTGTTTGTCTGTTTGTTTGTTTGCGAGTGAGCAAGATAACTCGAAAAGTTATAGACAGATCTTTTTGAAATTTTGAGGGTATGTCGGGCATGGCATAGACTACCAGTGATTCAATTTTGGGCGTGATCCGGCAAGAATCCTGGATTCTGGATTACTTTGAAATTTTCGTTACCATTGCGTTAAAGGGGGCATAAGGGAACCGCTGGCAAAACGAAGATGGTGACGCCAAATGGCGAATAGCTTTTCCTTGGCGGAGGTACCTGCAGGCTACGACTGCTTTCTAGTTTCCTAAATTCCTACTATTCTAGTTATTATTAAAGCGCCTTTGTGACACTATAACGTGGGTAATTTTGCAGTTGGTGGCGTAGCATATTGGTTAGAACGTCGGTCCTGGCCAGCGGACTTTCCTTATCCTGCGCTAGACTGATGGATGGCTGCTTGACCACTTTGTGGGTACGGCGTCCGCTATCAGTCAACCAACAAGGCCAACTCAGCCTACCATCCCTCCGGGGTCGGTTAAATTAGTTGTAACCCATTTTATGGGTTACGGAAGGTGGGGACCTTTGTACAGCTGACTGGGCTGCCTGGCCGGCCG
>Ga0209671_1007241_pt1 | contig 11492 bp, 6 predicted proteins | sample WorMetHERISLAND2_2_FD_187401 | JGI IMG/M metagenome (GOLD analysis project Ga0209671, IMG submission 187401) | Marine gutless worms symbiont microbial communities from Max Planck institute for Marine Microbiology, Germany - Olavius geniculatus... | ecosystem: Host-associated > Annelida >...
GGTGTGGGACAACCCTGCAGGAGTTAAGCCACGCTGCCCTAGATAGGCAGCGGTGGGCAGCGATAGTAAGAATGGCGTCAGACACCAACGGGCATTGAGCCCACGGTTGTCGATGATGATGATGATAAAGTTATTGCGACGTTATGTTTGAGGTTTCTGTATTGTTACAACTAGCCTACAATCGTAATGTCTCTCTGAGACGATGGCGAAACAGAACAAGAAGACGCACGATCTGATAACGTAATTGATCTATTTACTGCACAGTGAGAACCAAATCATAGTATAGCTGCTCGACACGACGTACAACGCCATAGAAAAAGACTGACAACACGGCTTGAAACACGTGTACATGCGTTCTGCTGCCATTACAGAAACAACAACAACAACAACAACAACAACATATAAAGCAATACGACTCTATAACTAACCGGTCTCGATGCAGTCGCAAAGCCGTGACACATTATTGGCCCAACGTGTATAATTATCTAGACTATAAGTAATTCTACTGACGCCACAACTGTGAATAAAAAATACCTAAAGATAGGCCTACGTGGCAGCACAAAACACAGTAATACCCCATTTACACGATCAAGCAAACATCAAGCAATCATCAAGCAAATGCATTCAAAATACACGTGCACGACGTGTGCTCTAATTGCTTGACGTTTGCTCGATGTTTGCTTGATGATTGCTTTGCATAGGCTATGCTTTATACATGCTTCATATTTACTTGATGTTTGCTTGACGTTTGCTCGATGCTTGCTCGACGTTTGCTTCATCGTGTAAACGAGGTATAACATACGTGCAGTTTTAAGTTGTGGGGAAAATTGCTGCAAGCAAATAATTAGCATTTAGTGACGGATTCAATGGGGGCGGCTCCCCCCCTTCCTATTGACTGGAAACATCTTACAACAAGTGAAAATTTTGCTCTAAAATGCATTATTTTTGCATGAAATTTGGAACAAAAAATTGGGGGAGGAGACACAGCCCTTTCCCCAGACCTCCTAACCCCTCCACTCCCCGATTCCAAAATTCTGGATCCGCCACTGTTAGCATTCACATATTAAACAGATTTTTTAATTACAAATACCTGACGTGTATACTAAATACTCCTATAGCAACGCTCTTAAAAATATAATGACAGTTATTATTTTTTAAACCCTCAATACTCAGTTCCCGAGGGTAAAAAGACTAAGCAAAAAAATGTCTGGCCCAGCAAACTAATTATTATTATTATTATTTATCATCATCATCATTATTATTATTCATCACAAATGCATTAATTTCAGCGATACTTAAAATAAACTGTTGCATGGGCACTTTACAAAAAAGTAAAACTCAACTATACTACACTGTGTTTCAAAAAAACATCCCCAACATTTTCGACTGTAACTTGAAAACCAATTATCAGATTTTGATGATTTTTGGCATGAATACTCCTGACGAAACTTGCCATCAAATGACTATTCAGTTTCTCACCTCACTCAACGTTTGTTTCTGCACTACCTGGGGAAAACGCAACGAGCGAAATATCACTTTTATCCAATGCGATATGATTGCTTATTTAACATAAGGCGTAAAAACGCATTTTGTTCACATTTCTGACACTTTGGCTGACATTTCATCTAGTTGTCCATTTTTTAATTTTTTAATTTACTGCCTGCAGTAAAATTACTTGAAGTGTTGGCCCACTATGCAAGCACAGGCAAGGAGATGCTTTCTCCATTCATTGACAGCAGTATCGATAATGTTCTGCTCCAGACCAATCCAGGCTGTACCAGTCGCTTCTTGACTTCACAAACATTCCTAAACTTTATCTGGCAGACACACCGCTGCACAACAGTCAAACCTTGTAATAGACTTGCTGTTGGGGCCCACAGATTAGGATAGATGGAATTTATCGACGTTTTTTCATTCATTTTAACACGTATTATGCTTGGTCTGATTTCCCCAGGTAGTGCAAAAACAGACGTTGGGTGAGGTGAAAACTGGGTAAAACACTTATTTAATAGCCAGTGGTGTCAGAAATATTTCTGCCAAAAATTATTCAAATCTGCTAACCTTTCTTCAAGTTACGATTGATAATGTCGGGGATGTTTTTTCAGGTTTTCTGTTTATTTCAACACATATTTCGCTTGATCTAATTTCCCTAGATAGTGCAGAAACAAACGCTGGGTGAGGTGGGTAGCTGAATAATCATTTGATGGCAAGTTGTGTCAGGAATATTCCTACCAAAAATTATCAAAATCTGATAATTGGTTTCAAAGTTACAGTCAAAATTGTCAGGGATGTTTTTTGAACACAGTGAACAGTGCATTTATGGTTGGAGCAGATAACTTCAAGGCAGTAAGTGACAATATCATCATTCCTTGGTAGACTTGCTGTACAGCTGTACCTGCTGTGAAACAGCTGGGAAACAGGCTCGAATTATAGCACTACAAAAAGGCTGAACGTGTACGTTATAACAATAGATTTACACAGTTAACACACTCTTCGCAGCACATACATACACTGTAAATCATTTTATTTTTATCACGAAAGAAAGAGCTTTTGACCTGGAAGTGAATCGAAAGTAACATTAGTTACATCTCGTGTAAGTAGGTAGCGTAACAAAGTACGCATGCAGTTTTAGGTTGCAGGAAAATTACTGCAAGTAAATAATTAGCAGTCATGTATGATATTAAGCATAATTTTTTTGTTAAAATTACCTGATGTCTTACGTGCACATTGTGTCACAATTTGTCAGTCACAGCTGTCAGGGTTCTGATTTTTCCACAAGCTAAAGTATGTGAATGGAGTAAGAGTAGGTAGCCTACTGACACGGAAAAAGACACCGTTTCCAGTGTTGTGGTGATCAAAATGTAAAAAAGAAAAAATTATGCATTGTAAAAATAGAATTTTACGATTGGTGGATTTGGCCAGTGGCCACTGTCGCGGTGAGGTCAAAAATTTCCAGTTCTTTTTTGCAATCAGCCTTACATTGATCCGTGTGATATGGTAATGCAAAATTTGCAATTCGGCCAATCCTTTCCATAACGCTACTATGTAACGAAACTCTTATCAAAATTCAATTACATATTTCACGGTACAAATGCTGCTTCAGTTATAAGTACTTCATAGGAAAATATCATTCTACGCGTAATTGCAAGCGACTTGTATACAGAGTTGACGCCGCAGCATCTCTCAGCAACAGTCTTAACATTACAAACAATCCGTGTACATTCGTTGTCGTCGGCCGATGCACCGATATACAGCATGCACAAAACTGTTTGCAGAGTGTCAACAAACGTACGCGAGGCTACAATTAATAGCTAGCTAAAACGCAGCTCCGAAATATGTTACACGTAACAACGTCATGGCATCTGCCTGCCATATAATGTTGACTTGCAAGTTGTGCAAATAAATTAACACAGTTGATGGACAATGCCGCGGGACTGAAACCGTTTCTTGCATGGACGACGTCGGCGACTCAACTTTCTCATTTTCACGCACACCTAAGCTTATTTTAACATCGTCGTCGCAGGTATACCATAATTATATTACCATACATTTGTACAATACATAAATAATAACGTATCAACGCAGTCAATTGACAGTTTGGTGGGATGAGATATCATACAGTGTGAACATTTCATTCAGACAGACAGACACCGTTGGCCCCAGCATACACGGTTACTGGTCCATTAACACAGATCCGAATGCAACTCTACCACCATTTCTATCCACGTCTTCCGTCCACTGTGCTTTCGAGGTCAGACGTCCGACACTGGAGGTTTCCGACTAACAGTAACGACCGCCTCAGATCCAACTACGTCTCGTTGCTGAGTGAAGACATCGGGATGCGGTGGGAGGGAAAGGGGGTTCTACGTGAACAGTGAGAGGAGATCGTCAGGGTTGCTGCTACCGCCGATGCCGGCGCCCGAAGTGTCTGCGGACGGACCAAGGTAAGACAACAGTTCCGTCGGATCATCGATGCCATCCAGCTGCAAACACAGAGACAGACACAATGACATCAGCTTACTCCATCTTACGCAGATCAGTTCCTCTACGATATAAGCTCAACAGTCTCTGAACTGATGCCGCAAACCCACTAAGCGTCAAGCCGTTTTCGCGACTGTGTGCTACTATAGGCCAATCAGCTGACTTTTTACGCACGACAGCAGCTACTGCTGTAGCACGTCTTAACCATCGCAATTCTGTCCGTCCGTTTGTCTGTCCGTCTGTCCGTCCGTCCGTCACATGGGTGGATCAGTCAAAAATGGTCTTTACTATCGGCTGCCTGGAAAACTCTAGTTTCAGGATCTTTAAAGCTTTTTCATAAATTCCACAGAGGTCACACCGAACGAGGCCGCTAAATGACAGAGGGGTAGAGAAAATTTGCAATTTTAAGCCAATGCGGCTGATCGAGACCGGTCGCGCCGTCTGACGCCATCTGGCGAGTGTAAAGGAAACATCGTTGCTGGAATCGGTGAACTTAGATTTTGTTCGCACCGGGCCTTCAAACATGCATCGCTGTCGTGCGTTCCCTTTTGCATTAGCTGGGCTTTTCTTGTTACTTTTAAGGATACTTAGTGTCTTTAAAAACGTATTACGTCGACAGCAACAATTATAATATCAAATCGTCACAACCGTGATCAAGATATCAACTATGTCTGTAAGATAATAACCATATCATAGGTTACAGTAGTTAGATATTATTAGATGTTGTGCTTACATCAAGTGAATCGGTGGCATGACCATCAGCATCGGTGAATGCAGCAGGATCAAAGGAGAAGTTTGCGCTGAGAATGTCCGACGAGTCAGTGGTGGTCGACGTCGTCGTCGTTGGCAGTCGGCTGGTGTCACTGGAACAACTTGCCGCGCTGCCGATGGAACTATGGCTAAGGGTCGAGCAACTACTACGGACCGTGTTGTTGTTGCTGTTGTTGTTGTTGTTGCTCGTGATACTACTACAGCCGGACGTTGATGACGGGTAGGACGCTCGCCCGCCGGTGGAAGGTGTGTGAGGGTTTGACCCCGGTGTGCCAGGAGTCGGTCGCTGTGCCGTCATGTCACTGGCGGACTCTGCCGAGCCAGGGTGATGACTACCGTCCAGTGGGGTCCTCGACAACGTTGCTTGCCCGTCGGCCGGGGTCTGTGGGTAGTTACAGAGCTGGCCGTCGAGGGGTGTTCTGGGATGCATCAGCTGGCCTTCGAGCGGCGTGCGCTGCAGCGACTGCTGGCTGCCGGCGTACTGGCCGTCCATCGGTGTTCGAGGATGAATCATCTGTGCTGCTTCGATCGGTGTTCGCGGGTTCTGGCACATCTGACCGTCGAGGGGGGTGCGCGGGTGCTGCATCACCTGTGGTGGTGGCACTTGGTCACCCGCCTGATGCCGCAAGTGTCCACCGCCACTGCTGCCACCATCACTGGGTGTACACGGCTGTCTCAGCTGACTGTCAGCCAAAGACTGTTGCTGTGTCCCACTGCCGGCTGCTGCTGCTGCTGCAGATGGCTTCGTGTCAGGAGCGGGAATCAGACTGTCGCCCATGTGAGACAGAGAACTGAGGAAGTCTGGCGAGCCGAGAGGGGAGAAGCATGGACTTGCGCCTTGAACATGGTCGTAGTTTCCACCTGACACATTCAATGATAATGATAATGATAACGATAAACATATTAATCTCAGCGCCAGTATGCAGAGCTACAGAGGCACTGAACACGTCTGCCTGCACGGCTATTTAACTATTGTTTTTGACCTTCAGTACTCATTTCCCGATGGAAGAAAAGATTAACGGAAAATACTACGAGGTTATGACTCTAGTTAAACACCGATCCGGGCGGTTCTCCTCGGTAAAACTCTCGTAAAACTCTTGTTGCCGTATGCTAAACAAGAACAGATATACTGTGCAACAAACTGCCCTCACTATTGTCACCAGAATCTCTTAAATTTGTTGACAAAGCTATTGTTATTATTACTACTACCACTAATGACAACCCTAGAGCAAGTACAATATAGAAAAAGCACCAAATAATACATAAAACAATGGAAAGAAGTAAACTAAGAATGAAATAAACTATACATCAATCAATCAATCAAATAACCTACATAATACAATCTCTCCAATTACTACCAAACTACTATTACTGAGTACTTTCTAGTATTTTTTCAACCGACCAACTTTTCTGGTGCTGTACAAAAAAGAAACTGGGTCACCAGAGATTTTGTATATCGTGATTTGAATTTTTTTTTGTCCATCCGAACGGCAGCATAAAAGCATCAGGAGAAACCAGGATGCAGTCAGTTACCTTGCATTGCTAACTGCTGCTGCTGCTGCTGCTGCTGCTGCTGACTGACTGAAGACTGGGTGCGCATGAAGTTCCCAGCGGCACTGTCCTGCCACGAGTTCATCGTAGGAAGATTCATACTGCACGGTGACACTGCCTTTGTCCACCGTTTCGCATCTGCCAACATCGTCATCAATGATTACGCACTACAGAGAACACGACTAACTACAATCACAACTATTATAGTTAAACTCTTACAACAATTACCAATAAGCTACTTCTGGTCTTTGTCCAATAAACCTTTCCCCAGGTGGGGCTGAGTGCCCAAATGTCCAAAGGGAAAAAACTTCAAAAGATGGCGCAGTAAGCTTTTACAAGCCAGATGCCCACCAACAGGGGTCTGACGAAACATCGCACCGAACCCTAACCTTAACTCTAACCCTAACCCTAACTGTCCGGTGTTGTCTGGTGCAGTCTGGTGTGGTCCGCTGTTTCCTCGAACCAACCAACAGTGCTAATAGCGCAAAAATACTGCTGACTTCAAAAACATACAAAGTGCTGATAAGAAGTAAGAATCATACCTTCTTCTTTCACTGACTTCAATGGAACCGGCTTCCAACTCGCAGTGGAATCGAGAGTCACCTCTTCAAAATCTGTACCAGACAGTTTCTGCAGGATGCCCCAGATGTACTGGTCGATCTCGAGACCTTCAAGGAGTGCAGATTTACTGAAACCACAACGAAAAACAAAACCTACACTGTTGTCTGTGTGAAAAATCCATTGACATTTCTGGCAGCAAAGAGTACGCCAGCCCAACAAGCACTTCGTTATCCGTCTGCTGGCTGTCTATGCGCATGAAAAACACACACATGGCAATTCTATGAATGAACAAAACATCTTCATTATACCTTGCAAACAACGGCTGGATTAACAGAACAAAATATTAGACCAAAAGTTAACAAGTACTGAAGTAATTCAGTAAAACGCGGAATTGCTGATCGGTGCTAAATAAGTAACTGCAAGTTATAGCTGGGGGCTTGACCCCTAAAATCGCTTCTTTCCCTATCTGACTCAATGTGTCCTTGGACTCCACAAATGTATGGGTTTCTAAATTCATGGAACGGTTTAAGCAAAATGCACAAATGTGACAGATGACAGACAGATCATGCATGCTATGAAAAAATGTGTAGCTATAGGCGGAATCACTAGCACTAAAAGAAGCGATTACGCCTAAAATGTATGTTACAATTATGCAAATTCGTTAACAAATACAGAGAAAATATTTAGCATTACACGCTATTCGTATTCAATGCTGTTCATAAAAGCATTAGCATAACAGTTCTCGGTTGCAGCATTTACACAGTCGTGCAAATTTTATGAGAAACTAAGTACTACTTTATTATAAAAATCTGCTGCAGGACAGAACGTAGCTTACTTGCAAACAGGGCAACGCCAGAGTCCTCGTTCACAGTTCAACTGCAGATATGAGTCCAGATCAAAACACTACAAATACATCACACAACAATACTCACCATCAGTTACTACGAAATGCTGATAAATCAAATACCGGAATAAATATCGCCAGAGATACAACAATACAGCAACGATTATTAGTCACCTGACATCATCTACACCGTGTCTCAGAAAAAAACAGTCAAAATTGTTTTTGTCGTAACTTTATCATTTTTTCACTAAATTTGATAATTTTCGGCAAGAGGAGGGCCAAAGCAATGAAATTATGCAAGGTGTACTCACTTTCCATCTCTCCTAGTTTATGTCAATGCACTACCATGTGAAACATAGATGTTCCAAACTGTTGCATAACGCTGAGTTATTTTCCAAAAAAACGCTGTAACGACTTAATTAAGCACAAAATAATATTCAATGTAAATCATTTAACAGAATTATAAGTTTGTGTTACAACTTGTTTGCAAATCATCAGAATTTATGTCAAAAGTGGGCCCGCACACAAAGACACTATCTATCGCCTTAGCCATGTCTGTGTTAAAAATTATCAAAATTGGTTGAAATTTAACAAAGTTATAATGAAAAAAATTTTGACTGTTTTTTAGACACAGTGTACATACGCTGCTATATACACAGTGGGCCATAATAAAACGTGGCACTATATTTTTGTCAATATCTTCACCTATTATTGACTCATTTTCAAAATTTTTTCACTGGCACACTCTGCAGACAATTTGCAATAATGTGATTATTATACATCCCACCAAATGGTAAATGCGTTTCTACACGACCTTGTGAAATATAAATGTACCGGTAAGCAAAAACTAATGATAATAACAAAAATTTAGGTAAATGAAAAAAAACACTTCAAACCAACATTGCGATGAATGATCTGTATGACCCTAGACTGTGTTAGACCCACACAGTTTAGTGTCATACAAACCATGCAATGTTGGTCTGAAGTTTTTTTTCAATTTTATCAAATGTTTGTTTGTTATTATCGTTATGTATGCATATTTCATTGATATTTCACAAGGTAGTGTAGAGACGCATTTATGGTCTGGTGGGATGTGTAATAATCCCGTTATTGCAAACTGTCTGCAGAGTGTGACAGTGAAAAATTTTTGAAAATCAGTCAATAATAGGAGAAAATATAGACAAAAGTAAAGCGCCACGTATTTTGGCCCACCATGTAAATATAAGTATAATAATATAATATACAAGAAATCTGAGCTAATGCTGACGAGACATGCGAAAGCCTACAGCAGTTCCTGTTCACAAAGTCAAACTGTCAGTCTATCTCCAACCATTTTGACACGACTTTTATGGGGTACCGCTCTTTGATGCCCTCGTGTGCAGGTTTTTTTGAACCTAGAAAATCGAGACTTGGACCATCAAAATCTACGTTCAATGCTGAAAATTTCATGTCCAGCTTGTCCATGTCTATCTCAATTGATTTTGGCGCAATTCGCTCTTAAAATGTGTCTCCCAGCCCGAAATCGCCAAAAAATCCATAAAAACCCCTTATTTTAACGTTCACGGTCATCCAAGGTCATTGAATTCGGTGGCAATCGAGAGACAGTGTACGACTTCCTATCAGTGATTAATAGTAACCTAAACCCTATCTCGCACCGTTATTGCAATATAGCGACTTATTGGCTAAAATCACAATTTTTCCCACCCCCTCTCATTTAGCACCCTGGTTCGGAATGATTCCCTTTGAATTTATGGAAAGCCTCACGGTTTCTGAAACTAGAGGCTTCCAGGCAGCCGAAGGTGAAGATTTGGTGATTCTAGCTTGCACCATTTTTGACTGATCCACCCGTGTGACAGACGGACAGATGAACAAACGGTCAGAATTGCGATGGCTAAGACACGCTGAAAGCAGTAGCTGCTTTTGCGCGTAAAAACTAATAAGTAATATAGTAATATAGTATAATATAGTATAAGCATTATAATATAATATAGTATAATAATATCTCAAGTGTTCAGGGGATGACCGAGAAGGTACTTATTTGTTTCAGCGATTTCAGTTTTGTTGTTTCGTTTCAATTTCATTTTGTTGCATGACAGTTTTGTTTCAGTTGATGCCCGAATTGATGGACAGTCCATTCGCTTGATGTAGCTAATTCTTGAGACACGTTTGGATTTTTCCAAGGAAAAAAATACTGATAATAATCTTCAATAAACAATACTGTCATCAATATTAACTAAATTTTTCACAGAAAAAAAGTAAAGGTGACTTGACCACAGCTCCAAAACATACGCATGCAGAAACAACGGAATCCCAGCTTAAACCCTACCCCTAATGGTAAAGTCCTGCATGATCCGGAATCCACAAAAAAATCCATGTCATCAACAATCCGTCATCAAAATCTTTCTGAGTTATCTTGTGCACAAACGGACAGCAACACCTAAAAAACATAACATTCTCAGCGGAAGTGGTAAATTTACCGAGTTGCATAAACATACTGGAGTGAATAGTTCAGCGTTACCTGTACGTGTTTGCAATCGTGGCCGCGAGCTGGCAAAACAATTTTCCGGTACGTGATCGGACACTTGAGAGACAACTTTATCAAGTTCTGATCATTGGCGTCTTTCTCCAAAGGACCGGACGCCGGCGACACTCCGGGCTGCATGAAGATACGTTTAACTGCAACACAACACGATTTCACAATTTTCAAAAAAACTGTGTTATTTAATAAGTACAAATACAAGCAACATACCGTAAAATGCAGTAACAAAAACCAAAACAATTTGGTAAAAGGCGTAATCGCTCTCCCCGTTTGTATTCGCCAGAATAAACGGATTTGGCTGCAATCTGCAACTGCATGTTTTGGCTGGGGCTTTATTCAACAAATTTCCCATTCCCCTGGGGATCAGAGACCCTATCCAACACAACGTATTACTGGAACCCACAAGAGCATTGGCCAAATGGCATCAAAATTTGGATTAAAAACGGTTTAAGAAGGATGCACACAGTGGCTTCTATCTCCCGAAATCTGGAATCAAAATCGGGCTTAATTTCCCCCCCAGTTTTGGATTGAGGTTCCCCCCAATTTCTGACTAAGTCTTCCCCTCCATTTTAGGCTTCTTTCCATTCTAGAGAAAAAGTTTTGTTAAAGGTGTAGATTGTCCAGTGAAAAATAATGGGAAGTAAAAAATAGGGGGGGAATATTGTTAAGGGTAGGGTTGTTGATATTGGAGTATTGCAATTATTGCAATAAATATTGCAATAATTTTTATTATTGCAACAGGTATTGCAATACTGGTTGCATGTTTGGTATTGCGTGTGGTATTGCAATACTTTTAAGACCGAAATATTGCAATACTTGGAAGCAATACTTTTTTGATGTAAAGTACACTCTTAATTGTGAGGATGCTGTTTAATTACGCAAAGAATTTTTTCATTCTTTTGTTCCATGGCATGAAAAGGACTGAACGAAAAATAACATGTCAACACGATTTGTTTATTGCTTAAATTCTCAGTTGACCACATTATCACGTAGTCTGTAGTCAACACAAAATTTAGAAAAAGTTGTACACAGCAGCAAAAAAATCTAAATTCATTTCAGAAAGCAAATAGTGGAGTATTGCAATAGTACTGCAATAATGACTCGGAAAAAAGTATTGTAATCAGTATTGTAATACTTTTTCTACCAAGTATTGCTATTGCTATTGCAATAGTTTTTGTTAGTATTGCTAACAATCCTGGTTAAAGGCGTAGTTTACCTGGTAAAAAATAGGGAGAAGTAAAAAAT
>Ga0209671_1007243_pt1 | contig 11492 bp, 8 predicted proteins | sample WorMetHERISLAND2_2_FD_187401 | JGI IMG/M metagenome (GOLD analysis project Ga0209671, IMG submission 187401) | Marine gutless worms symbiont microbial communities from Max Planck institute for Marine Microbiology, Germany - Olavius geniculatus... | ecosystem: Host-associated > Annelida >...
AATTTAGAGGCCAAAAACATGCAAAATTTGGCGCGATTTCGGACGACTTCGAAGTTCGGCGGCGAATATCTCCGAAACGGATGAAGATATTCAAAATCGGATAAATATTCTACCACGATTTCTTCCGCGTTAGGCGAAATAAGTCCGGTGAAGGTTGGTCCAGTGACCTTGGAGATCTCGATGTGGAATCATACCCAAAGCGCATTTTTCGGAAAACCATATTTCGGCCCCTAGGGGGTGCTGCGCCCCCAAATTTTTACACGCGCCATAGAATGACCAAGTCTTGCTAGCGCTTCCCCCACCGGGGACCTGGGTCCCCCTTACAATTTTTTTCAAAGGGGGTCCAAAATTGGCCAAAATTGTAGAGAATTAGCCACTATAACCTTAAAGGCAAATGGAGTAGCCTAATGAAACTTTGCCACGTGATGTAGTCCTAAGTGGGGCTGATAACGTGCGTACAATTTTTTTTGGGGGGGGCACTGCCCCCTTAAAATTTGGGATAACGAAAAACGTCCAAAATTCGGCGCGATTTAGGACAACTTTCAACTTTGAGCGCAAATATCTCTGGAATGGATAGAGATATCGACAAGCGGTAAACGGCGTTATCAACTATACCGTCTCTCCCGCGTTGAACAAAAAATTTGGTGAACTTTGCTCCACTAACGACAACGGTTAGTTGGCTAATGTCTACCTGCCCTAAGTCGACACTGCGCGTTCTGCGTATGCTAATGCGTTGGAGTTCGGGCCACGTGACTTTGCTACGAAAGGAATGTGAGCCCTCCAAACTGTCCCCCCTAATCGGACTTAGGGCGCCGGGCGGAATCACGTTGGGCTTTGCTCCAAATTTCTAGTCACTTTTGGAAGAAGGCTAAAGTATAGCGGAGACCATCGAAATAGAACGTAGTGAACTAAAATGTCTAGAAAAGAAGTAGAAAAGGAATTTTTTTCATAAAACGAGAAAAATAACGGGAGCTTTTGTATGACCGACAATGTTTTGATCATCTGCATCGCCTTAACAGGTAAAACATGATGACAGACAAACAGCAACGAGGGATCACGCGCTTAGTTGAACTGGACAATGAACTAAGACATCTAGTACGCGAACACGATACACTAAAATGCCAACTTTCACTGCTGAGGTTGATAGAGAACTGCAAAAACGCCTAAACCAGACGACGAAGCAGCTGAACGAAGCGAAGCGGGATTTGAGTAAAACGCGACAGTGGCTGTCGGACGTACACGATCGACTTACCGTAGCCGAGCAAGTGACAGCAGCAACACAGCAGCGTGAACTCGAACAGTCCGATAACTCTGTGTGTGAACTGCTCCAACTCTCCATAGGACCTCAGTCTACGACAGACACAGGTAATAAGTCCAGTAGCCTTTTATACAAAGATCATGACAATGTACTCAAAGACAGCGAAAACTATAAGCAACAAGAAGCCCATGTGTCGCTAGAATAGCCGACCGTACTGGTTGTGACTGACTTTCAAGGTCATATCCAACGTCAGTCACTGATTTTCCTGTTATCTGAAAAAAGCATATGTCACTACCTGTTACTGATTAATAGTAATCTTGGCCGTATCTCCCACCGTTTCCGAGATATGGCCATTTTCCGTTCGTTGCAAAACGCACATTTTTCCTATCCCCTCCATTCAACCCCCAATTTAAAAAAGTTTTCTTTGCACTAGGTGGCTGACATTTTGCATGTTTGAGTTTAACACACATGACTAATTACTCGTGTAAAACGTTTTTTCTAAGACATACCGTTTAGCCACAATGTTGCATCCGTGACAGACGACAGACATATGGACAACGATGCCAATAGCTCGACCGTTATTTAAGTAGCCTACGGTCGGATAAAAAAAACCAAAATAAACTAAGGAACAAACTTGCGTGCTGCGTAAGGCCTAACTGTTGTGTAAGTGTTGTGTAAGCGTATCATCGTAATAAAATTAACTCTGAATGTGCAGCTGGCTCTGATGTTCTGCGTGATCTGTACACGGAGTTGACGACGACTTTGGACGCACGTATCGTGGCTGTTCACATGTATCAACGTAACGCACTGACACTCAAAGAACTCCAATCAATCCAGTCGTTGAGAGATCGTCCAGTAGAAGCCGCTGAGACGTTGTTGAACGTGATCTTAGCGCAGCCGGACGCTGTCTACTTGTGTTTTCTCGACGTCTCAAAGCAGACAGGACATCAGCACATATACCAGAGACTCGTCGAGAATGGCTACAAAGGTCAGTATGGGAATTTGTTCCAGTCTGAAAAATTCTATTATTTACCACCATCTGGTCATCGTCGTCGTCGTTGTCGTCAAGATAGGTAGGTTTACAACGTTCGACATTCAGCATTCGAAAAAATACCACACAAGAGAAGTCGGCGAATGTGTATGCCGTTAGCCTAGTCATAAAGAGCTAGGGACATCGAGTTTCGGTGTCACAACTTTACCGATAGTGACGACCGACTTTCAGAATTTTTTTCACCGGCACATTGTCGAAAAATAGCCTACTCTTTTAGACGTGCTGCTGAGCTACCTTGTGAAGTATAATGTCAGAAAATTAGCGTACGCAGTAAGCTTATGTTTAAAATGTTTTTAACATCATTATTGCTCACATGATAACACTGGAGGTATTTTACATCCAAGTGTAAAGGCGCGCATAGAGCGATGTAACTGAACTAAACAGAACTGATGTGATTTAGTTTATGACGAACTGATCAATAGACAAGTGGTAACATTAGGCACCGTCTAATAACTGCATCGGCGATAGGTGAGTGGTGACTTTAGGCCCTAGTCGTCAACCAATGACCAGTGGCTCGCCTTAGTCGCCCATTTGTCAGTTCGTCAGAAACTAAACCGTGTCAGTTCAGTTCAGTTACTTCGCTCTGTACGCGCCTTAACAAGTCAGCGTTAATGTCGGTGTGCGGGTTGATTCGGTTGAATGTGAAATATGACAGGTGTAAACGCTGCGTTTAGATTTCAACAATCAGTCATTACACACGAGCGTCATACGACAGCACTACGTATTTCTCTTGGAGACACTGGACGTTAAGTTATCCGGACTCGCTAGTCGACTTTTCTCCGAGCAGGTAATCAGCGGAGTGGGAAAAGACGACATCACAGCTGAGCAGACGTCGTTTAGAGCAAACGAAAAGTTACTGTCGGCGCTCAGTCGCAAGTCTCCTCAACAGTTCCAGCAGTTTCTCGACGCACTTGACAACTGCGGACAGTCGCATGTTCGCAACGTCATCCACGACCGACCGTGCGGACCTACAGGTTTGCACACTCTTTGATAGAGCAAGATACAAGTGTTCTGCATTCTAAACTTATTGCTTGGTCGCTTTTAAGAATCAGCTTGTAAACTATGGCGTTCACTTATTGTTTATGTCGCCAATAGTTTATCGTAAGCATGCACGTGATTTTATTCCTAATTTGTTTTTTTAACTTATTTGCTGTGTTAGTCTTTCTTCGTTTTATTTTATTTTTATTTTATTGCTGAAGTCACAAAATGGGTTTAGTTTAAATTACTATTTTGTAAACGTTTACTTTGCGGAGATATGCATTATGTTCTTTTTGTTCGTAGTTGACACAGCGCAGATTGTTGCAGCTGCAAGCCAAACTGATGAGCATTTGGAAGAACAATATCACGTCAACGTGATAGAGACAATCCTCACTCACACGATTGACATAAGGCGCGGCAACCTAATCGACGAGCTAGGAGCGAAAAACGTTCTTTCACCTGATGAAATGGAGAAGATAACACGGCAAAAAAGAACCGATGACGGAGTGGAGACTCTGCTCGTGATACTGAGGGAGAAGACTGCAGATCAGTTCGAAAGTTTCTTGACAACACTCGCTGAAACCGATCAACAGTCAGTCGCCGATGTTGTGCGTCAGGCGATGCAGAAAGTCGCTCGAGCTGGACAAAATCCCCTGCAGGATATTTACGGTGTGCTTGTCTCTTTACTCTTTCGTCAATAATCATCTAATCAGCAGCACTTTCAATTAATATAGGCCCCAATTTTTACATATTTTGCGTGCATAGTCGTAGGCCCTTAATTATTTGCGTAGCCACGCAGTTTTTGAGTTTCAAAAAAGTCAAGAGTCAGAACTTCGCGCAGTTATGACTAGCCAACGATTCACGGTCTCAAAACTATGCAACCCACACAAGAATGACCACTCGGAGTTATACCCCGTTTACACGATGAAGCAAACATGAAGCAAACGTGTTCAATGTGCACGTGCACGACGTGTGCTCTAAGTTTGCTTCATGTTTGCTTCATCATGTAAACGGGGTATTGGAGTGTCTACATGTCTACATGTCAAAAGAGCTAAAATGTTAAGCGTGCGCTTTGACTCGATTTTTTTCCGTGGAAATAACGGGCCCCGACTAATATAATATTGCATTTCTGCGTCTTTATTTAAATAGTTGCAGCAGCACCTTCTCTGCGTGGTCATAACACGACGCTACAAGGCCTACTTTCGAGATACTGTTTTCAGGGGAAAACTGTTCAGACATCGTGTCAGTGTTATTGTTGCTGTTTTTTGTGTGTGTGCGTACAGCGGGACGAGTAGTTGATAGTCTGCCCGAAGGCGGCGTGGTGGTCGGCATAACGTCGTTTGGCGAAGGGATCTACGTGTTGAGGTGGAAAGGTCGCGGAGAAATCGAGGTATACGACGTCGACACTTGCCAGTTACAGCGTTGTCTGGCTGTGCCATTCTCGCGTTGCTACACCGACATGACCTCGTGTGGACTCTATCGCTGCATCTACATATCGGACGCTATCGCCGAGTCTCTGCATAAAGTTGATCTTCAGGGCCAGGCCGTAACGTGGGCGATCGGCGATGAACCCGGGGGTTTATCCGTTAACCGTGCCCACAATGTGCTTGTAACTTGTCTGAGAATACCAAGAATCCAGGAGTTTGGTTCAAACGGTGATCTAATGCGTGAGATCATGCTCGTCGACACTGCTATCAACCCCTGGCACGCAATACAACTGACCAGTGGAGAATTCGTTCTGTCCCACGGTGAGGCTGAAGACCCAATCCGGCGCGTTTGTAAGCTCAGTTCAGACGGCGGTCACATAATTCACAGTCACGACGGCGCAGAAGAAGGCGGTTCTCGTCCAGACACTGCAGACCGGTACTACCGAATCCCTCGTCATTTAGCGGTCAATAGCAACGAGTTCGTGTTCGTCGCTGACATTCCCAGCCGGCGCGTGACGCTGCTGTCCCCGTCGCTGCGCTACCTTCGCGATGTTGTGACGCTGCAGCAGCTGAAATGGTTCCCATACCGAATGTTTCTGGACGTTAGAAGACGTCGGCTGTACGTCACAGACAATGAATTCGAGAACGGCCGGTACAAGTCAGGGCGTGTGGTAGTATTCAGTATTTGATTTAGATGTGCATGCCTAATGTGTTGAATGGTCCAAGAAGAATTCATGCTACAGTTTTGTCGTAAACATTTACATAGGCCTATTTTTAAAATTAATTTATTTACACAAGCAACAGCGAATTTGCAAATAGTGAAAAATAAAGATTTCGCTACAGCACGCGTATCGCTACACTTGATTTGTTGTAGTGTTAAAAGGTACGGTGTTATTTTTAATCATTAAATCTTGACTGGTTTTTAAAAAGGCACAGGATATTTATCCGGCAACCGTATAAATAGCCTAACGGTTATTCATATGGTTATCGGATAAATATTCGTTCTTGGACGGTCTTAGCCGGTACATACGAACACCGTACCGGCTAAGGCCGTGTCTATACGGCGACCCCTACAAAGACACGCGCTCAGGACAGCCGGCTAACTGACGACCTCAATCCTAGCAGAGTATCACGAGTTGCGCCCATTTGGCAAGTGTAATGCTTGTCTCCGGTACACTCGAACTCGTGACCAATATTACAGCCTTAGTAGGGTGTCCATCTGTCGTTGCGGCAGCCTTGTTTTTGTTCAGCCGGATAAATAGCCCACACGTTATTTATCCGGCTGCCGGATATCTAGTCACAGCGTTTAAAAAACCTGCAAACTGGTGGCTTTCTTTCTGATTGACGACTTGCTATACTTACTGCACTGACGTCGATGCAGCTGCTAATTTATATTTATTGGACTTGACACTGGAGGTACTGGACGTTATTGCTTTGCGTTTTGTGTCTGCACTTTCCAGCGACTTATGCAGCTGTTGTGTAATGTTTTATTTACTTACAATAATAACAGTTTTTCTTACCGCAGATGGATAAGTTTACGAGTAGGACAGTCGTGTGGACATTTGTACAGATCTTCGCCTGGCTAGCAAATTATCCGTTCGGACTTTTTGGCTAATTGTGGCAGTAAGTGGAACTGAATCCTGTTTTGTTCATTCTCTGCAGACATCGATGTACGAAAGAGCACCCACCAGTTTACATTTCCACCAGTTGTCGACAGTAGTCGTGCTACTGCTGAATAATGTGGTGTTTACACGATTCAGCAAACGTCCAGCATTAGCAGGTGTATTTTGAATACATTTGCTGGAAGTTTGCTGGTTGTTTGCTGGATCGTGTTAACATCCCTTAACACAACAGCTGTGCAGCCATCGATTCTAAATAGCTGTAGGCTTAGCTACAACTAGTGACCTTTAGCATACACATGCAGTTGACAGAAGTTTTGAGAAGGAATCATTGAAACACACATCGATCGACTCTCAAACCGTCAAACGCAACAGATGACGCCTTCAATCAGTGAGGGTCAATGTACGTCACTTTAGTTTACACTCGAAAATAATGTTCTTTGTAGGCCCGTGATTTTCTTGCGAATCAAAACTTACTGTCACACACAAAAAAGATGCTTTATGGTAAAGAATCACCTTCATTGTAGTTGAATTACCTTCAAACTAGCGATGATCAGCTTCAAGTGCCTCCGTGGTCTGGCGCCGTCATACTTGGCAGATGTGTGCACTGTGCACCCCAGTCTCGTCTGTCGTTGGCAGGTGGCAGCTGCGGTCGGCTAACAGTGGGGCACTCGTCGTGCCGCGCATAAGGACCACGATCGGTCGGAGGGACTTTGCCGTGTCTGGCCCGGCCACTTGGAACAGCCTCCCCGTCGACCTGCGGACTTCATCACTGTCCAGAGATACATTTGCTCATTTGCGAAAAAAAACTCCAAACCCATTTATTTGGCTGCGAGCGCTCTTGAGGTCTTCTCTAATTGGGCGCTATACAAATTGACATATTCATTCATTCATTCAATACCGTAAACAAATAAAGGATGTGCAACAAATGTACACAACGTAAACTATCTTAATTTAATGAAAAGCGCACGTGCTCACTCAATCATGGTAGGCCTAAAACCTTAATATCCAGCCAGATTTTTAGCACACCTGCAGTCATTGTTGCACTGCCGCTTTATTGCAAGTTTCCCGCAGTGTCGGATAAAAACTTTTTTTTAATGGAATCAGCATTCCATCAAGTCATTCATGACAAAAGCTCAGTGGCATATTTTTTTGACTTGTATATTCATTAATAGGAAATAGAGGCCTAAATTAGAGAAACTGTTGTAATATTATTTTTACAGATTTGTTATTGTTGTTGTTGTTGTTGTTGTTAAGAAACGCAAGCAATAAGCTTTCATGCTGCAACTCCATCACTATATCAGCATCAGCAACTGATGCGTGCCGTACACGGTTCACCTGTAGGCCTATTGGTTTACATCGACGCCGATTGATGTGCTCAACAGGTGTGCCAATGAATAGATAGGCTTATAGCTATAGTTGTAACCACGCTTTGCATTGAGCACAGCTGCGGGTCTGTGTATGTACTCGCATCGCTTCGTCACCAGCGGATTGATTTGTACTGCGGTAGTCTCACATAGCATAGACTAGGCTGTCGACACATTTATGGTAAGTTCTGCAGGCCTATATACAATTTAATAACGCCATAAATTTTTTCATCAATCGTTCACGGTTGTTCAGAATTTGGGAAATAAAGTCTCATCACCAAAGAGTGAAGGAAAGAATGAGGTGCCAGTTAGACAATTTATCTATAGACCTTATTAAGCGTTTTATAATATTTAAATTCAATAAGTAAGACAACTTGGCTTAGTTGTAATTCGTCAAACAGCGAAAGGCGATCTGAACAATTTGATCTGACTGTATCTAGTTCAGTGTCCGCTTCTTGCTTGTTGTTTTGTTCGGTTTTTTTGCTATCATGGAATGACGAATAAATTTTACACTGTGTCTCAAAAAACATCCCCGACATTTTCGACTATAACTTGAAAACCAATTATTAGATTTTTATAATTGTTAGTACGAACATTCCTGACAAAACTTGCCATTAAACGACCATTCAGTTTTCCACCTCACCCAATGTTTGTTCCTACACTACCTGGGGAAAGCACAACCAGCGAAATATCATTTTATGCAATGCCATATGATTGCGTAAAAACACTTTTTGTTTACCTTTCTGACACTGGGGCTGACATTTTATTTAGTTTATTTTTCAACTGTCTGCAGTAAAATTGCTTTAAGTGTTGGCCCACTACGCGAACACAGGCACTCCATTCATTGATAAGAGTATCGATAATGTTCTGCTGTAGACCAATCCAGGCTCTACCAGTCGCTTCTTGACTTCGCAAACATTCCTAAACTTTATCTGGTAAATACACTGCTGCAAAACAGTCAAACCTTGTAATAGACCTGCTGTTGGGCCCACAAATTAAGATATATAAAATTTAGTCACGTTTTTTTCATTTATTTTAACACGTATTATGCTTGGTCTGCCTACCCCAGGTAGTGCAAAAGCAGGCGTTGGATGAGGTGGAAACTAAAAGACTTGTTTAATAGCCAGTTGAAATATTTGTGCCAAGTGTTATTAGAATCTGTTAATCTTTATTTAAGGTACGATCGATAATGTTGTGGATGTTTTGCAGATTTTCTGTTTATTTCAACACATATTTCGCTTGATCTGCTTTCCCTAGGTAGTGCAAAAGCATACACTGGCTGAGGTAGAAAACTAAATGTCATTTGATGGCAAGTTGTGTCTGGAATACTTGTACCAAAAATTTTTGAAATCTGATACAGTGTAATTGGTTTTCAAGTTACAGTCGAAAATGTCGGGGATCTTTTTTTGAGACACAGTGTAAAAATACGCTGACAAAGTCGATATCTGATCACTGATGTGATAGGCCTCTGTACAGTGCTAGAAAAAGTTTAGTAAGCAAAGAAATAAAGCTGCATTTCACATAGTACAAAATAAAAAAAAAATAATCAAACACTTCAGGGCAAAGTTAAACGCATAAACTTTTAACACGATTTCATATCAGCTGGAGTAACATCGCAAGGTCATACTTTAGCATAAGATTTTCGAAATCCATCAGCTTGTTGCTGTTATTCTGCCATTTTGATACCGCACTATACCTTATTAAGGTTGTGTCACTTTGTCTTTTCAGTGCGTAGAGGTTGTTTGACATGGATCTATACGGCCAACTGTAAATATGATGTTATATTTGATGTTTTTTAGGTTTACGTTTTACTTCATCCACTTCTATACGTCTGTATTTTATAATTGTTTGTTAGTGTAAAGTGTTTGTGCGTTTTTTTCGGCAGCTTTCTCAGTACAGCTGTTTGTGTTTGTCTTGTGGTTGAAACCATTAGGCTTACGGAAATAAAATGAAGGTCAATATTGAGTGACCACTGAACAACGGTTGATTCGCTTCCATTACGTCACGTCTGACCGTGACGACACAGTCAAATGTCATCAGCTCATTGATTGCTGACGTCACTGCATCACTGCTGCAAACGCAGACAATGATGACGTCATCAAACGTGCGATCTGCATCTGGAACAGCTCTCGTTATGATGATTATGATTGTGCCATTTTTGATGATGCTACTCGTCACAGGTCAGTGCCCGCCGCGCTATTTTGACATATTGTGAGAAACGTGACTGATTTACACTACTTTTCCGCTAATAAATTTCTGATAGCTAATTAGAGTTGTGCCTTGTTTTTATATTATTTCATGCACTAATTGAGCACTTAGTGTGAACGGAACAGTGAAAATCCCAGTGCAGTAACATCTGCTCAGTGATTTCGGCATTTCAGTATTTGTCGTACTTCATTGCCGAATAAATAAGTACTTGTATACTTAAGCAGTTCTCGGCATACAAATGCATAAAGCCTGCTTGAGTCTGCAAATACAGCAATTAAAAATGAATAGTGTACATAGCGCAAATATATAGGACAGTCGATTGAATGCGATGGACAGTTGGATTTCTTCGTGGCTTTGAGAGCTCCAGAGAAATGAATGCGCAGGTGTTGTCAATAATTGATTCGCAAATGGTTGGAATGTAGTTTAGTCTGAGTCTGTATAGGTCTATGACTCTCCACAATGTCATAATCTAACAGTGCACTCCAGCTATATACTGGAAACAGTGGCTACAGTTCTCGTACATTGTAACATTGTAACACAATGTTCCTATCGTCGCCAGTCGAATGCTTGCTTAGTGCAGCTGGACAAATTTTGCTGTGCGCCTCTACGATGATTTTCAAAAACATATCAATATCTGTTCGTGCATATTCGAGTAAAATCTTGCAAACAAACGAAACAAAAAACCCAGCTGTCGCTAGGATAGCCGACCGTACTGGTTGTCAGTGACCTTCAAGGTCATCCAAAGTCGATGATTTCCGTGTCATTCGAAAGTCAATATGCCACTTTCTACTAGTGATCAGTAGCAACTTAGGCCCAATCTCCCACCGTTTAGCTACAATAGCGCGTACTGACTTTTAAAGTCATCCAAAATCAACGATTTTTATCTTATTTGACAAGGCGTATGGCATTTACTATTAGTGATTAATATTAACCTTGGCCGTATCACCGTTTCTGAGATATGATCAGTTTTCCGTTAAAAAACGCAAATTTAATCACAAATTTGAAAATGTTCCACTTGCACTAGATTGTTAAAATTTTGCATGCCTAGATTTATGACACAGAGCTAATTATTCGTGTGAAAAGTTTTTTTCCTACGACCTAACGCTTAGCCAGAATGCATCCGTTACAGACGACAGATAGACAAACGGACAGATGACAACTCGTACTATAAGCTGGACCGTTAAGCTTACTTAAGTACGGTCGGCTAAAAACAGAAACATGTAAAAAAAACAGCCGCAGTTTTTCGACGAGATAAGCAAATAGTGCAAAGATTAGAGTTAAGCCGTATCGCTTAATTAAAACGACGATACCGTAATCGTATGCCTAAGTAGCGGCATAGGCCTATAGTCCTACTAGGTGATCCGCAGAATAGCATAAGTCCATCACTTTTGCACATTGATACTGTAACAAAAAAATTTTTTTTCGACAAGTTGTTATTCACAAACAGAAAGCAAAAACAAAATATAAAAACAAAGCGCCTTCCAGGTCTACAGCATCGTACTTATTGTCAGCGGTTGAATAAACTCCAGTTAGAAAGTTTGGAACTTCGCCGACTTCGATTAGACTTGATATTTGCTTACAAAC
>Ga0209671_1007245_pt1 | contig 11492 bp, 10 predicted proteins | sample WorMetHERISLAND2_2_FD_187401 | JGI IMG/M metagenome (GOLD analysis project Ga0209671, IMG submission 187401) | Marine gutless worms symbiont microbial communities from Max Planck institute for Marine Microbiology, Germany - Olavius geniculatus... | ecosystem: Host-associated > Annelida >...
TAAGCCACGCTGCCCTACATAGGCAGCGGTGGGCAGCGATAGTAAGAATGGCGTCAGACACCAACGGGCATTGAGCCCACGGTTGTCGATGATGATGATATGTATAATACAATACTATCGCCACACTGCCTTGTCTGTATATCAAATGCAAAGCTAGGCCTTAATATTAAATCATAAATAAATATTTTTTACAAAACTCAACAACGTGATAGACCACCAAAAAACAAACAGAAAACAAAATCTTACTTTGTTTAAAAACAAGTTCAGGTCTACACACTGCGCAAAAAGTTGCTGAATTTACAAAATTTAAAACACGATAATCAGAAAAAAGGCGTTCGAACCGTTAAAGCTACGATAGTAAACACATGCGTTTGAACAAGTAGAAACCGTAAGTAATACGAAGTCTCTCTAAGCAGTTAGCGAACAGATGAAGTAGTTGTTGGAGTAACGATGTAAGCTGCCAATATTACAGAACCAGCACTGGTGGTACTACGGCGTATAGGGGCGCGTCCTCCGGCTGGCCGATGGAGGAAGCCCTTTGTGAGGTGACTCTGAAGGGTTGTGCCGAATAATGCAGAATAAGGCTTGGAAACCCTGCGATAGCTCTCGTTTGCCCCATTTGGCTCAGGGCATTTTGGGGGTGGGTGGCTGCACTGCTCATGTGACTGATTTGCTGTTGGGTTGGGCCGTCTGTGGGGGCTGTGAAATCCTTTGGTGAGCCCCATAGTATAGAGAGTAGTCCTGTGGGTGGCGGTAGTTGTGCTCTTTGCTATTTTCGCCATGACTTTCAGTACCCAGTATAATTGCTGGGAACTTTCTGGGGATGGCTGATGGGCCCATATGGCGGTCTAAGCCTACGGAGCGGCACTGGCTGCCCTGCCCTGCATTGGAACATGGAACATGAACCACCACCTCTTGGCCGGTACCAAATTCTACTGCTTCGTGACAAAGGCACATGTGTACTGTGTGAGAACAACTTGTCCAGAGTCAGCAAACCTACTAGAAGTGAAACCAAAAATCTCTTGATCGGAAGTCTGACGCCTTATCGACTGTACCAATAAGCTACAGCTATATTGATGTAAAAGCCGACATGCAGACGCAGTTACCGCTGGGTCCAGTAGCACCGGGTGGTCCAAAGAATCCAGGTTGTCCACGAGTCCCAGCTGGACCCGGGAACCCAGGGGCTCCAGTGGCGCCGATAGGCCCCGGGCCCCCTGGTCCGCCCGGTCCGCCTGGCACACCTTGAGGCCCGCTGGGGCCGGGGTTTCCCGGCCCGCCGGCAAATCCCTGCTGTCCAGGCCCGCCGGGAAATCCCGGCTGTCCCGTGGCACCCGTGTCACCTGGGAGTCCGCTAGGTCCAAACGGCCCGGGGGAACCTGGGAAGCCTGGGACTCCGATACCGCCTTGAGGCCCAGGCGAACCCTGAGGTCCTACAACAGAAAACGCAATCGTTAGGTCTACTAGCTTTCTATCAAGTACAAACGTTAAATACCTTCCCGTGAATGAAATATTATTACTATAAAAGCTGTTGTACTTTCGCATTATGATTATGCCTTAAGTTTAAGGCGTCATGCTAAAATTTTCATTTTATTTTAAAAATGGATAATTGCTACCTTGTTTGTTTTCAACATCGCATTCGTCGATTGAAAAGAACTATTTATATCAGCAACAGCATTTGACAAGGCGGTCGCGCAAACTGAGAACTTCGTCTGCAGTACAGTGTATTAGAAAATATCCTATTGACTGTTAACGCTTGAAGACAATATAGCCGTATGTACCTATTTTTATTAAAAATATGAATTAGTTTACTATGATATCGTACCAATCCCACAAAATATTTAATTGTAATTGCAATCGTGATAAACATTGTCGTTATATTTTAACGTTTCGCAATTCCCACGCCACAAACGCATCGTAAAATGCACGTACACTGTATACATACCAGGCGGTCCTGTGGCACCCTGAACTCCAATGATGCCGCTGATGCCTGGAGGTCCGAGTTGTCCACTAAGCCCAGATGGCCCGCGAAAGCCTTGTTGACCAAAACCACCGGTTGCGCCGGGTGGACCCGGGGGCCCTTGAGAACCACTCGCACCAGTGAAACCCGTCGCTCCAAACCCTCCTGACGGCCACATACCATCACGTAACGATATCGATAATTTTGTTGTAAGTAAACAAGTAAATAAGTTATATAGCGCGATAACTGTATAAATAACCTCGAACGCGCTCGATGTGTTAGTTGAACGAGAAGTAAAATGGTTTAGGTTAGACCAGTCGCACCCAAGTAGATTAGACAACGCCAACTAAAACAACAAGTATGTAAGTACGTAAAATGTAAGCCTAAATTCATATTATGGCGCATACTGTTCCAAAACAATTAACGCGCTGGTCACATTATAGTAAAGCTAAACAAGTTGTCTTCAAAAACTGGCTGAACTGCCAAAGCCACGTGCCGGATCTCTGAGCTCGTCATGTAACAAGTTCCAGACAGTCGGACCAGCAGTCGAAAAAGTCCAACTGACGGCCGTACAGTGTACGTGTTGAGTCGACGGCGAGGTATGATGAGCCAATATCGGTTGTTAGCTGAACGAATAGACGAAGACGAGAGGCTGAAGCATGAGCGGCGCCAAAGGAGGGTGGGGGCAACTAAGTCCCCGTGCCTTCCTCTTGCCCTCTCCCCAATTGCCCTCCAGGAAAAATTCTGATGGTGATAAGGGCACTTTATCATGTCAAGGTGTGAATTATTAAACGTCATTTCTGCAAGAAAACACATATACTTGTGAGTTTTTACGTTTCCAAATATTAAAAAGCAGGCAAACTTGCGACTTCCATTGCACGTCCAAAAATTAAAAGTGTTTCAGCTTTAGGGGGCTTCACTCCATTGACCCCCTGACCAGGGGCTTAGTCCATGGACCCCGCTACATTTTTTCCATGCACACAACAACTGAATAAAGTCGACATTTGAGCTACACACACATAAAAATTATTGCTCCCTTTGCCCTGGCCCTTGCCCCCCCGTTGCCCTCCAGTTTTAAATTTTTAGCGCCGACAAGGGTTGGAGTTAGATGGTCGACGAGGTACTAAAGTGCTTGACTATACAGAGGTGTGGTAAGCGTCCATGAAACGCAACTCAACATTAAACATAAGGCGGTGGTTTTACCATTTCGGCAAATGATGTTTTTCAGTCCTATTTCCAACATACATTTCGACGCATTCACAGCTCTCAACAATCCGTCGCGCGACTACATCTGTCATGTATTGTGCAGTGTAAATGACCGGGTTTGTGGTTAGCTGGACTTAGTTAATTCATAATACTGTATGCATCCTCGGGTTTATCATTTCCCCCTAACATCCTAAGGTTTCGGCCTGCTGTCAGCTCTCTGCTGTCTGCACATGCACCTATACATGCACAGTCGATGAGCTCGGCATTAGAGGTTTTTACGACAGTGCGCTACAAAAATTTACTTCTGACACACGATATTGAACGCACCTGGTGCTCCAGGAAGTCCGGTGAATCCGGTGTCACCCATGGGTCCCGGTCCGCCTGGCTGACCAGTAGCTCCAACCATCCCAGGTCCGCCCGGCAGTCCGGTGGCTCCCACTGATCCGGGACCAGTCAGTCCAGACGCCCCAGTGGCACCCTGGACTCCCATAAGGCCGGTGGCGCCCTGTTGGCCGAGACCACCCGGCTGTCCGGGAAAACCGGCGAGTCCCTGGAACCCAGGCCCGCCCGGCGCTCCTGCACGTAACATGTATCAGCAAGCAGCATTAAAGATGCAAACATGACGATTAACGTGCGATTAACGGGGTTGATAAAATAATTTGCGGGACAAATATAGTCCAAAATTCAAACTTTGATCTTTTTGTTTCTTTTTTCTAGTCATTTCGATGTACAAGCGGCGTATAACTTAAATAAACGGAATATAGGTCTACCGATATCTATATGCAGTACAATTTGGAAATGTTTGTTTAAAGTCATTTATGGACACGGTCGTCGACGTCGATGTCAAAAGATATCTCGTCATTTTCGTGTACGATTTCCTACGATTGCATCTCTAACCGTATCTCGCATCGCAGCGTAAACGCTGAAAAATCTGAAGTCGATCGAGTCTCATTAAAGTTTTCTTTTATCACAATCCGAAAATAAATTTATCTGGATTAAACAGCGTGTTCACTATTAGTCAATCGTAGGCTGAATAAACTAAAACTAGACTTAAGAACAAATTCAAAACTTGGAACAGAAATGCGTAGATCTGCGATAGAACTAGGTAACTTGTTGGCGTAACGGTTAATGCACATGTATGGCGCTGCGATATGTTTGTCTATTTCACGCAATCATCATCATCATCGCAGTAATTTACGGTGCGCCGTTTACAATAAGGCCAGCGGTGCATTACAATGTCTGCGTTAGCTTGGATAAAACTACGAGTTGATAGCAATGTTAGAATAGTGTGTTTAAGGTTGCGCTGAAAGATGCACGGCGCAATAAAAACTGCAAACAACTGCAGAAGTTGCGATTAAGTAACGTACCGACAACGCCTTGTACCCCGGGCGGCCCCAAGGGTCCCGGATCACCAGTGAATCCGAGCTGGCCGGGTGGGCCGGGAAATCCCGTCGCACCGGTACCGCCGCGGAACCCTGTCACACCTGTAGGACCCGTCGGACCTGGGCCACCGGGGAAACCGATTCCCCCCGGCGTGCCCGGGACACCTGCCAAATGACAACACGCGACATGAATTATTGCAACATCGGTAACATCAGAATACATACACACACAGTGAGTCAATATCTTGTTCGCATTGTTACGAAATATTGACCGATTTAATGTGTCTGATTGTCAAATGCCGTGCAAGTCGCACAAACTAGATGCCTCTTCTCTTTGACGCTCATGTGTCCACACGGATGCCTCTGCTTGCCGCGAAGTTTACTCGAAACTCGTAGGACCACTGTGGTCAAAGTTATTAGGCTATCACTACCACAATAGACCGCAGGAGGCGAAATACAGAGACGTTTAAAGAAGGGTGGCCCATATTGCCGCTGAAGTGGCAGAAAAAAAAACTCAAGTTAAGATATCGTATCAACAAGTTAACGACATTCGGAACGTATAGGTCTACGTAATACGTATAGGGTCTACATAAACGAACACGCTGTCACTAACAACTAGAAACCACAATGCTACTGTCGGACTAAGTTGGCGAAGGCATAAAAATACAACAAGACAGATAGACCTACCGCGCGGTCCAGCTGGTCCGAAAGGCCCGGCACCGCCTGGCCACCCTGTCGCCCCCGGTCCGCCGGGAAATCCCACTCCACCTGGAAAGCCCATGCTTCCAGTCGCACCTGCTGGGCCTGGGAATCCCGTGGCACCGGCTGGGCCGGTTGCCCCTTGTACGCCGGCCGGACCAAACGGACCTACAACCAACGATACACCGCATAGATGTAAAAAAACGTTTTAGAAGAGAAACATTAACATACTTTTCAAAAAGTGGCTGAAATAAAAACAATGTTTAAAAACGTTGAATAAAAACGTTAGCACAAATTAGTTCAACTTTTGTCCAATGCCTAATGCTAGCTGGAACTTTAGAGAAAGAAAAAAATTTATTCAATTTTAATTCAACCAGTGTTTGGAAACGTTTCTCAGACACTCAGACATTAGTAACAAAGGCACCCTACTGTCGCAGCAAATAAACTGCACGATGCGTGCTTATGTTGACGTCACACGTTACGCTTTTTATTAATACTAAATTACACCAGGTACAACGCAATTTACGCGAAATTTGGTTTGGTTCGCCTTTGATCAAGTTGCCGATATCGTACTATGAAGAGCAAACGAGCAGTTACTATCCAAGTAACCGAACCTAGTAAGCGATCAACGTTACAGAGGGACGAATAGACGGACAGATGGATAACCGGTTTAAATCTTAGCCAAGACTGATTATAGGTAGGTGAAACTAACTAGTGCTTTTATTCTAACAAAAAATTGCCTATTAGTCAGCAATGTGCGTCAAAAATTTTCCTGTGATTTTAGCATTTCATGTCGTCTCCGCGACCCAGTAGTTGAATCGGCCAAGGTATTGAAACTAATGACATTTTAATAGCGATATTACACATAAACCAACAAACAGATAGTCAGACAGACAGACAAACATTTATCATTACCGGTAGCTCCGGTATTTCCAGGAAATCCAGGCAGTCCAGTAGCGCCTTGAGGTCCGGGTAATCCTCCGCCAGAGACCGGTCCGGGCGGCCCAGTGTCACCTTGTCTACCAGGCCCGCCGAACGGCCCCGGGAAACCAGGCGCCCCTTCACACCAGAGCATTATCAAACTCGTTTAATACCGCTGCAGAATAAAGTAGAATGAAACAAAATAAAAATGCAAAAGAAAACTTATAGAGTCTGCAAACGGTCGCCGTAGATCCCGTTTTCTGCTTATCACAGAGCGAAACGCGGCACTACAAAATTTCTTTGTTGTCGCAGGTGTTCGCATGCATTTACTGCAGTGAAACAAAATAAACCGTTTTACAGTAAAAAAACTTCCTTAAAAGGAGCTATTATGTTTCTTTGCCATTTGAAATAAGCTGACAAATAAAAATTAAATATTTGTTCAATAAATGTATAACAAACACGTATCACAAAAATGTATAACAAACAGACCGGAATCTGCGGAATTAGACTGTTATAGGTCAATGTATGAAACCGTCAGTAGAATTATCGTTACAAGGGGTTAAACACTTAAAATGTCGACATTTTTTAGCCCATCTTAGTGCCTCACTGCCGCCTTTGCGCCTTTAATTCGGCGGGTTTTCCCTGCGACATTGTGCGCTACATAAATTAACTTAGGCCTACGTATCTACTTACGTACTTTAGAATTTTGTGTATTCAATATGTCCTCTAGATCAAGACCAGTGTGTAACTGAGTAGTTTTTTTGTAACAGATCAGCACGAAAAACAATTCAGTGCCACAAATAGTTAAAAGGTCACGACGAGATAGAAGCTTACATACGTTACGTTACGTACCAGTGTATCCGGTGAAGCCGGGAGGCCCCGGGGGTCCGAATCCCCCTGGTCCTCCAGGGGCGCCAGAAGCACCAGTCCAGCCGAGACCACCGGGTGCGCCGGGCAGACCAGGGACCCCAATGCCACCGGGAGGGCCAGCAGGACCCGAGGGTCCGACAGGCCCGGGTCCGCCCGGACCACCTACAACGCAACATCATCAACGGCATCGGTAAAGGTAAAGGTAAAAGTAAATGTAAAGTCCGGTACTTGCTATAGCGCTTCTTACACGAGACGGACTCGAGACCAAAAGCGCTTTAAAATCTTGAAAGTGGCAGCTGATTGGCATGAGCTAATAATACCGCAGCGTCGTTTGATGACTTCCCACGGCGTTCACTCGTGCATCAGTTCGTACCTCGCCAACCGCACCCAGTACGTCCGCTGTCCGGATCCAGGTCGACTCCACTACCAGTGTTGTGTGGAGTCCCACAAGGGTCGGTCCTGTGGCCGATACTCTTTCTTCTATATACAGCAGATCTAGTACAGCTGCTGGAATCCTTTGAACTGTATCCACATTTATACGCTGACGACACCCAGATCTACGGCTTTTGTCGACCCGGAGACACCGACAGTCTACGGAAACGTGTTGCCGACTGTGTCGCTGCCGTCGCTGATTGGATGTGTTCCAATCAACTTCAGCTCAATGCATCCAAGACTGTGGTGCGCTTCAGCCCGTCGACAAAGTCAGCTACTTTTCGATCCTTTGGCTGTTAGCTAACTACTTATTTTCTATCCCACGAAGGGTAGGAGGCTGAGTTGGCCTGAGCACACAGTAGGTTAGCAATTTGCTCAAGCTTGCTTGCAAATGACCGACAATGAGAATCAACCCGCAACCTGAAAGTTATGAGTCGACACTAACCACTGCACATACACAGTGTCAGATAAAGTAAGGTAAGGTAAAAGTGTCATACCCCACAAGGGGCATGGGCGGCGTGCTCATCTCCCTTTCTATAGCTGTTGAGCCCGTAAGTGGATAGCCCACTCAGTCCGTGACGCGTGGATAGTCCGACGTCAAACCTACGGTTACATTCGCAGCCAGAGAGTGTCACCGCCCTTTGACCGGTAGAACCAAATTATACTGCTTGTTGACAGAGGCAAATTTGCGATCACCTGTCCGGCACGCTATCGTTACATCACCAAGCCACACGACGTCGCTGGTCGCCAGTAATAACTGGAAGCGACTAGATATCTGAAACCTTTGCGGAGACCGGTATCGCCACCAGTCGAACATAAAAAGACTCAATACACCTGCTAACTCATAATGGTAAAAAAAGAACGCTACACGATTATTCAAAATTTACGAAATAAACTGCATTGACACTTTAAATCGTCATCAAAATCCGTTCACAATGTTTTCAGTAATCCATCTAATACAAGAATAGTAGTAATAGCAAACGGCGATGTGACTATATGCTAATAGTCAATAGCTGTCCTTGGAAATTTCTCTGTCTTCTGCAAGTCATCAAGTGGCATTCTTCGTTTTCTGTTGTTTTTTTTCAAACATAGACTACACCAACTCTTGTAAGGTTTTCTTCAACGTAGTCCATCCATCCCTCACGGTGGCCTCCCTCTTGAATTTTTACCATTCGGCTGCTACTTATAACATCCTCTGTTTACTTGCTTACTAATTGTCGGACAATGTGATTCGTTAATAAATTTAACTCAAGCAATACACTCAACACAGATATGTGGCAAACAATGTACCTGGGAAGCCGGTGTTGCCGATAAACCCGGGTGGCCCAGGTGGCCCGAGGTTTCCAGGAGACCCAGGAACGCCTGGAGAACCCGGCTGTCCCATTGGTCCAATCGGACCAGCCGGCCCAAAGCTGCCTCCTCCGCCCGGTCCTGCGATTTATACAGTTCAAATTATACCACAGCTGTTGTCACAACGACAGTTCGCTGATACACAGAAATAGCAAAACAACAAGTTCGACATCTACTAATAAGACGAAAGCGCATGACGACGTTTAAAGCTTCAAAATCCTGCGACCTAAGCCTTTGATCTGTAAAGGCGCGTGCAGAGCGACGTAGCTAAACTGAACTGAACTGAACTCGTCTATTGGTCCGTTCAGTTTAGTTTGGTTCAGTTCAGTTACGTCGCTCTACACTCGCCTTAAAGGTGTGTTCAAAGCAACAAAAATTAAATAAATTGAAATAAAACTAAACAAAAGCCGCGCGATGCCGCTTTCATTTCAGCTAATTTTATTTCGTTTTTTTGCTTCAGTTCAGTTCAGATTCGTCGCTCTGTACGCTCCTTAATTTGCGTCAAAGTTCGGAAAGCTTACAGCGCTCCCACATATATCAGGGGACATTTAATGCCAAGAAAACGTGCTGCTAAATAAAATTTATTTCACGGCTGAAGAACACCCAAAATTAAAGTACATAATTGTGACAAAAGGCTGTGGGACGCTTAACAAAGTGTCGGTCCTGACTGACTGGTCTACGTACGTGAACTGTTCGATTGACCGACTGCAGTGATGGTGCATACTGTAGGCCTACTGAATCAGCTGACAAGCGACACATGCAAAGACTCAAATATTCCGAAAACGTCTCAACACAAGCAGTTTACCTGGCGCTCCAGTTGCTCCTTGCGGGCCGAGAAATCCAGTGAAACCGGTCGCACCTTGGGCGCCTGGGCCTGGGATGCCCGGCTGTCCAGGCGGGCCCTGAAATCCTGTTTCACATAATCACAGGCGTCTACAGAAACTGACATCATCTCAACACCTCATAGCAATACTGATATCACACAAGAAATAGTAGCCACATTAGCCCTAACTGGAAACGAGTATTATTTTATATCGCAAATCGCTGATATCTATTGCTATTGTAAAGGTTGTAGACTACAAAAAGCTTGCAATGGCGAAATATATTCGAGTACAGGTAAACGTTTCGGGCGAATGATTTTTTCGAGCTCTTTCAACAGCGCCAAAGACAATCAAATAGGCTAATGCAGCCGTAGCTAACATACGGTACTCAGTTGATGAACCATCAAACAGCGATACAGTCAGTCATACATCATTTGTATACATTCGCAATCTTTTTTAACAATAGGTTACTTTTTAAACTAAACTACAGTGAGTTTTTCGAAACACTTCGGTTTGTCTTTTTTTCAATTAAACCTAAAATGAATGAATTAAGGAGTCGTCGATCGCACGGCAGATTACGACAAACCGGCTCTGCAAAATTGCAAATGCATACACACTGTGATAACATCACGCGCTGTTTTAAACGCATTAACGTTTTCGCGCGTTAAATGTTAATTTTAACGTTATGCACTATATAAATTCACGTTTTACTCACCTACCTACTTACTTACTTACTTTCAGCATGTTATTCTGTAGTTTCGAACTCAATTTATTCTGCTATTGTTTGCGGTCGACAGCAGCAAATATATCAGAACACTTCATAACAACATAGTTTTTGTTATAATTGGTTACTTAGTTAGTTCCTAGTTCTTTGTTCCTACATACTACATTTCTTAAATGTTTTCTTAAAACACTGTCTTAGTTGTGACATATTGTACCTAGTTAGTATGACCGTTTGTGACTATAATTACTGCCATTATCTGTTTATTCTCAACTACATACTTGTATAACTTTATACTTAGTTAAAGATGAGTCCGCGTTTCAGCTATTTTAGCTTCGGACTCGTTCCTACTGCATTGTTTTTTTTTCTATTCTGGTATTTTTGTTGTCTGATCTGTTCACGATGCAATGAATGATAATGATGATGATGATGATGATGAACGTACCCGGCAGTCCTGTAGCGCCTTGAAACCCAGGCTGTCCGGGACTGCCGCTCGGTCCAGGGGCACCGACGGGACCGAGTCCGCCCGGGGGCCCCGGGGGACCCTGTGCTCCGGCGAGCCCGGGTCCACCCGGCCCGCCTGGCGCTCCAGCTGCACACATCATCATCCCAGGCATTATGTCACACACATGTACCGCAATACAGAAGTAATCGCACGTTCTATGAAATGAAAGATAAGACATTAATTAGAATGCAACCACAAACGACAGAAGTGGGTGATTCAGTTGCATAATAAAAAACACAAATAAAAACACTGCAAACTAAACTTGTTAGTAACGCGGCGTTTATTACGAGTATAATTGTGCCAAGTGGGAGGTGAAGCAGACCTTAGGTGAGATGGGAACTTAAATGGTCATTTGATGGCCAGCTGTGTCTGAAATATGCACACCAGGACTTATTAAAACCTGATGATCCGTCTTCAAGTTACCATCGATAATATTAGGGTCCTTTATTTGAGACACAACGTGTAAACCAAATATAAACAAGTAATTTGAGAAAAGCTCATAAGACGCGCGAAAGCCTATAGCAGTTCCTGTTCGCAGGTAATCGTAGTCTATCTCCATCCATTTCGTCGCAATTCACTCTTTTGCAGCCAAAAATCGCCAAAAAATCGCTTAAAATCAATATTTTTA
>Ga0209671_1007247_pt1 | contig 11490 bp, 6 predicted proteins | sample WorMetHERISLAND2_2_FD_187401 | JGI IMG/M metagenome (GOLD analysis project Ga0209671, IMG submission 187401) | Marine gutless worms symbiont microbial communities from Max Planck institute for Marine Microbiology, Germany - Olavius geniculatus... | ecosystem: Host-associated > Annelida >...
ACATTGCAAGAGCGAATTGCACCGAAACCAATTGAGATAGACATGGACAGGCTGCGTATGAAATTTTTAGCATTGAACGTAGATTTCTACGGTCCAAGTCTCGATTTTCTAGGTTCAAGGAAACCTGTGCACGAAGGCATCAAAGAGCGGTACCCCCGTAAAAGTCGCAATGAAATGCTGGGGATAGACTGACAGTTTGCGAACAGGAACTGCTATAGGCTTTCTCGGGTCCCGTGAGCATTAGCTCAAATTTCTTGTTAGTATTTCGTATCTGTTCGTTTTAGCAGTGTGTATTTTCTTAGTTTTATTACCCTTGGTATTTGTTAATGAAGGCGTATAGCCTTTCTGTATGACCTGTCAACCTAGCCTTGTGCTGTCTTTTTATCTCAAATCATCTGTGTGTGTTTACAGATAAAAGTTATTTATTCATTCATAGTGCATTTCGTTTTGTCAGTTATGAACGGTTCTGAGCTGAAGAGAAGTGGGAGGGAGGACTTGGCTGCCATTTGGGGTTATTGGGGTACTTTGGCCTCTTAGCCCAACAGCTGGTGCTACTACACGGTGTTTCATAAAAAAGGACCCCTTTTTGTTTTTTTCATAATTCACTCAAATGATGATCAATTTACAGAAAATTTGTATCAGTTGTAGCTGAAGAAATACTAATTCAAGATATTGCAACAAAATATGGCAGTTGATTAAATATTTTTTGCTAGTCCTGTCGTAGTGCTGACGTCATAATGTGTCATGGGTACAAACTGGATAGTCTCAACTGGTGCTGTCAGTTGCTTCTCTGCTCCGATGGTGAAAAATTTGGTTTGCTGATGACAAATTGTCGAAGTTTTACAGTTACAGTAACATAAACATGCAAAGCGATGGCATTTACGTGTCTGTGGGGATAGTTGGACTTTTACGTGTTCGAGCAAGACAGTGCACTAGCACACCGTGCTTGCAAAATGGTTGCATTTTTGGATCGCAAGATGCCTGATTTTGTGTCCCCATGTTGCTTAGTTTTGACACAATAAACATTTTTCATTAGCGAACCAGATTAAGCTCACCATCGAAGCAGGGTAGCAAGCAACTGACATCACCAGTTGAGACGATCCAGCTTGTACCCGTGACACATTATGATGTCAGCATTATGTCAGGACTAGCAAAGAATATTTAATCAACTGCCACATTTTGTTGCAATATTTTGAATTAGTATTTTTCAGCTACAACTGATACAAATTCTGTATAAATTGATCGGCATTTGAGTGAATTATGAGAAAAACAAAAAGGGGTCCTTTTTATGAAACACCGTGTAGTTGCACTGCATGCAAGTGATCGTGTTTGTTGCTATGTGAATCTAGCATGTTGTCGATGTTGTTCACCACTGGGATGCAATGGCTGCGTTAGTACGCCAAGGTGCCAACTGGCTGATGGCCAGTGTACCTTCTTCAGTGCGTGGATGGAACGTACTTGCTGCATTTATCATTAAGAGAAGTACTCAACCATGAGTTGCTATCGTTTATGCATATACTTGCTATGTTTGCATTAGCAGATCACTTGTTAAGCAGAGTTATTAATTGTTGAATATCTATAACAAAATATCCTTCTTACCAGTATTCCGTTATATAAGAAAAGCACAAAACCTATCTGTGTACATTTGTGTAACTTTGGCAAACAAATCTGATTCAAACAAAATTCAACTGCCACAATGCAGCATCCATTGTCAGTCAGATTGCCAAATTTCAGTTGAATCTGCCAGCGTGAACAATAGTTATAGCGGCTTTTGTGATATCACCGCAAAATGTGAAGTGTCCATGCAGTATTAAACAATCGTTTGTTTAGTTATGACAGTGTCCACGGCTTGCTGAAAAATTTCGTGATGAACTTTTAGCACAACACTTTTTCTTGTGTCTCAATGATTTAATTAAAACACAAATGTTTGCAGAAAGTACCACTTCGTTATTGTTTACTTTATTTTGATTGCATCAACGAACGTCACTTCCGATCAAACGACTGCAGTGTGTAACGCCGTATTGGTAACGGAGATAATTTGTCTTCAGTATTCAACAATCAATAACTCGGCTCAGAAATAATATTTTTCAACAAAATTCGTTGGTCACCTTTGCAATTCATTGTGGATAACGTGTCTAGATTTGACATTTTTATTGTACGATGTCTTTTTCTGGACACAGTATAGATATGTAACCAACATAGAGTTTTCAGCCGAAAATATATAAATTTATTTATTGTTTGGTGCTGATGTAAATTGGAACAATTCTGACTTGTCTAGTATTATGCACACATTTATTAATGCTTTGTGTAAAGTGTATAAAGTTAAATTTCAGCTGTTGGACAGTATATATGACTTCACGAATCAACGTGATATTGTGCAAGATATTGCCTTAAGGCGTGGACGTTTTGAACATAAACTGTTGTCTAGCAATAACTTAGTCATTAGGAATTTTCTTGCTGTTAGTTTAGTATGTTGAACATTAACTATATGTCAGCTGATAGGTGTATGTGCTTGCATGCATGTGTGTGTGTTTTTTTAAATTTCTTTCTTTCTGTTGTATATATCTCTCCTTCTGTCTGTGGTTTCTACCATGTTTCGGTGAATAAAGATTGATATAAATAATCATAAAACCAACTGAGCAGAACTTTTCTTAAGCCAAAACCGAATATGACGTGCAGTGATGTTCGAGATTTTCCGGTCCATGACAGTGACTGATTTTGGTTGTGGTTAGTAATATCATATTGCTCACCAATACTTGGACGGATTTTTAGTTATGCTGTTAACAAACAGTAACTTTTTTCTTTTAATAGACTCATAGATGACTTACTATTCGCCATAGTGACAGATGGCGGACAGTCGTTCTGACAAAGGCAGCAGTGGTTGCCAAAATACCAACAATCCATACAAAAACAAAGCTTGTGTATTAGTTAATTTGTATAATTTACCAAGTAATTTTTGTGTATTTGTATTGTGATAATTTGTGTTTATTACTAGCAGTTTGTGGTGTGAAATGATGACAGGTCAGGAGGACGAAGGAGAAGTAGTGTCTATTGGCACGGGAGACGCCTGTGTGCTGAACACCAGCCTGACAGCTGATGGTCGTGTTGTAATGGACTGTCATGCTGCCGTCATTGCCAGGAAGGCTCTCATCAAGTATGGCATTCAGTGACTTCTGTCCTATACCTGATGGGTGCAGCCTGTGCCCAGTGAAAAATAGGGGAGAAATTTCGATAAGGTTATAAATCAAAACTTTTCCCTTTTTTCACCGGGCAATCTACACTCTTAACCAAACTTTCCCTTTATTTTGCATCCCCCCTTTTTTGATTTACACCATGAACAAAACTTTCACTTAGAAAGGGAAAGGTGCCCAAAGGGGGGCACTTGAGTCCAAAAGTGGGGAAAACTTAAGCGTGAAAGTGGGGAGGGGAAGTTGTGCTCGATTTCGATTTCAGATTTGAGGGGATAGAATTTGCTAGGCTGTGGTGTAGGGCCAGGGTGTTGGAAAATCCTTTTGTTCGAAAATGTTTGTCCAAAAATGCACTTGCGGCTGAAATACCTCAATTTTGGGAAAATTCAGTATGTAAAGAAGAAATTTTAATCACCCATAATCTCCTGTGTTGCGCATTTGATTGAACTAATACGGTATCAGTGCTGGGCAGGCATAATAACCTTCCCAGTTTTTACGTCAGACCTTTGCAGTCTCTGTCAAAAAAATGCTGTATTTTAGATTGATAAGTGTGGAATTTGATGTGTCATAATATCATGCTGAATGTGATGTAAGTGTATGTGTACATGTAATGTAATTTTAAAAGTGAATGTTCATAAATAAATAGCACACTTCTGTCACTTAAGTGTGTACCCACTCGGTACTCTAGTTTAATATTGAAATTGAGTGATTTGTCATGTGATGATATTCTCAAAGGTCTTAATTTTTACACACTACAGCAGCTGGTGCTGTAGCGCGTCTTAGCCATCACAGTTCTGTCCGTCTGTTCGTCTGTCTGTCTGTCCATCCGTCCGTCTGTCTGTTCGTTCATCACATGGATGGATCAGTGAAAAACGGTGCAAGCTAGGATCATTAAATTATCATTGTTGGCTGCCTGGGAGACTCTAGTTTCAGGATCAGTAAAGCTTTTCCATAAATTCGGAAGGGGTGACCGCGAATGAGGGTGCTAAATAAGAGGGCGGTGGGAAAAATTTGCAATTTTTAGCCGATACAGTGTTGGCTGAGTGAGACAGGTCACGCCTTCTGGTGAGTACGAGTAAAACACTATAGCCGCTGGTCGTCTGGCGCCCTCTGGCGACTGACTTAGATCTTGTTTTATTGGGCTTTCAAACATGCATCACTGTTGCATGTTCCCGTTTGCATTAGCAGAGCTTTTCTTGTTTAATATACTAGCAGCATATAAGGTCAAATTGGCACATAAGCTTTGACTATTACTGCGCATTTGTCATGTTGCTTTTTGGCTGAAAACATTTTTTTTATGTTCATTTTACAAGTATTCATTTTTTTGCCTGCAGATACAATTTCATCATGCATTTTTTTGGCTAAGGATGCAATGCCATTTTAGTCTCAAATAATCTTTTTTTTTATTTCTGTGATTATTCCCTTTTTAATATCTGTTTACACTTACCAGCTGACCAGCTGTGTGAGATAATTTTGCTGCTTCGTGTTTTCTCTGTTCAGATGGTTCTATCGTCAGATACATGCACTCTATTCTAGAGAGCCCAGTGTATCGGTCTTTGAGTACAATTCTGAGAGCAGCAAATTGCGTATGAGGGAGACTGTCTCTGTTCACATGTATATGTCAACTGCTCCGTGTGGCGATGCTTCAGCTTTTCCCATCAAGTCAGCGCTTAGCTTGACTTGTTTGTACTATTTGTGAGATTTTGTGAAAGTCTTATGAATGTTTTAAAGTTTGTCATCTCTGTGTGGTTACTTCTCACTTCGTCAGTTGCAGACAATGATAATTGAATATTTAAAAGTGTCAATTTTATGTACATTGAGTACTCTCACTAAAGAACGCACATATTTTTTGCTGTATTCTATGTGTGATTAACATTAGAATTAAGAGTTTTTCACAGAGAGTTGTGCTTTTCATGACTGTAGTTAGAGGCTAGTTGTGTTTTGTAGTTCAGCATGCAGCAACCAAGAAAAAATACCAGATATGATACATATCCTTTGTATATTTATTATTTATTGTTTTGCTTAATTGTTGCTCACCTGTTTTTGGACTTGTCTGAAGTTGTGCATATCTCCAATTTCAGGCAGCAACACACCACAGAACTCGGTAAAATATATAGGCCTTTGTGCAAAATTTATCATCATCAATATTGATAATAGCATTTTGCATCGGTCTGGCTTGCGGTGACTTCAAGACTGTGTTATTTGGCTTGCAGCTCAGAAAGGTTATTGCACCACTGCATTGTGCATTGTGTGTATTGAACTGATAGCGGTGTAACATATGCAGTTGTCAACTGTCTGCAGTGCTGCTCCCATCCTGACAGCACAAGATGCTGACGAGATGAACAAGGGCATGCATAAGCCAACGTTTGAACTGCCAGAACATGGAAAACTGCGAGTCAAATGTGAAATTGGTGAGCTGCCGTTGCTGTTGCATGATGCTTTTTTATGCTTTGGCGTCATTCACTTCACTACCTGATGCTCAGTTGACATATTTTCTCCCCTGTCTTCCAATAGACAGCATTATGAGATTGATGACTGTCTGGAGGATAACAGGGAAGATTATTATAACTGCCATTATTGTTACATATGCACAATTATAATTGGCAGTTCTTACAATTTCAGATTTAGTTTGTTTTTGTAAATTGTGTTTCATAAAGGTTAAACTTTCTGTAAAGGTTAAGATTTTTACTTCGTTATTATATGTATGCGCAATCCTGCCTGCAAAGGCTGTCCTCGAAATGACCTGTCAGACAGGACGTTAAACCCTACTCACTCACTCACTCACTGAGCATATTTTTGTTGGCTTGTACGTTTAGGATACCAGTTTGAATGTTGCTAAGTGACACTGTTTTGAATTACTATTATTTTATTTGTGATAATTTGTTAATAACTCTAAATGATGACAATGCTGTAATAAGTAATGTAGTGACTGAAGATGTTTGAAGATGTATACTTTGCTGTCATCGTGACACTGTCACTGTGAGAGTTACCTGGTTCATTTGATGGAAGTAGCGTGAGTTCTACATGGCAGGCCACTCACTGACTTTTGGACCAAGCCAGTCAGCTTGAGCCATCAGATCAGAGCAGTTTTGTACATGTAAACTAGGCCCATCTACTTGGACAAAATCATCCATTTCCTCTGGGCATTTTGCTCAAATGGGTTAGTCTATTATTTTCGATATTCTATGATCAGGATAGGTAGTTTGGTTTTCCAGCTGCTGGTATATTGAAACTGCTCCGTCGTTATTAGCGTAAGCTTGGTTGGTAACTTGATAAGATATCTAATAAACTCAGTGCGACAATTTAACATTTTAAAAATGTTTCCCGGGGTGACATCCAGGGCCTCGCTTCAAGGGCAGAGTAGCGGAGGCCGGAAGGGAGAGGGAAGAAAAGGGAGAATGAAGGGAAGGGATAGGGGAAGAAAGATAAAAGGGGAGGAGAACATGAATTGCCCATGCACTGAGTTTGGTTTAAAAGTTGCAGTACATCACATCTGTCTAAACTGCCAGTTGTTGTACTACGCCATCACCATTTGTTACTCTACCATCCTACATATGATAAAAAGTACTACTGTTGTAAGTTGTCTCGGTGAAATTGGGCTGCGTAGGTAGCACATGCGTGCCTGTCGAGCGGCTGACAAGTCGCATGTCATGGAATGATCTTCAGAGTGGAAAGCAGAATGTGCGGACGATGTCGTGCTCAGACAAGATCATGTGTTGGAATGTGCTTGGTCTGCAGGGCAGCCTGTTGAGCCAGTTCCTTGAACCAGTCTACCTCAGCAGCATCACCATCGGTCTGTGTCAATTTGTTACATGAATTTTTAGTTACGTTTATTGGTGGTTTATTTGGTAGCTACTTTAGGGCCGGTTTTTGGATCTTTTAGTTAACTAATCAGTTAGTAAACCATCTGTTAATTGTAGCTTGCTGGTTAAGTTTATGCGCATTTCTGAACAAAACCTTGACTGGCTGTCAGCCAACTGAGCGGTATACTATAGGTGCGTAGCAACGATGCACACAACACTTATCATTTCCGCCTAGTGCAGGTGGGCGTCATGAATATTAATGAGCGCAAGCGCACGTCAGCCAGACTACAAGTCAGCCAACCGATTGCTGATGGCCATTTTGTCCATTCATGAATGGATTTTGTAGTAAAATTTGTAGCAGCAAACATCTCCTTGAGTGTTTTGAAGATTTCGCTATACGGTAAAATCATACCATAGTATCACATTCTTCAATTAACTGCTTGCAAAATGGTACATATGTTGCGTTAAATACGATAACTACGATTGACAGTTAGCTAACTGGCCGATTTTGGCCAGTTAAATTTTTGGCCATTTTGACCGTTGGTTAGTGCAACGGGAAACGCGAGTTATGCAAATCTGTCAGTCAACACTAACTTGAACGACCAGTTAAGATCCAGAAACCGGCCCTTGGTGATGCCGATATCTTCAACTTTGGTCATTGGTTGTTTGGTACTTTGGTTGGGTGAATGATGGTTTCGAAGAGTTCTTTCAGACAATTCCCAAAACTTTGTTTTTGGGAACTGCCCTAATCTGGAGTAACGGGAGAATAATCACTGTTGAGTATTAAACAAAAATTGGAATTACTGATAGTTTTGTCATTGATTGTCACACACAAAGAATCTTAAGTTAGGCCAGCTCAGAGTAGTGATTTTTGGTGAGGCATAATTTCTGCTCGACTTTTTAGATGCAGTATTTTGTTTATGTCGCTGAATGAATGGTCTCAGCAGTTGTTGATGATTTGATAGCTATTCTGTTGCTATGGTGCAGGCAACAATTTTGATCTGGGCCACCTGTCAAGGGCACTGTGCTGTCGCGTGACTGAGACGCTGACTCGTGACCTGCCGGAAGGGTACTCGCTGCGGCATCCATACATCGGACGTGTGCGGGTCTATGAGCCGACAAACAAGCCAGTCCATAACCGCAACCTGAGCATTAACTGGTGTGCTGATGACCATCTGCCAGAAGTGCTGGAGGCCAGCATTGGCAGAAGCATTGATGAGTACGTGACAGAATACAAATTATTAGTCCGCCCGGAAACATTAGTTTTCTAAGTGGACTTATATTTTACTGCAAATTTTTCTTATTTTTTTATTTCGCCACGTTATCTTCGAGCTCCATTGACCGATCGCTGCAAAATTTTGTGCTGTGGTCTGTAGTAGGCTGAATTTTGAAAATTGGGTTCAAAAATTTGGGGCCCTCCCCAAAAATATTTTAGGGGCTAAAAACATGCAAAATTTGGCTCAGTTTTGGATGACTTCAAAATTTGACGGCAAATATTTTTGAAACAGATAAATATATTCAAAATTGGTCAAGTATTTTATCTACAGCTATTTCTCTCGCTTTGACGAAAAAAGTCTAGTGAACTTTGGTCTACTAACTGTGGAGGTATAGAGGCCAAATTGTACCCACTCAAATCGACTTTTTCTAAATGCTATATTTGTTCCTCTAGGGGGTGCTGCACCACCAAATTTTTACGTGCACTAGAGAATGACCAAGTCTTAACTAGCACACCCTCCATCGAGGATGGGGTTCCACAAAAATTTTTTACAAAGGGGTTACAAATTGGCTTAAAATTTAGCATATGTGTGCCTATAACTTTGGCAGTAGTCAGAGTAGCCCACGAAACTTTGCCACATGATGTACCCCTAGGTGGGGGTGATAACATGTCTACAACCTTTGGGGGCACCGCTTTCTCATAATTTTGGAGGGCAAAAATTGTCTAAAATTCGATGCAACTTTTGACTTTGACTACGAATATTTGTAACGTGGATTGAGATATCGACAAGCAATAAACGACGTTATCAACCACAGTCTCTCGGGGGTTTGAGCAAAAAGTGGTGAAGTTTGGTCGACTAGCAAAAAAGTTATAGGCGTGTACGTTGACCATCCCCCACATGCCTTTGCCAAGAGGGGTATTTCAGCCCCTAAAATTTCCGCAGTGTGCCTTGGTGGTGTAATGGTAGCATGCCAAACTCATAAGCCCGAGGTTGCAGGTTTGTCTCCAGTCTGGGGCATGGTCAGTTAACAACCCTGGGCAAGTTGTTCACACACAAGTGCCTCCGTTCACCAAGCAGTATAATTTGGAGTAGGGAATCCAAACCTGGGTTGTAAAAATCTGGCGAGTTTCGTGAAACCCAGAATCGTTATTTTTTAACTGAAAAACATCACAGTGCAGCACGGTAGTGCTGACACTGTTCTAAGGGCGATGAACATTAAGTGTAGGAAATGGCGTTTGGGGGTCCTGTAACTCCGAAACCCCTTAACAGATTTTCATAAAACTTGGCATCCGTGATCACATCGACCACCCGACCCAACATGCAAAATTTGGTTACAGTTGGTTCAAAGGGAACTTGGCTGTGCATGCGCGAGATTTGCCATTAGGCATCTATTTTTCCCTTTTTTCTTTGTGTGTGGCTACAGACCAGCCCGTTAGACCAACCGACGCCGCTAATGGCTCAAACGAAATGTTCTGAGGCTGGACACATTCCTTATGTTTTCAATTAATATTCCTTATATGTTTTCGATTAAAATTTTAAAAATGTACTCCTCTTTATGTCCCAATTTTTAAAAATTTGCATTACGGCCTATGGAGACTTCAAAGTGGTATAACTCGGTCCCCGTAAAAGATAATTGTGCGCTGTTTTTATCTACCACCTATTTTCAGGGTCAGGCAATCTAATGGTGTCATTTAAATTTCTCCCCTGACGACCCCTGTTGTCATGGCAACCAACCGTTCTTATTCAAAGACAAAATTGGCTGCAGCACAGCATGTATTAAAATGTCTCAGACATTGTTACATCACACATAATTTTTTCCTTGCACCAACTTTCTTCACCCGTCCGGAGGTATTCTGAAAACAGTGAAAAAGTTTATTGTCCTAAAATCAAATACCAAAAATTTTGACAAAGTTGACTAAAAAACAGCAAAAATCAGAGCAAAAAACTTTAACAGTTTACAAAGCTATGTAAGGGCGATATGAGTCAAAACTCGAAAACGGCAATAATGGTTTTGGGGCGATATTATCGCATGCTGAATTCCAGATTGGCCCTTACAAGACCAGCCAATCTGAATACTTGAAATAAAAATACAAAGACAGAAGTCACAAGCCAAAACAATGTAGAACACCAGTCCATGCCGACACCACGTTGAGTCAGTGAATGCTAATGCCCATGGTAGAAAGACATGTCCAGGCAGATCCGAATTTTAGTCTATCGTTCTGTCTGCGTGTGCACCCATTGGCGTGATGTCATAGTGATGATGACGTCAGTAGGCCAGCAGCAGTTTATGCATTGCCTGTGACGTCACCAGCTGCAATGCTGGCAGCATGCCAGTAACAGCAAATTACAGCTAAACAATATATAGGCCATTACTGTTAAGAAAGAAAATAATTGAAATATTATTATCTTAACTTTCAAATTGACTTTGTGTTAAATTACATTGAGTAAAAACTTATATAACTGCATTCTCTGAATGCATTCTCTCAAGCGGCTTTCACAGTTGACAAAGGTGATATGAGTCAACACCTGAAAACGGCTTTCACTTAGCTTAGCTTGGCACTTATTTTGTGTCAATTAAGCAAAAGTATCTACAACGAAATTTTGTTTAGGATATACAGTAATATTATTCAAGTATTTAGGATGGCTAGTCTTGTAAGGGCCAGTCTGGAATTCAGCACGATAATATCACCCCAAAACCATTTTTGCCATTTTCGAGTTTTGACTCATATCGCCCTTACATAGCTTTGTAAACTGTTAAAGTTTTTGCACTGATTATTTGCTATCAAAATCTCTGATAGCATAATGCTGCCCTTGGTGTTGTATGCCAAACTAGTTGTTATCAGATGTGAAGAGCGTGTGATGTTTTCTTTGCATTAGGTCACCATTCAAGACTGGCGAGCAGCGTGCCAGTCGTCTGTCTAAGGCTGGCTTTGACTTCCGCTTCCGGAAGTTAGCGAAAGACTCGGGAAACCTTCACCTCATTGAAAACTTCGACACTTATGCAGCCAGGAAGGCGGCAGCCACAGCGTACTTTGAGGCCAAAGCTTGTCTCTTCAACTATCTGAGAAAATGTCATTATGGGGAGTGGCTGACCAGGCCTGATGAGCTGGAAGCTTTCTCAGTGTAGCAGAAGACTGTTGGACTGCATTGGTGGAACTTTGGATTGTTAACATCTTTGCTCTGGACTGTCAGTGAAGTGTCATGACTGCCATTGTAAACAAATGTCAATGTTGCGTTATCAGTTTACTGATAGAATTCCTCTTCTTTTGCATTACAATGAGG
>Ga0209671_1007251_pt1 | contig 11488 bp, 13 predicted proteins | sample WorMetHERISLAND2_2_FD_187401 | JGI IMG/M metagenome (GOLD analysis project Ga0209671, IMG submission 187401) | Marine gutless worms symbiont microbial communities from Max Planck institute for Marine Microbiology, Germany - Olavius geniculatus... | ecosystem: Host-associated > Annelida >...
ATCAAACTATACACTTTTACAGACGTTGACTCATATTTACATATTCTCTCTACTAAGAGAAGATTTGGGTTATAGGGTTAGGGTTAGGATGAGGGTTAGAGTTAGTGAAAATGCTTGTTGCAGTATACACCTTTGGATTATCGAACATTCGAATTATAATCACACAACCCTTATTTTAGGTGACGTCGCCGGTTATGCCGAGCCCCGTGTTTTGTTCTGGCGTCAGCGTCGTCAGATCAACGCCAGCAGTAAGCACGGATCCACTACGATACGTCAAGTCGTCGGCGACAAGTCCGCTAGCAGTGGAAGCGCGCCAGACGATTGACCAGCTGCAGAGACAGAAACAACAAGGCGGACAAGTGGAGTTGCAGCACGATGCCGACAACTGGCAAGCGGTACTATGATTGTACATCTATGCTTACCCGAGTTAATTGATAATCTGAAAGTGAGTGAGTGGATGAACTCTGGTCATTGTTTTAGCGCACCAGGAGCTTTTGATGAGAAAGGATGCGGATGTTGCGAACTTCGAAGTGTTTTTTGTATTGTGTTATTCAAATTTATGACGGCGTTAATATTTTCTGAAATTGTATTAATACTTGTCTGTGCATCAATTGTGCATCATTGTTAGTGGTGGTCTGGCTTAGTTGGTAACGTCGTTGGTCGCATCAATGAAGTTAATCAACGCCGGGTCCGGTTAGTATATGGATGGGTGAATATCGGCAAGCGGGTAAACCATCTCGGTTGTACCATCCACCCACGTCAACTCAGCCTGGCCATCCCTTCGTGAGTAGGCACATTAATTACCTGATGAAAGCTGGGTCGTAAATAGCGCGATGCACTAGCCCCATATCCGTGGTCTCGCAGTGTAAACTGGTGTACGACTGAGCGCCAAGGAAACGGAGATCTCTGCCGCCTTTATGGACCTCATGGCTTGGGAAGGACTTTGCTTTACATACACACATTTTTATTCACTGCATTCGGTAGACAAGAAATAAACAAGGAATAAACAATGAAAATAATAAAACTTAACTAGAACTTAAGTAAGACTTAACTAAAGTGTAATATAACTATGGAGTCAGAACTCAATTAATGCAGCAAGACAGCAGAGATGACATAAAAAGTTATTACACTGGCTGAACCGTGAAGTGGCACGGCCAACAAGACCAAAAAGTGCATTAAAAGCCCGAACAGTAGATTTTTTAGAATTGCTAAAGGAGCAAGTGAATTCAGCTGAAGATGTCATGTATACGCCTAAGTATCTAATACTGTTACACCAAAGCAATTCGCAATTGTCTCTGGTTACAAGACTGCAACAATCGGCTTTGTAACGCGGATCAATTCGAATGCAAACAGATTTCTTGTTATTTAATCGCATGTCCAAGCATGAAAGCTCATCCTCACACTTGTTTTAATTGACAGGATAGCTATGCTGTCTATCCGTCTATCGTGCATTCTGGTTTCCTTTTTCCAGAATCTATCCAGCTGGAAGTCGCGTCGTCAGTCACAGAGGAAGTCGGATGAGGAGGGAGAAGACGAGGGGAGGGGTGTACAACAACAACCCCAACCCCAACCACAGACGAGTTACCAGCAACCGCAGCGCGCCGGGGTAAACAGCACTTTGAGCTTATCGCACCAAAAACGTTTCAGAAATAAAGCAAACCGTTTAAAAACGTTGACAAAAAACGTTAGCTCTAATTTGTTTAACTTCTCACCTAAAACCTACAATGTTGTAGGTGCAGTGTAGTTGGAACTTTGAACTAGCTAGAGAAAGAGAGAACGTTTTTCAATTTCAAGTCAACCGTGTGGTCGTAAGTCCAAGTATCACTAGACTAAGAAAGCAAACTACCACCACTATAACCTATTCATTCGTTTCTGTGGCTTTGAAAGTGCTTTCTGGCGTTTTTGGTGGAATTTTCAACGAAGCCTTTTTTAAAGATAAAAAGTTCAGAAAATGAAAAAATACAATGTTTAAAAACGTTTATTACATCTATGCATCGCAGGAGCGAGCCACTCAGCAGCTGAGTAGTGCGATTGAGGACATGGTGTTGTCGGCGTTCGGATTCACTCGCGCCGACCAACCGCCCCAGCAGCAGCAACCGCCTGCCGTACTGAGATCCACTGACTTGGTGCTAGCCAGCCGTACACATATCCACTCCCAGCAGCAACCTACCGACAGCCGGCCGCTGCAGCCTTCTGACGCTAGTGTAAGCAATTAAACTGTTAGAATTTATGTGCTTCCATTCGCAGTTTGTCAAAAAAGTAGAGATGGGAAAAATGTTTTTTTTTATTTAGTGAAATTCCGTATATATTACACAACAGCTCATAACAAGAAATTTGAGCTATTGCTCACGAGACACACGAAAGCCTATAGCACTTCTTGTTCGCAAACTGTCAGTCTATCTCTAGCCATTTCGTCGCAATTCATTCTTGAAGGGTGTGCTGCAGCCGAAGATCACAAAAATCAATAAAACCCCTTATTTTGGAAGTTCAGGGTCTTTCATAGTCATTGATGTTGATACGACTAAAAAGCTCGTCACTAGTGCTTGTTGTGATAGGCAGCATGCCACTGGTGATCTGCAACCGTTTTCATGAAAGAATGGCCAACAATGGTAAAATAAGGACTTTTACGGGGGTGCCGCTTTTTGATGCCCTAGTGCACAGGTTTTCTTGAACCTAGAAAATCGAGACATAGGCCATCAAAATCTATGTTTAGTGCTGAAAATTTTATATGCTGCTTGTCTATGTCTATCTCTATTGATTTCGACGCAATTCGCTCTTCAAATGTGTCTCGCAGCCCAAAATTGCTAAATAAATCCATAAAAACTCTTATTTTGGAGTTCAGGGTCATCTAAGGTCATTGAATTCAGTGCCAATTGAGAGCCAGCATACGACTTCCTATTAGTGATTAGTAGTAACCTAGGCCTTAACTCGCACCGTTTCAGAGATATGGCGACTTATTGGCTGAAAATTGCAAATTTTTTCTCTCCTCTTTCTGCTTAGGGTGAGTCCTTTCAAATTTATGGAAAAGCTTACGGATCCTGAAACTAGAGTCTTCCAAGCAGCCGATGGTGAAGATTTGATGATCCTAGCCTGCACCGTTTTTGACTGATCCACCCGTGTGACAGACAGACGGACAGACGGATGGACAGACAGAATTGCGATGGCTAAGACGCGCTAAAGCAATAGCTGCTTTCGTGCGTAAAAACAAAGTTGAATAGTGCCGATGAGAACGAAAGCAAAAGTGCTGCAACATAACAGACTAGATGCTAACATTATTGTTTTCGGTAAAACTTTGAAAGCAAACAAAAAAAACTGTGCCAGTATTTTTGAGAGTCTAATAATGTTTTTGGGACAAAGTTTTTACGAACAGTTGGCAACTGGAAGCACAGTATTGACGACAGATTGAGTATTCATCTGTATCTGTCGTCAGCAACTAGGATATGCTTTTGCGTCTGTTCGTTTGCATCCAAGATGACTCTTGAATTTATTAACGGATTTTGATGAAGCTTTATGGACATGTTGAGATGGCAGTGGCCCAGGAACGAAGTGGTCAGATTTTGATAGTGATCCGCAATGTATTGTAGATCATCCGGGACTCTTTACCGTTAGGCGGTAGGGCGTGACCTCGTAAACTGAGGTGGGCCAGGTTCTGTTCGTTTTGTAATCGTTCTGTCGTAATTCACCTTTTTTTATTTTTTTCTCCATAACGTTTCTAACGTGTCCTATTGTTATAAGCATGCGCATCTGACGCGTTGTCTATAAAGTTATTTACATGTACTTATTTATTTAATATTTAAACGGCTCATCTATGGTTAGACAACGTCAAATTTATCACAATCGGTTAAGAACTGGTAGAGATATTTTATTCGGTCATAAATTTCTAATTTTTTTTGTGAACCACCATGTTGAATGCGCATTTGCAGTGGTTTGACAACGTTCAAATGAGTCAATCTTTCGTTACTTCAGTTGAGCCTGCAACTGAAGCCGCCGTGTCACTCAGATCAACAACATACAATCAACGTACTCCACCGCTGCAGAAGTCGCAGCCGACAGGAAATGACGTCACCAGCAGGCTTCCACGACAACCGGAAGTACGCCAGGTAGGCTGGTACCAAGCTGCTACTGATCAGCTGTAGAAACAAGCGCTTCGCGAATATTTATTGACGTTTTACTGGCATGTCCATTACGATTCAGAAAAAAATGTAGGTTATCAAATGTTATAACTTAGTGAAATGTATTGGTACATTTAACAAGAATTTTTTAAAGATATGGTTAAAGATTTTACCACGTCGTCCTCCACACCAGAAAACGCTTTGCTGCCCTACCTAGTGAAATACGTATACTAATGCCATAAAAAGTGGGTACAATTTTCAGTCCGTGTACCAGCAAGCTATCATCAAGCTATCAACAGAACAACGTTGGAGCGCTGCACTAAAACAGAAATTCTCTGAAACAAATAATTGGTTTCTCTAGCCTCGCCAATATTGATTGAGATCTTCCAAGACCAGCCAGGTTGAAAACGCCCAAAATCTTAGTAATACTGATAATAACTATAGACTGTCAAGCTTCTGCCTCATTCAAGGCTAAGCACTGTCGGCAGTTAGCTGCAGCATTATATTCATTTTTAGTCACCATAATATAGCAAACAATATAAACAGGAAAAATTTACTAAAGAAAGAAAAAAAATAAAGCCCAAACTATGCAGATGGAAAGCGCCCAAAAAGTTGAAAAACCCGTGCGACCTTGTCTTTTAAATATGACCTTGAAATTTAGTGGAGTTCTAGAAGTTGTCAAGGTATACGTTCGTGCAAAATTCCATCGAGCTGAGTTTAGCAGTTCGTGAGTTATCGTCTTAACAGGGGAAGAGCGAAAAAAAACTTAGAGGAAATGATGCTGATAACACAATACAGTTAACTCTACCATGGACAGTAATAGTTATATGAACTAGAAAGCAGTCATAGCCCGCAGGTACCTCCGCCAAGGCAATGTTATTCGCCAGGTGGCGTCACCATATTCACTTTGCCAGCGGTTCCTATATGCTTCCTTTAACGCATTGGTAACGAAAATTTCAAAATGATCTAGAATCTAGGATTCCTGCTGGATCACCCCCAAAATTGAATCACTGGTAGCTTTGCCATGCCCGACATACCCTCAGAATTTCAGATAGATCCGTCCATAACTTTTTGAGTTATCTTGCTAACACACAGACAAGCAGACAAACAAACAAAAACTGGCAAAAACATTACCTCCTTGGCGGAGGTAAATAGTATCGCTGCACCAATAAGCTCGATGATTGTGATAATTTTTGTGGTCGATCAGGTCGACTGTGAAAATTTGGTGATTCTGATGGATGCGAGACTGGAAGACGAGAAAGGACTGGACTTTTCTTTGCAAGGCGGCAGGGAATTTGGACCAATCGTTGTCTGCTCAGTTTCATCGGGTATGTCAGCTTTACAGGGTGCGCCAAAAGCGTCACCCTTTTGGTATTTAAGTTTTCTGTCTGGTTAGATACATTACATTTGTAATCTTTGTCTATTCGCATACCATTTTTACCGTCACTCGTCGTCTGCCGATGTAAACAAGTTCTGAATTTTATGCAAGTGAATTGTACTTTTTTGCAATTGTTGGATTAAACATTAAATAACGACGAACGTGGTTTGATTCACAATCTAAAACGCTGGGGTCCCAAAAGAACTATGAAAAGTTTTCAAATATGTGAGCCCTTCTAAATTCAGGCAGTAATCAATAGCAAATGTTGAAATTGTTCAAGTAGTATAAAAATCCAATGTTTTGAAGGGGATATATTTTTTGACCCACTTGTTAGATTGCTGTACAAGAGCGTGCTACTGATAATGATTCAGTGTAAGCATCTCGATCATATCACTTTGCAAACTTGTTAAAAGCGATCATTTTATAACAGCTATTCAGTTTAACCCCATCCACCTTTCAGCCATATAAAAAAAATTTGCATGAATTTTTTTGTTGTTGCTGCCAGTCTGGTTCTGTAGGCTGCATCATGTGTCATGCGCCTCCATCTGTCTGATGCCCGTTTGACTTCGTGCAGACTTCCATCTCAAACGAAAAGCGTAGAAAACCCAGAGCCTGCTGGTCTCAGAGAACAAGCAACTAGTGATGTGCGAATTTTAGTTTAGGTTAACTTTAAAAGCTTGTCTCTTAGGTTGAGCTCAAGATCAGCCAACAGACGTCAGAAATCAAGACAGCTAAGAATACTTCTCCTGCGGTGAATGATCTAATTTCACTGTCGACGCCTAAGACGCTCGGCAGCGTAAAGGACGGTCTCTTATCATGTCAGCATTGAGCGCCTACATTTATTCTTCGTTGTTTTTCTGCAGGTGGATCGGCGGAGCAGTGTGGTCTGAGGGTGGGTGATGAACTGGTAGCAGTCAACGGAGCTCCACTCTCCGATCACTACCTCGAGTCAGTGATCGCCGTCATAGATGACGTCATACATCAGGGACCTCTTGAGTTCTCCATTAGACGATACCATAAACCCATACCCTCCCTGAAACCACGCTTACCTTCCACCAAGATGACTCCGCCCACCGTCACCGAGGTCACGCCCACAGCCGAATCACGCCCACCACCCACCCAGATAACTCCGCCCCCTCTAATCGAAAACCCACCCACCGCTAGGCCACGCCTACTGTCAGCCGAGAAGACTCCGCCCCCTTTGCCGGACGTCCCGCCCCCTAGGTTCCCGGTGAGCGAGGCGTTCACGGTGGAGGGCGGAGACGGCTGGACGTTCATCGACGATGAGTTCTCGCGAGATCTGGACAACATCCTGGAGGAGGACGACGACGAGGGGGCGGGGTCAGGGGCGGAGACTGGGTACGTGTCCGGTGACAGAGGTGACGAGGATGAATTGGCGACGATGCGCAGCGCTTCTCTGCAGAAACGAAACAAACTTCGGAGATCCGTTCCAGACGCGTCAGAGCAACACCAAGCTGCCACCGAAGGTAACCTTCCAGATTGTCTACTACAGCTACTACTATTCAAGGATGTCATTGAAACTAGTATATGGTGAGAACGAGGCCAGTAGTGTGATGTCGAGAAAGAGACCGAAGTCTTAAAATTTGGCCTCGAGAGCACATTGGCATCGATAACTTAACATTCCTGCTACTGCTTTAAGTACTGTTCAAAAGTTCAACAGGGCAGCTTTTTATTAATTACTCAAGATAAATCCATGTTTACAAGGGAAAGATAATAATCTCATGTTGGATGAGCACCGAACAGGAAATCCAAATTGAAAGTCTTAAAAGATAATACTGCAATACTGGGTTGTAGTTTCAGAAGCTAGATGTTTTAAATCTTTGATATGGTTTTAGTAGGATTTTTTAAACCAAAAAACAGTCAACTGACAGCATATAGTTGCTGAAGAGTTGTTGTTAAAACTATAGTGCCTTTCGGCACTTTGAAGTCTTTTAACATGCTGGCACTACATCAGCTATACATGATGATGATAATATGTTATTATTGATTTGTTAGTGTTATTGTTATTAGTCCACCAGTGTACAGCAAGTAGACAGAAAATGTCGTAAACTAAGCAAGTAAACCACAACAACGTTAACTGATCATTTACCGAGCATGTGAAACTGTTTTTAGGCATCGACCATAAAACTGAGGACAGCACAAGTTCGATCACGGCGACGGAAAGTAGCGAGATATCGGTGGGAGGCGAGAAAGGTAGTAAATCGGCGGATGGGAGGATGTTTGCCTTTGCCGTCGTCTCCACACCGAGACCTTCACAACCCATCATCAACGATCAGGTTGAACTCCAGGCCATAGATGTAATAAACGTAATAAACGTTTTTTACATTATTTATACTTGCCACGTTATTTAGGTTTTTAACGTTTTTAGAAAATTTTCTCAACATTTTTTTATAAAAAACGTTTATTGACAATTCCATGGAAAACTTCAATAAGAATTTCTGAACGCACAGAAGTTGACAGAACCGAGTTAATAAGTCATAGCAATGGTAATTTACTTAATTTGTTTAGTAATACTTAGTTTTATGACCGCATGGCTGAATTGAAATTAAATTAAGTTACTTTCACTCTATTTTTAGCTATAGTGCATGTACAGCATTAGGCATTAGGCAATATGTTGAACATATTAGGACTAACGCTTTTTATTCAACGTTTAAAACGTTTTTTAAGCGCAAAAGCAGCTATTGCTTTTAGCGCGTCTTTGCCATCGCAATTCTGTCCGTCCGTCTGTCCGTCTGTCTGTCACACGAGTGGATCAGTCAAAAGCGGTGCAAGTTAGAATCACCAAATCTTCACCGTCGGCTGGAAGACTCTAGTTTCAGGAACCGTAAAGCTTTTCCATAAATTCGAAGAGGGTCACCCCGAATGAAGGCGTTAAATGAGAGGAGGGTGGGCACAATTTGCGATTTTTGGCCAATAAGTCGCTGTATCTCAGTAACGGTGCGAGACAGGGCCTAGGTTAATCACTAATAGGAAGTCGTATACTGGCTTTCGATTCAATAATTTTTTTCAAAGGGGGGGGTCAAAAATTGGCTTATAATTCAGCGTATTAGCGTCTATAACTTTGAGGTTAGGGGGAGTAACCCCATGAAACTTTGCCACGTGACAGGCCATAATGGGACCATTATCACTTATATACAACATTTGGGGGCACCGCTTCCTTACAATTTGGGAAGGTAAAAAAAAACGTCTAAAATTTGGCGCGATTTAGGACAACTTTCGACTTTGACCGCAAATATCTCAAGAACCGGTCATGATATCGACAAAGAGACACAAACTTTACTGCATTTGACTTCGGGCCAGGTGACTCTGCTACCAGGTAAATTTCACCCCCTGAATTAACCCCCCCCATCGGACTTACTGCGCCGGGCAGCTTCACGTTGGGCTCTGTCCCATATTTCTAGTTAAAATTTTTTTTTCTGGAACGTTTCTACATCTATGCTCCAGGGGGCGGCGGCTTCACAACCTGTCGTCAGTGCGCAAGTGCAACACCAGGGGGCAGCAGTAGCTGGAGTAGCGGAGTCAAGAGTGAAGGTTGAACCAACGCTCATTCCCGTGACACACGAGAAATCTTCGACAATCTCTGGTGAGAACGCTACACGTTTCTATACTAGTTTGCTCGCACATGAAGCTCGTGGAAAATAGCAAAAGGCAGAATTGCTGTAGCAAGTTCACCCAACTTTTTTCGTATTCGGCAGGTGGCAGCATAGGACTGACAGGTTGGCAGCAGTTTGCAGCTGGCTGTTGGTTCGACTCCCCAAATCGCCCTTCCCGTGCAGGGTTGCGGACCCCCCACTCTCCCACACTGTGTCATTGGACCCACAAGTATACGTTCTGAAAGGGTCTAAATGCGTCGAACGGTTTATACAGGGTGCACGAATGCGACAGAAGACAGACGACAGAGAGACTGCGCTACAGAGAAATGTGTAGCAATAGGCAGAATTGCTTGCGCTGCAAGAGCTGTTCCGCTGAATAATAAACAAAGTAAGCCTAGGTACAATAATAGAATGTTGAACGACGTTGCTCAATGTTTCGACTGACGTTAAAGACGAGTGGCGTCCACTACATGGATGAGACTAGTGACTACCACTTTTGTACACTTTTGCTGAACATTGTAACATGTATTTTAATTGTTTTGTGGTTGCGTTTTGTCAACTGGCGTTTCTGTTTTTATTTAGGTTTTAGGCCTGTGTGTGTTCCTTTTGTATCCATTTCTTTATTTTTTTTATCTGTATATTGTGTTGCTGCTGTCGGTATGACGAAATAAAGATATATATATATTGAACGAATGCGTGATGTATGTGATGATGCTGGAAACAGCTGGCGGACAGCAAGACATGGTGCAGACAGCGGTGGCGTCAGAAATATCGAGACATGTGACGTCTGCTGACACCGAGTCATCATCGACCACGCCATCGAAGACTGACCCAGCGCGTCTACATCAGCTAGTGAATCAGAGGATTGAGGAAATACTTAGCACTAAGCAGCAGGAATCGACCACCATTGTTACCACTACGCACGAGGTGAACACGCAGTAGCGTTGTTTTTAATCATAAAACGTCTGCTCTACTTTATTACGTTATTGACGATCATTAATTTCAGAGTGCTGCAATTTACGGGAAGTTTTTCTGACGTGCAGTTATCAATATCAGTGTGAGCGTAGATGTAAAAAACGTTCCAGAAAAAATTTTAAAAAACGTTAAAGAACGTAAAACGTGGCAAAAATATAAAAACGTTCAAAAACGCTGAATAAAAAACGTTGGCCATAATTTCTTTAACCTCTTGCTTAATGCCTAATGCTGTAGGTGCAGTATACCTGGAACTATAGTTTAGATACAGAGAACTTTATTTCATTTTAATTTAGCCATGTGGTCATAAGACCATAACACTAGACTAACCAAATATATTACCGTATATAAAAGACTTTTTATTTGGTATATTTAGACTAAGTAAACTACCATCACTATGACCTGTTTATTTGTTGCTTTGGTTCTAAAAATGCTTCTCAAAGTTCTTGATAGCATTTTCCGTGCACGTTTTTTAAAATAAAAAAAACGTTGAAAGAAACAATAAAAAACGTTTAAAACGTTTAAAAACGTGGCAAAAATTTTAAAAAATCGTAAAAAACGTTTTTTTACATCTATGAGTGTGAGAATAGTCCTTTGAAAAAATATTTATTTACAAAGAATCGACGTGCTTTGTGCATATATGCTACTGCTAAAATAATAGCAGATTGTGTTTAGATGATAAAAATTTGATGAATGTGAAAAATGTGTATTCCAAAGCAGTTGAGTAAAAAGAGTGACACATATTTATTTATTTATTAATTATTTATTTATTCTGCATTTGCAAATGTTTGTGTTTTTTTTTCATAAACACGGTTTTCAACGTTTTTAAGAGCGTTTTTGCTGACGTTAAATTCATTTATTTGTGTTTGCAATCAGTGTACTATTGAATTTGTTAAGCCTGGTTTATATTCAACACAACACATGCAACGAGCGAAAAAATACTACACAACAAACGCAGTGGACCAAAGTTGAAAAAAACGTTAAAGCACGTTTTTTGAAGAAAAAAAATTAAAACGAAAAAAACGTTTGAAGTCGAAACGTTTGTTGCAACTATTATTTGCAGTACTGCAAGACGGCGGAGTTGGCGGAAAACGCTCAGGCTGTGAAGACGTCTGGAGAACCGGACGAGACGCCAAGGACAAAACTTGCGTCAGAACCGACGGAAAGATCAGCGGAGAAGAAGACGGCAGAGAAAACGAAGACCGACGTTCGACAGGTATAGCAGCGTTTCTAGCCCAGAGCTAGGGGTGCTATAGCACCTCCAGACTTTGGCACAGCACCCCCCGATCGGTACACGGAATAAGAATAAACAACCTGCGATTTGCGGATGACATAGACATAATCGAGGAGGATGAAAGCACGTTGGAAAGGACAGTTCATTCACTACATAAAGAAGCAATGAGGTATGGGCT